>Ga0207714_1002671_pt1 | contig 10575 bp, 20 predicted proteins | sample PonA232FremontCA_2_FD_187270 | JGI IMG/M metagenome (GOLD analysis project Ga0207714, IMG submission 187270) | Marine sediment microbial community from Fremont, CA, USA - Pond A23 Sediment 2 (SPAdes) | ecosystem: Environmental > Aquatic > Marine > Unclassified | place: USA: Fremont, California... | reverse complement strand
CACCGTCACCCGGTACTCTGTGCGGCCGGGCTTGCGGTACTGCTCCAGGTCGGCCCCGGCATCCTGGGCGGCCTGGCGGTAGTCATAGCCGCCGCTCTTGGTGACCGGCGTAATCCGCACGCCCCAGCCCTCGGTAGTCTTGTCGCCGGCCATTTCCGCCAGACGCTCCTTGGCGGCCTTCATGTCGGACTCGGCGGCTTCCTTGACGCGCTTGGCCTCGGCAAACTGTGAAGCAGCGTCCCGCCACCGGTCGTCGTCCCGCTCTACCACCAGCGGCTCCAGATGGGGGCGGGCGACTTCCTCGCTCTCGACAGCCTCTTGGTATCGGGCGAGAAAGGCCTCAAGGGATACGCGGTTGCGCTCCAGGAACTCGGAATCGACCACCACCGTCTCGATGCGGGCGCGCTCCGGCGTCCAGATGTAGAGATGACCCCAGTTCCGGCCGGTGACGTGGAGGCCAAACTGGAGTTGGACCAGCCATTCCGGCTTGGCGGTCATGTCCCCGCTGTACGGGCACTTGATCTCCAGGTAGCCGTCGTCCTCGATCAACCCATCCGGGGAGGCGGCAAGCCAGTCGTGCTCGGGATGGACCACGAGTCCCACCTCATCGACCCAATGGCCGGTGTCCGCCTCGTAGTCGGCGCGGGCGCGGGGCTCCTGTTCGTTGCCCCACTGGGTAGCGGCGTTGCCCTGGAACTCGCGCTCGTAGCCGTAGGACTCCCGCACCATCTCGCGCAGCACGTCGTCGGCGGTGCGGTACTTGCTGTGGCCGAGGATGGCCGGCACGCGGGAGGCCGTGAGTCGGCCCTGGCGTGCGGCGAACCAATCGTCGGTGCGTTGGGCAAGGACTTCTGTCATGCCGCTTCCTCCTGGTCTAGGTGGGCTTTGCGCTGGTCCTTCTCCTGCTGGAGTGCTTTGCGGGCTTCGGCGTCCATATTCCCCCAGGCCTGCTTGAGTTCATCAACCGTGGCGGCCTTCTGGATCGCTTTGCGCTCGGCGCTGAAATCGCGCTGCGGCTTCTGCGGGCCGCGCCCGCTGGCGGCTTCGCCGTCGTCGTCTTCGGGGGCGAGGCCGACCATCGCCATCAGGGCATAGCGCCGGGCGTAGGTGATCGCCGAGCCGACTCCCTGGGGGTCGTTCTTGGTCGGGCGCATGTAAAGGGTGCGCGCGATGTATTCGCCGCTGTTGTGGACCAGCATGGTTTCCAGGGCCACTTGGCCGTCATCGGTTCCGGGGCTCTGTATCACGGCGATGCCGTTCTCCGTGAGCGGCACACGACAGGCATCCCAGACGCTTTCCAGGTCGGGGTAGGCGTTTTTGAAGTGGGGGTTGGCACTGTTCTTCTTGGCCCCGTCCATCTGCCCCTGGGCCTTACACAGGGCGGCCGCTAGCTTTGCGATAGACGGCGACCGCTCCTGCGTTGCGCGTTCGATATCGGGCTGTTCTTCGCTCATGGATTCCCCTATGCTATCGTTCCATCTGGTCTTGCATTCGACGCTGTTCTTCCTCTAGCGCATCGTCATCCGTGGCTGCGTCCTCCCCAGGTGTCAGCCACGGAGCTTTATTCCGTCCCGACAGCGCAACCAGGTCTAGGAGACGCTGGGTTCCGCCGCCGATATCCTCGGCTTCGGCTGCTTCGTTCATCGCTTGCCCTCCATATCCGGGCTGCGGACCATGAGCATGGCCAGTTCGGACAGCGTTTCCAGTTCCTGGCCTATGTCGCTACTCCATTCCCCGGCGCCGGTCAGCCAAGCATTGATTGTGGTTATCCGTACCCATCCCCACTCGCGGATAACCTCATTGGTGGAGTGCAGGTCTTGCCAAGCGGTGCGGATCACGTCCTGCTGCCCCCTGGGTAGCTCCTCGATGGCGGCCTTCATCCCTTCTCCCCCCCCCCGCGGGCCTTGGCGAGGGCTTCTTGCGCTCGCTCCATGACGTATTCATCTTCGAGGGCGCTATCTGCACCGCCGTCGTAGTTCAGGACGTCCTCCAGGGACTCCGCCAGCTCCTGGATTTGCTCGTCCGCCTCGTTGGCAATCTCAGCCGCAGCATGGCGGGCGTCGCGGTGGCCTCTTTTGTAAACAGAGCGCTGTTCTGGCGTCATAGGAGCTTCAACGCTTGTGACCTGTATATTCATAATCCGACCGTGGAAATTCATTAGCCGTCCTCCCCGCTGGCCTTGGCCAAAGCAGCGTCGATTTTGGCGCGGGCCTGCTTCGGGATACCGGCTCCGCCGTCTGCTTGGTGGTCGTCGTCGGCGTCCCGCACCACTTCCAGGGCTTCGTACAGATCCGGGGCGGCGGATATCAAAGTGGCGGTGGACCGCTTCTCTTCACCAGGAACCAAGTCTTTCCCGGTCATCATGTTCCGTCCCGACATCACATATATGCGAATTGAGCCGCCCGTATCCCCTTCCGGAGTTACTGTTTGACGAAAAGCCTTCCAAGGACCCGGCGTCCACGGTTTATCGCTCATCCCATCCCCCTCTCGTAAGCGACCGAGTCCCAGTAGCGCTCGGCGGCCTCCCGGTCTTCCTTCCGCAGCTGCTCCCCGGCGAAGTCCTGGGCTTCCTCGTCGTCCAGGTCCGGGTCCTCGGATTGCAGCTCCTGGGCGCGGGTCTCCACCCGCTCGTCCCATACCTGCTCGGCGTCCAGGGTGCGCAGGTGCTCGTTTACCTGGCCGCGGCGGTAGTCGTCCTCGCCGGGTACGCCGGCATGGTTTCCGATCAAAGCCATTGCGCGATCCCTCCAATCAGTCCGGCGGCCGCCAGGGTCTTCCCCACCGGCACCGGCCCCAACCACCAGTCCGCGTTCCACAGCCGCCGACTCCAGCCGGTCCAGCGCGGGGCGCTGTCCACGCCCATGGCATCGGGGTCGAACATCACACCACCCCCCATTTGCGGTCGTGAATCTGCTGGTCGATGTCGCCATCGCGCTGCTTCCGGAGCTGGCGGTCGGCGCTGGTACTGACCGCCTCGTCCACCCTGGCCTGGAGCCAGTCCCGCTCGTATTCCTTGACAGCCCGGATCACGGCCTCGCCAATGCGGCGGGCGTGGGTGCCCTCGGGGTCGTTTTTGATCCCGGAGACGAGGTGGGCAACAACCGATTCCGGGTCATCCACCTCGCCCTCAGCCAGGAACTCCAGGGCCTGGGGTTCGCTTACGGCAGCCACTATCTCCATCCGACGGGCCAACAGCGTGTCGCGGATAGCGGGCTCTAGCTGGTCCTCGCTGGTGACGCCGTGGTTGTCCACCTCGTCCTGGATCATGGCGCGGTAGTGCTGATCGATTTCCATGGCTGCCTCCTACGCCGCCGCCGGGCCGTCGGGCCCCGGATCGGGGCGGCCGGTCTTCCGCCGTTTGCGCGGCACGATCTCCATCACCTTCCCGCCGCGCACCTCAAGCCAGTGGCCCCGGGCCGCGGCCTCGCGGGCGGCCTCCACAATCTTCCGGTTCGGCATCACTCGGATTTCCATGCCCTGGTCCTCCATGTAAGGCGGCGCCCGCCCGTTGCATTACCCATGACCTCCAAAGAGGCAGGCGCCGTTGAAAGGTGGCGGCCCGTGCAGGAAAGGGGTTGGAAACCTCCCCAGGCCGCCGAAACTCGGTTCGCCTCCCCGGCCCCTCCCCGATTCCTCCGCTGCGCGGAACCTTCGGTTTGGCGCCGGACCGGGCGGGGTTGGTCAGCCCCTTGGTGCGCAGCCTCAAGGGCCCCCGTTCAGGCTGAGAGGGGTGCGCGCCCGGTGACGATGAGTCCATCATGCCTAATTATTATCCGGGTGTCAAACGGTGGGCATGTTTATGTTTGCATTACGCAGAACGTGGGGTTATAGTCTCCCCCATGAACGGTATCGAACGCGCATTAAAGGCAGCTGGGAGCAAGCGGCGGCTGGCCATCCTGCTTAACGAGGCGGGCTATCCAGTCCACCGCTCGAACGTCGTTTACTGGGCTCGCGTCGGGCGCATTCCACCAGAGCGCGTGCTCGGGATCGAAAAAGTTACGGGAGTGCCGCGATATGAATTGCGCCCCGACATTTACCCACCAGAGGACCACTGCGCATGAGCGACGGCGATAGCACGGATAACGCGCAATTGCTGGAGCAGGAGTGGCACGACGCCCACGTCCGCCACCGCGTCCAGTTCTACGGCCACAGCGCTCTGCGGTGCGAGGTGTGCGATGCGCTGATACCGCAGGGGCGGCGGGAGGCCGTGCCGGGGACGCAGCGATGTGTGGAGTGCGCGGAGTGACCAAATAAAAGCCCCGCAGCCGTGGGAGGGCGTACGGGGCGAAAACACAAACCGAGTGGAGAGGATCACATGGATGCCAACACAGCTCAAGTTCTCGATTTTCCGGAGCAATCGGTGAGTGAATATCCGGGCGGCTATGGTGCCAGCCCGCAAACGGGCGACGGTTTCGTAGCCATCGCCAACGAGCTGTTCGACCAGCTCCTGGCAGCCAATCTCGGCAAGCGGGAATGGGCCGTAATGATGGCGATCATCCGTAAGACCTACGGCTACAGCAAGAAGACCGACGACATTTCTAGCACCCAGATCGCCGAAATGACAGGCATATCCGCTCAGCATTGCCGAGAAGCCATTTTGGCCCTCGAGGCCAAGAACATGGTAACCGCCGGGCCTGGCCGATACGGGAAGATACTTGGCGTGAACAAGGACTACACCCAATGGGGTTTGGAAGCTCGGCATAAAGCAGCCAACACCGCCCCAAAGCAGGACGTCCCAAAACAGGACACCACGTCCCAAATCAGGACGGGGGGCGTCCCAAAACGGGACGGAAGCCCGTCCCAAAACGGGACACACAAAAGACAACCCCAACAGACAACCCCCAATAATGGGGGCGCACAAGACGCGCCCACCCAAAAATCCGACCGGATTTCCTTCGATAACCTACCGGACGGCGTAAGCGAAGAAGCGGCCCGGGAGTGGGTTACGCACCGCAAAAAGCTCCGCAAGGCTCCAACCCAAATTGCCCTGGACCGGGCGATGAAGAAGGCCGCTAGGGCTGGCGAGCAACTTGGCATCGGTGCCGACGAGGCGATTTACACCGCTATCGAAGCCGGGTGGCAAGGGATCGAGGTTGAGTGGATCGGCAACCGGCTTGGCAAAGCGCGGCAGGGATCAGACCAGCCGCAAACCCGTAGCCGAGCCAGCCGGCAGGAGCTGTAATACATGGACGATATCAAGACTCCACCGCATAGCATCGAAGCCGAGCAGTCGGTTCTTGGCGGCCTGATGCTCGACGGAAGCAAGCTGGAGCTGGTTGGCGATATCGTCGACGCCGAGTCGTTTTTCCGCTTCGACCATCAGCGCATCTACAGGGCGATAGCCGCGGTCCTGGACCAGCAGGCCGAGGCCGACATTGTGACGGTCGGGGCCGAGCTCGGGGATGACCTCGAGGAAGTTGGCGGCCAGGGCCATCTAGCGCATCTGTTCAACCAGACCCCATCCGCCGCGAACATCGGGCACTACGCCCGCATCGTTGCCGACCGGGCCCGGCGCCGACGGATCATTCAGCAGGCCGGCGAACTGGCTGAGCAGGCCTACGACGCCGACGACACCGACAACGTTATCGACCAGGGCAGCCAGGCCTTGTTCGACCTGGCCGAGAATGCCGAGCGCGGCGGATTCAGCGACTTCAAGGACGTGCTCCGCAACACCATCGATGACCTGGACAAACGCTTCCAGGCCCGGCAGAGCGGAGAAGACGTGGGGATCCCGACAGGTATCCAGCGCTTCGATGATCGGTTCGGAGGGTTTCAGGCCGGCGACTACGTGATCGTCGGAGGCAGGGCTTCGATGGGGAAGACGGCTCTGGCTTTGACCTGGGCCAAGAACATGGCAAGCCGGGGCTACAACGTCGCCTTCTTCTCGGTGGAGATGCCGGAGATCCAGCTATCCAACCGGCTCATCGCCCAGCAGGCCAAGGTCCCGGTAGAGCGGTTCCGGTCCGCCGACTTCGGCGAGGATGACTGGCCCAGGATCACCCAGGCCGTCGGCAAGATGGCCGACCTGCCTATCCACATCGATGCTTCCACCGGCGTGACCCCGGGCAAGGTCTACCGCCGTGCCCGGCAGCTCAAGCGCCGACATGGCCTGGACGTTCTCTGTGTCGACTACCTTCAGCTCATGGAGGCCGACCGGCTCGGCGAGAACCGCCAGAACACGGTGGCGATGATGAGCCGGCAGCTGGCCAAGATCGCCAAGGATCTGAACGTGGTGGTGATCGTGCTTTGCCAGCTCTCCCGCGACCTGGAGAAGCGCAACGACAAGACCCCGATGATGGCCGACCTTCGGGAGTCGGGGAGCCTTGAGCAAGATGCCGACATCATCATCTTCCCGTTCCGGCCTCCGGTCTACTGGGACGATAACCCGGACACCGGCCAGCCCTACGACGGCTCCGAGGCCACCCTGCTGGTCGAGAAGTTCCGCAACGGCCCGACCGGCAACATCCCCTGCACCTACATCGCCGAGCACACTTTCTTCGGCGACCGCGATTTCCGGGAGGGCGCGGCATGACCTACCTGCAAGATCACGCCTTCATGGCGACCGTGAACAGTCGCATCCAGGACCGCGTGCGGTGCTGCCAGTCGATTAGCTTTCAGGCGGTATCGGCGGACCTACTCGACCGCGGCCTAGTCCCCCAGCGCAAGTCCATGTGGGACTGGGCGCGCCGGGTATGCGGCGGGGAGGAAGCGTTATGAGTTATACTGACTTCATCCAACGCAAGCGGATGGCTGATCCCCCGGCGGGGCTTTCGGAAGTGCCCAGACTGCATTCAGACCTCTTCCCTTTTCAGAGCGACATCGTGGCTTGGGCGCTGCGCCGTGGTCGGGCTGCGGTGTTTGCTGGGACGGGGCTTGGCAAATCGCTTATGGAGCTTGCCTGGGCGGATGCCATCCACCGGGAGACCGGGGAGGATGTTCTGATTCTCGCCCCGTTGGCCGTGGCGACCCAGCTTGAAACCGAGGCCGCAAAGTTCGGCGTGTCCGCCACGCTATGCAAGCGCGGTGAGGACGTGCGCGACGGGATCAACATAACCAACTACGAGCGTCTGGACGGGTTCAACCCCATGCGCTTCGGGGCAGTGGTTCTGGATGAGTCCTCTATCCTCAAGAGCATGGACGGCAAGACTAAGCGCACGTTGATCCAGACATTTCAGCAGACCCCGTATCGGCTAGCTGCTACAGCAACCCCGGCCCCTAACGACTTCATGGAGCTTGGAAACCATGCCGAGTTCCTGGGGGTAATGAGCCAATCTGAGATGTTGTCCACCTTTTTTATCAATGACCAGGACACCACCCAGAAGTGGCGGCTCAAGGGGCATGCCCAAGATGAGTTCTGGAAGTGGATGGCCTCGTGGGCCGTCATGCTTCGCCATCCCGAGGATCTGGGCTACCCGGATGAGCGCTACAACCTTCCAGAACTTAGCCAGCACGAGCACGTGGTGGATACCGGGGCAACGGAGACCGCCAAGACCCTGACAGAGCGGCAGCGGGCAAAGAAGGCTAGCATTGCCGAGCGGGTTTCAAAGGCGGCGGATATAACTCCGGGGGATCGCCCCATGGTCTGGTGGTGCCACTTGAATGACGAGAGTGAGGCTTTAGCCAAGTCTATACCAGACTCGGTGGAGGTCCGGGGCTCGGATACGAATGCGGAGAAGGAGCGCAAGCTAGCCGCGTTTGCCCGGGGCGATATCCGCGTGCTCATCACCAAACCCAAGATTTGCGGGTTCGGTATGAACTGGCAGCACTGCGCGAATACCGGTTTCGTAGGCCTGAATGACTCATTCGAGCAGGTCTACCAGGCCATCCGCCGGTTCTGGCGGTTCGGCCAGGAAAACCCCGTGAACGTCCATTTCATCGCCGCCGATGCTGAGGGCGAGGTGCTGGAAAACATCCGTCGCAAGGAGGCTCAGGCGGACGAAATGGCCGATCAAATGGTGCGCCACATGGCGGACCTGACTTCCGAACAGCTCACTGGGGCCGTGCGGAGCATGGAGGGGTATGCGCCCACGGTTCCGATAGAGATACCCGAATGGCTTGGAGGCACGGCATGAGTTACGTACTGGACCAGGCGCGCGGCGACGATTGGGCGATGTATCAGGGCGACTCGGTGGAGGTTTGCGCCGCCCTACCTGACGAGTCTGTCCATTACCAGATTCACTCACCCCCGTTCCCCAATCTCTACACCTACTCGTCCAGCGAGCGGGATATGGGAAATAGCGAGGGTGATGTGTTTTGGGAGCACTACAAGTACTTGATCCGTGAGCAGGCGCGGATTCTCAAGCCCGGGCGGCTGATTAGTGTTCACTGCATGCCCATCCCCACCAGCAAGCAGCATCAGGGCTATATCGGGCTGCGGGATTTCCGGGGCGAGATCATCCGTGCCCATGAGGAGGCGGGCCTGATCTGGCATAGCGAGGCAGCGATCTGGAAGAACCCGGTCACTACCGCCGTCCGCACCAAGGCGCTTGGGCTTCTTCATAAGCAGCTCAAGAAGGACAGCGCCATGAGCCGCAATGGCGTGAACGATTATCTCCTTACATTCCGCAAGCCCGGGGAAAATCCGGAACCTATCAGCCACACCAATGAGGATTTCCCGGTCAGCGAATGGCAGGAGCTGGCGAGCCCATGCTGGACCGACATAAGCCCCAGCGACACTCTCCAATATCGATCAGCCCGGGACGATGAGGATGAAAAACACATTTGCCCCTTGCAGCTAGAGGTGGTGCGGCGGGGACTTAGGCTCTGGACCAACCCCGGGGACGTGGTTCTCTCCCCATTCGCAGGGATTGGTTCAGAGGGCTATGTGGCACTTGAGCAAGGACGGCGGTTTTTGGGCGCGGAGCTCAAAGAGAGCTACTTCCGCCAGGCGGTCAAGAATCTCGGAGGGGGCGCTGGTAAGGTGGGAGATGCCAGGACCAGAAAGAAGGAGCCCTCTTTGGGTGATCGGCAGATGGACATATTCAATGCCGTGGGGGCCGCATGAGCGACATCACCGACTATTCCGACGAGGACCGCGAGGCCGTGGCTGGGTATCTCCGTGACCGGGCCAACCGCATGAACCGACACTACAACGAGCACCAGGCGGAGTTCATCCAACGCCGGGCGGAGATGCTGGAGCGCTTGGCCGACGAGGTAGAGCCAGAATGATCGTCTGCGCAAGCTGCGGCGCACCGGTTCCCAAGACCGACCCGGACGGGATCGGTGACTGCCCCAGGTGCCACCCGCACCGTTTCCACGACTGCCACTCGGCGCTCAACCCGGGCCGGCAGCCTTGGGAATGGGCAACGCAGGACTGCGGGTTCTGGCGACACGTGACGGAAGAGCCAGAGGCGGCGTATTGCGGCGGGTGCGAATGGGGGCCAGGCCATGAGTGAGGCTCGGATGATGCTCCGCCCCCAGGATCGACAGGGCAACGAGGCCCGCTGGGCGGAATGGCAGGTCCACGTCCGCGAGCTGGCGGCGGGGGCGTTTGGCGCGGGCAAGCCGGTGGAGATTGTGGCGCGGCCCAAGAAGCGCAACCGCTCTCTGGCCCAGAACAGGCTGCTTTGGGGCGTTCTCTACAAGGAGATCGCAGAATTTATCAACGACAGCCAGGGTATGCAGTTCAGCGACGAGGATATCCACGAGTGGTGCAAGCAGCAGTTTCTCGGCTCGCACATTGTCGAGATCCGCGGCGAGCCGATCCGGGCCCGCAAGAGCACCACCAAGCTCACGGTGGATCAGATGAGCGACTACATCGACCGCATCTACCACTGGGCCGCCACGTCCATTGGCGTACATTTGACCGAGCCGCAGGACTTGCTGGCGGAGGCGATGGGGAGATTCAAGGATGCCGCGTAGCCGGGAGACGCTTACCCATTTCCAGTGTTCGCACTGCGGGGGTTGGTGGACGATAGGGGACGCGCACCTGTCGCAGCAGTATCGTTTCTACTGCCCGTTCTGCTGCGCGCCGGAGGAAGGCCGGGATGGCGAAGAAGCAACCGACTAAGGCCGAGCGCGGCCACGGATCACTGGGATGCGATGGGTAGGGAATTGACTGCCATGGTTAGTCGGTTTAGGATGGACTTAACGATCAACGCAACACGCAGGAGCCAGCCATGACCGACACCCTGCCCGTACTCGTCGATTTCGCCAACGAAGATGGCTATGCTGAGGCCGGCACAGCCGAAACTACCGGAGAAGCGGAGGCCGTCGCCCTCGATGCCGGCTACATCATCATCGAGGGGAGGACCCGCATCCAGTATCCCGAGCCCGGGCAGGACGAAGCCTATATCGTCCGGGCGATGGGATGACACCGGAAGAAATCAAAGCGTGGCGCGTCCGAATGGGCCTGTCCCAGCGGGCCGCCGCCGCTCGGCTGGGTGTGGGTCAGGCCTACGTTTGGAGGCTGGAGCATGGGCAGCGCCGCCCGTCTAGCACGCTGGTAGAGCTGATGCGCGCGGTAGAGAGGTTGGAGGCCGATGATGGCGCGTAAACAGCCGAACAAGGACGAGAAGGCCCACCTAGACGCCGTGGCCCGCCTGGGCTGCCTGATATGCCGCGCGCCGGCCGAGG
>Ga0207714_1002670_pt1 | contig 10582 bp, 10 predicted proteins | sample PonA232FremontCA_2_FD_187270 | JGI IMG/M metagenome (GOLD analysis project Ga0207714, IMG submission 187270) | Marine sediment microbial community from Fremont, CA, USA - Pond A23 Sediment 2 (SPAdes) | ecosystem: Environmental > Aquatic > Marine > Unclassified | place: USA: Fremont, California... | reverse complement strand
GAGCTCCGGGAGGAACTCGTTGGCGACGACGTCGACCGCCTCGTCGATGTAGCGGTCGACGGGCTCGCGGACGCCGCGGTCGACGGTGAACTCGTGGCTCCCGCCGCCGGGCTGTTGGATCACGTCGGTGAACGGCTCGAACTCGTACACGTCGGCGTGCTCCTCTTTGTACTCGCGGGCGGTCGTTCGGTCGATGTGGACCCGCCCCTGGCTCTCCTCTTCGACGGCGGCGACGATCCGACGGTCGACCTCGTTGCCCGTCACCGAGCCGGTCGAGAACGGCGAGAGCTGCTCGCCGCGCCGATAGGCGCACGCCTCCATCGTCGTCGAACCGAGGTTCACCGAGACGAACACCTCGTCTATCGCGTCGAGGCCGTCGCCGTAGGCGGGGATCGCACCGCACAGCGACTCGGGGTAGCTGCGCGTCTCGACCTGTCCGATCGAGGAGCCCTCGATCACCGACCTGAGGTTCTCGACGCCGGTCTCGTTGTCGATCGTCGGCACCGCGTACACGACCGCGCTGTCCGCGGGCACGTCGTGGGCGTCCACGACCGCCTCGAAGAAGCGTTCGGCGTCCGCGACGCTGTCGTCGTCCTCCGGGAGCCCGGATCGGAGCATAAACCGCACCCGGTCGGGGTACTCCACCGCGGCCTCCTCGCCGAACAACACCCGCTCGTCGCCCGTGATGGCGTCCTCGTAGGTCGCCAGACAGGTGAGTATCGAGTGGCGCTCGCGTCCGCCTCGCCCGTCGGGGAGGTCGAACACCGTCCGGGTGCTGCCGAGTTTCACGCCGACCGCTGCCGGTTCGTCCGCGTCGTTGATGTCGGTGGATTCGTCGCTCATTTGTCACTCGCACACGAGGCGATCCGGACGACCGAGACGAGGCTGATCCGGTGGTCCGCGGGGGTGAACGGCCGGTCGCGTCCCGGAGCGTCGAACCCCTCCAGCCGGCGCGAAAGCGCCGCGACCGCGTCGTCGCCGACCCAGTCGAGATCGCCGTAGTACGACAGCGCGTCCCGGCTCCGCACGCGGCCGCCGACGTCGACGAGGTAGCCGAGCCACGCGCCGATCTCGCGTTCCGCGGCCGGCGAGGCCGGAATCGCCGTCAGATACGGCCGGTCGGCGACCCCGTCGCCGCGCAGTCGCCGCCCCCGCCGTCGCTGGAGCAACTCCGTGAACGCGGCCGAGCGCGCCGCCTGCTCGGCCCGGCTCCGGTTCGGTCGTCGGAGCGCCCGCTCCCGAGGCGCTCCGTCCCCGCCGTCCCGCGGCGCGTCCGCGATCCGGCGCAGCTCCCGTACGTCGTAGTGCCGTGGATTCAGACTCATGATCCGTCCGTCGCTCGCGTCCGTGCCCGAACGATTCCCACGGGGGCATATCACTGTTGGCCCGCAGTTATCACCGGTGAGAGGCGAACCGCCCGGGCTCCGTCTCGTCCGACGGCCCCGTTCACCCGACGACCCGGCGCGCGACCGCGACGCTGCTGCCCGCGAGGAGGGCCCCGGCGACGACGTCGGTCGCCCAGTGAATCCCGAGCACCATCGTCGCGAGCACGATACTCCCCGTCAGGAACGCGGCGACCGGCGTCCAGCGGGGGAACCGCTCGTGCGTCGAGACCGCCGTGAGAAGCACCGTCACCGACAGCGCGGTGTGAAGCGACGGGAAGACGTTCGTCTCGACGTTCACGCGCGCCGTCAGCCGCGTCACCCCGCGGAACCAGTCGAGAAGCAGGGGGTCGACGGACGCCGCGGTCGGGTCGGCTCCGGGGACGTCGTCGTAGCTCCGCGGCCCGTACGCGACGACGCCGGCGTAACAGCCGACCGCGACCGCGTAGTTGACCGCGTACGCCGCCACCAGCCGCTTCAGCGGACGCGGGTCGGCGGCGAGCGCGTACGCGACGAGCGGGAACGTCAGCAACACCACGTAGCCGACGACGTACACCGGGCCGAAAAAGTGGACGCTCCACTCCGGAAAGGCGTCCTGTATCCCCGCGACGAGGTCGCCTTCGACCGCGTAGATCGCCGTCGTCGCCCTGAGCCCGTGTTCGAAGGAGAACGCTTCGAGCCGCCGGATGAGCCCCTTGTTCAGGGCCAAGACGACGGCCAGTCCCCCGACGTACGGCGCGACCTCGACCGCGCGGTCCCGGAGCGACCCGCGGTCCGCGAGGACGCGCCGGACGCGGTCCCGTCCGACACACAGCGGCACGAGGAGGGCGAACGCGGCGAGCGTCGACCCGACGACGGCGGCCACGAGTCCGACGAACGCCGCGGTCACGGTGTCTCGACCATCCGTCACGCGGTCTCGGGGACCGAACGAGTATATACTGATCGGAGTCGGGCCGCGAAACGCCGGCGCGTCAGTCGGTCTCGCTCCACGGGAGCGGCTCGGTACACCACGTACAAAAGTCGAGCTCGGCGTCGGTCTCCTCGCCACAGTGCGGGCAGGTCACGGTGAGCGCCTCGCCGTCCGCGGCCGCGGAGCCGGGGTCCGCAGGCCCGCCGGCCTCGCCGTCCGCGGTCGCGGCCCGCCGGTGGACGGCCGCGGCGGCGTCCCGGTTCCGGTCCGCGACGACCGTCCGGCCGACGAGGAACGCGTCGATCGCCGACAGTCCGGCGACGAACGCGATCGGCACCACCACGTCCGCCGGGAGCGACGCCGACACCGCGGCCGGGTCCGCGAGCGGGTCGACCGGTTCGACGTCGTACAGCGCCAACAGCGCGACGCCGCCGCCGACGAGCGTGAGGTGCCACAGCAGCGCCCGCCGCCAGCGGCGCAGGCTGAGGTGGCCGAGCCCCGGGAACACCAGTGCGAGCGCTGCCGCGAGGACGGGACGCAGGTGGTGTCGCATACGACGCGGGTTCGCTCGGCCGGTATTTATCTCTGCGGTGTCGCGCTCGACGAGACCGACCCCGCGCTCGCGGCGTCGGATGCCAACGGTTAATCTCCGCCCGTCCGTCCCGACGCACATGAGCAGCCAGCGGGCGACCGCGTTCGTCCCCGGCCACGTCACCGCGTTCTTCAGCGCGCACCCGGACCCGGACCCGACCGTCGCCGGCTCGCGGGGAGCCGGCGTGACTCTGACCGACGGCGTTACCGCGACCGTCGCCGCCGGAGACGGCGCGCGAACGGTCGACGGCGACCCGGCCGTGATCGGTGCCGCCGAGGACGTCCTCTCCGAGCTCGACGCCCCCGCGGTCGACGTCGCGATCGAGAGCGACCTGCCGATCGGCGCGGGGTTCGGCGTCTCCGGCGCGGCGGCGCTCGGGACCGCGCTCGCGGCCAACGCGGCCTTCGACCGGGGGCGATCGGAGAACGCGCTCGCTCGGATCGCCCACGCGGCCGAGGTGGGCCGCGGGACCGGGCTCGGCGATGTCGTCGCGCAGGCGCGCGGTGGCGTCCCTCTCCGGCTGGAGCCCGGAGCGCCGCCGGTCGGCGAGCTCGACGGCGTTCCGGCCGCCGCGCGTGTCGAGTACGTCAGCTTCGGCGAGCTGTCGACCGAGGCGGTCCTCGACGGCGACACGGCCGCGCTCACCGCGGCGGGCGCGGACGCGCTCGACCGGCTCCGCGCGGACCCGCGGCTCCCGACGATGATGGCCGCGGCGCGCCGCTTCGCCCGCGACGCGGACCTGCTGGTGCCCGCGGTCGCGGACGCGGTCGAGGCCGTGAGCGCGACCGGCGGCGAGGCCGCGATGGCGATGCTCGGCCGGACGGTCTTCGCGCTCGGAACCGGGCTCTCCGACGCCGGGTACGACCCCGTGGCCTGTCGTGTGGACCGGGCCGGCGGGCGGCTCCGCCCCGCGTGACCGACCGCGGCGACGAACAGGGTTTTATCGCGTCGCCCGCCACCTCCGATAAATGGTGCTCGACGACCTCGGTACGTCCCTGCGGAGCAGCCTCGACAAGATTCAGGGGAAGTCCCGACTCTCCGAAAGCGACGTCGAGGAGATCGTCAAGGAGATCCAGCGCTCGCTTCTGTCCGCCGACGTCGACGTCTCCCTCGTGATGGAGCTGTCGGACGCGATCGAGACGCGCGCGCTAGATGAGGAGCCGCCGGGCGGCACCACGGCGAAAGACCACGTCCTCCGGATCGTTTACGAGGAGATGGTCGACCTCGTCGGCGACTCCACCGAACTCCCGCTCGAAAGCCAGACGATCCTCCTCGCCGGGCTCCAGGGGTCGGGGAAGACGACCTCCGCCGCGAAGATGGCGTGGTGGTTCTCGAAGAAGGGGCTCCGCCCCGCGGTGATCCAGACCGACACGTTCCGCCCGGGGGCGTACGACCAGGCGAAACAGATGTGCGACCGCGCGGAGGTGGAATTCTACGGTGACCCCGACGCCGACGACCCCGTCCAGATCGCCCGCGACGGCCTCGAGTCGACCGCGGACGCCGACGTCCACATCGTCGACACGGCCGGGCGTCACGCGCTCGAAGACGATCTCATCACGGAGATCGAAGCGATCGACGGCGCCGTTGCTCCCGACCGGTCGCTGCTCGTCTTAGACGCCGCGATCGGGCAGGGGGCGAAAGACCAGGCCCGCCAGTTCGAGGAGTCGATCGGGATCGACGGCGTGATGATCACCAAACTCGACGGGACCGCGAAAGGCGGCGGGGCGCTGACCGCGGTCGACGAGACCGGCTCCTCTATCGCCTTCCTCGGCACCGGCGAGACGGTCCAGGACATCGAGCGGTTCGAGCCCTCCGGGTTCATCTCCCGGCTGCTGGGGATGGGCGACCTGAAACAGCTCTCAGAGCGCGTCGAGCGCGCGATGCAAGAGACCCAGGAGGAGGACGACGACTGGGACCCCGAGGACATGCTGAAAGGGGAGTTCACGCTGCGTGACATGAAAAAACAGATGGACGCGATGAACAAAATGGGCCCCTTAGACCAGGTGATGGATATGATCCCCGGGCTCGGCGGCGGGATGATGGACGAGCTGCCCGACGACGCGATGGACGTCACCCAAGACCGGATGCGTTCGTTCGAGCGCATCATGGACTCGATGACCGACGAGGAGCTCGAGAACCCCCGCGTCGTCGGCCAGTCGCGCACGGAACGCATCGCCCGCGGCTCCGGTACCGACGCGGAGACGGTCCGGCAGCTCCTCGAACAGCACTCGATGATGGAACGGACGATCAGCCAGTTCCAGGGGATGGGCGAAGGCGACATGCAGCGCATGATGAAGAAGATGGGCGGCGAGGGCGGCGGCCTCGGCGACATGATGGGCGGCGGCAAGGGGCCGTTCTGAGCGGCGCTCTCGAACGGACCGCACTCCGACGGCTCGCCGGTCGCCGGCTTCACGACGCTTATAACCCCCACCGGGCTACGGGTGCCCGATGAACCTCGGGCGCGTCAGGGAGTACGACGTGCTCGCGTTGACCGCCCTGATCTGGTTTCTCGGGAAGTTCGTCCGGTACGCGTTCCCGCCCCTCTTCGAGCCGCTCCGGGCTGGCTACGGCGTCACCAACGCCGCCGTCGGCGGCGCGTTCTCCGGATTCATGGCCGTGTACGCGCTGTTGCAGTTCCCGAGCGGCGCGGTCGCCGACCGCGTCGGCGCGGTCTGGGTGATCGCGGCGGGGGCGGCCGTCGCAGGCGTCGGGTCGCTCGCGGTGGTGTTCGACGCGCCCTTCGCCGCGCTCACGGCCGCGATGCTCGTCATCGGTGCCGGGACCGGCGCGCACAAGACGGTCGCGATCCGACTCCTCTCGCGTGTCTACCCGGTTCGGACCGGCCGCGCGCTGGGCGCACACGACACCGTCGGGGCGCTCGGCGGCGTGGTCGCGCCCGCGGCCGCCGCGGTCGTCGTCTCGCCGCCGGACGCCCTCGCGGTTCCGTTCTCGCCGCTGCCGGGCGCGGACTGGCGCGCGCTCTTCGCCGTCAGCGGTCTCGTCGCGCTCGCGCTCGCGGCGGCCTTTCTCGGCCGCGTCCCGGGACGGCTCCCGGCCGACGCCGACCGCGGCCCGGAGCGCGACGGGCCGGATCCGAGCGCCGGCGACTACCTCGTGCTGTTCGAGAACCGACGGATCGCGGCGTTCGTCGCCGTCACCGTCGCCTTCTCGTTCGCGTACAACGGGACGGTCGCGTTCCTCCCGCTGTACCTCTCGTCTGCGGCCGGCCTCGCGACGACGACCGCGAGCCTGCTGTACGCCGCGCTGTTTACGGTCACGTTCGTCCAGCTCGTCTCCGGCGACCTCTCGGACCGGCTCGGCCGGTTCCCGGTCATGGTCGCCGCCCTCGGTCTCGCGACGGCGGCGCTCGTCGGCGTCGTCGCGTTCGCCGAGTCCGGGGCGATCGTCCTCGGCGGCCTCGTCGTCGCGCTCGGGCTCGGTGCCCACGGGTTCCGCCCCGTCCGCGGCGCGTACCTCGTCGAGGCGCTCCCCGAGCGGCTCGCCGGCGGCGGGCTCGGCGTCGTCCGCACCCTGTTGATGGGTGCCGGCGCGCTCGCCCCGGCCGCGGTCGGGGTCGTCGCCGACGCGGCCGGATTCCGGCTCGCGTTCGCGCTGCTCGCCGGGTCGATGGGGCTCGCGGCGGCCGTCGCGGCCGGCCTCTGGGCGACGGCGTAGGCGGCTCTCCGCCGGTCGTGGCCGTCCGACCCGAGTCAGTCGTCGATCCGTCCGGGCTCGAACGCCTCGGGGTCGAACTCGTGTTCGCGGAGCGTCTCGGCGTCGACCGCGCGCAGCACGGACTCGTCGGTGGCTTCGAGAACGACCGGCGGGGCGACGCCGGCCGAGCGCGCCTCGGCCCACCGACCGACGCAGAGACACCAGCGGTCGCCCGGGTCGAGACCGGGGAAGTCGAACTCGGGGCGCGGCGTGATCAGGTCGTTGCCCCGGTCGCGGCTGTACGTGAGAAACTCGGCGGTGAGAACCGCACACAGGGTGTGTTCGCCGGCGTCGCCCGCGACGTCGCGGCAGTGGCCGTCCCGGAGGTAGCCGGTGACCGGGTCCGTCCCGCACGGTTCGAGGTCGCCGCCGAGCACGTTCGTCTCGCTCCGTCCGTCGTCGGGGTTGTCGATGGACACGCCCGTTTTCGGGGCCCGCGCGACTTATATCATCCACCGGACGGGGCGTGCGGGCGCGGCCCGCGGGGTCGCGCCGACCGGACCGCTCTCGGGCGGCGGCGATTCACGAGCGCTCGGACCGTCTCCGACGAGGCGCTCGTGCCGACAGTATAAGGACCGGCCGGCAAAACGATCGACGCATGAGCCGGAACGACGAGGTCGCCGCCCTCTTAGAGGAGTTCGCCGACCTGCTCGAAGCCACCGGCGTCGAGTACAAGCCGACGGCGTACCGCCGCGCCGCCGAGAACGTCCGCGAGCACACCGCCCCGATCGAGAACCTCGCTGGCGAGGGGGAAGCGGCGGTCGCCGAGATCGACCGGGTCGGCGACGCCATCGCCGCGAAGGTAGTCGAGTACTTCGAGACCGGCGAGATCGAGGAGCTGGCGGCGCTCCGGTCGGAGCTTCCGGTCGACATGGCGGCGCTGACCGCGGTCGAGGGCGTCGGACCGAAGACGGTCGGCAGCCTCTACGACGCGCTCGGTGTCACGACGCTCGACGAGCTGGAGGACGCGGCGGCGGCCGGCGAGATACGGGGCGTGTCGGGGTTCGGCGCGAAGACCGAGGAGAACATCCTAGAGAACGTCCCGTTCGCGCGCGAGTCCCGGAAGCGCACCCGGCTCGGGGACGCTCGCCCCGTCGCGGACGCGGCGCTCGCGCACCTCGCCGACCTCGATCCCGTCGAGTCGGTCGAGGTGTGCGGCTCTATCCGCCGGTGGAAAGACACCATCGGCGATATCGATCTGCTCGTCGCCAGCGACGAGCGCGAGCCGATCGTCGACGCGTTCACCGACTGGGACGGGGCCGACGCGACGATCGAGGCGGGCACCGGGAAGGCGAGCGTCCGCGCGAACGGCACGCGGGTCGACCTCCGGATCGTCGACGCCGCGGAGTTCGGCGCGGCCCTCCAGTACTTCACCGGCTCGCGGGCGCACAACGTCGCGGTGCGAAACCGGGCGATCGACCGCGGGCTGAAGCTCAACGAGTACGGCCTGTTCGACGTGAGCGACCGCGACGAGGCGGACGCCGCGGCCGACGGAGCCGACGGGGCGAGCGCTGACGGCCGGCGAGTCGGCGACCGGGTCGCCGGCGCGACCGAGGAGGGCGTTTACGCGGCGCTCGACATGGACCCGGTTCCGCCGGAGCTCCGCGAGAACAACGGCGAGGTCGCGGCGGCCGCCGAGGGAGCGCTCCCGGACCTCGTCGAGACCGAGGCGCTCCGCGGCGACCTCCACACGCACACCGACTGGTCGGACGGCGGGTTCGCGATCGGGGCGATGATCGAGGCGGCGGCCGACCGCGGCTCCCGGTTCCACGCCGTCACCGACCACGCCGCCGGCCCGGGGATCTTTGGGAACACCGGGCTCGACGAGGCCGAGATCGCGGAGCAGTCCGAAGCGGTCGCGGCGGCGGTCGACGCGGTCGAGGGGGCCGTGCCGATCGCGGACAGCGCCGGTTCCGCGGACGACCGCGAACTCGCGGTGCTCCACGGGATCGAGGCGAACATCGACGCCGAGGGAGCGGTCACGACCGACGACGCGACCCTCGCAGCGCTCGACATCGTCGTCGCCTCCCCGCACTCCGCGCTCGGACAGGGGCCAGAGGCCGCCACGGAGCGACTGGTTCGCGCCGTCGAACACCCGCACGTCGATATCCTCGGCCATCCGACCGGCCGGATACTCAACAGCCGTCCCGGCGTAGACCCCGACGTCGAGGCGGTGGTCGCGGCGGCCGCGAGCTCGGGCACCGCCATCGAGGTGAACGCGAACCCGGCGCGGCTCGACGCCGACGGCGACTTCGTCAGGGCCGCGGTCGAGGCGGACGCGACGATCGCCGTCAACACCGACGCGCACGCCCCCCGCGAACTCGACAACGCGCGCTACGGCGTCCACACCGCTCGGCGCGGTTGGGCGGAGGCGGCCGACGTGCTCAACGCGTGGTCGGTCGACGAGCTACGGGCGTTCGTCGAGTGAATGTCGGACGCCGCCCACGACCCCCGCCCGCCGCGCTCGCGGGTGTTCCTCGACGCGATGTGCGGAACACTCGCGACGTACCTCCGGATCTGCGGGCACGACGCCGCGTACGCGCTCGACCGCGGGGTCGAGACCGACGACCGGCTGCTCTCGCTCGCGGCCGCCGAGGGCCGGACGCCGATCACCCGCGACCGCGAGCTCGCGGAGCGGGCCGACCGGAGCGAATCGACTCCCGACGCCGTTCTCCTCGCCGAGCGCGACGTGCTCGACCAGCTCCGCGAGCTCGACGCGGCCGGCTTCCGGATCGAACTCGCCCCGGAACCGACTCGGTGCGGGTCGTGTAACGGTCCGGTCGAACGCGTCGCGACCGGGCCGGACCGCCCCGAGTACGTCCCCGACGGCGTCGGCGTCGACAGGCCCGGCTGGCGGTGCGTCGCGTGCGGCCAGTGGTTCTGGAAGGGAGGCCACTGGGCCGACGTCGCCGCCCGGCTGGACGGCCTCTGAGACGGCCCGAACGCGGGGCGGCGTCACGCCACCCGACCCGTGGTCACGTCGAACGGGACGCGTTCGACGCGCTCGTACTCGCCCTCCCGCATCGCGGCGACGACCTCGCGACCCATCTCGCGCCAGCGCCCGCGGAGGTCGTCGTACGCGGCCTCGGAGGTCGCCGCGACGAGCTCGTCGCGGTGGTCGGCCAGCCCGGCCCCCGAGGCCTTCCGCGCCGCGGCGTTCAGCGCGGCCTCGGCGTACGGGGGTTCGGTCCGCTTCTCGTGGACGTACCGCCGGGTCCGAACGTCCGTGACCCCCGCCGCGGCGAACGCCGCTCGCACGCGGTCACCGAGCGCGACGTCGGTGTCGACCCCGCGGAGGTAGGCCGCGCGCGCCTCGCGCTCCAGCCGCTCTTCGGCGGCGACGGTCGAGGACACCCGCACGTCGGCGTTGTTCGGCTCGACCGCGCCGACGACGTCCGCGGAGACCCGCGCGAACTCTCGGACGGCGTCGAGCGGGTCCGAGAGGTTGACCAGAAGCGCCTGACAGACCGCCAGGTCGACCGCGCCGCCGCCGACCGGAAGCCGCGTCGCGTCGCCGGCGACGTAGCCGGCTCGGCCGCCCCGCTCGCGCGCCGTCCGCAGGAGTCCGCGGTCGGCGTCGACGCCGACCACGGCAGCGGCGCTTCCGTCCGTCCCCGCCGCGTCGCCGTCTCGCTCCGACTCCGCGGCCAACACCCGAGTCAACTCGCCGGTCCCACAGCCGACGTCGAGGACGCGCTCTCGGCTCGACAGCCGCAGGTCGACGAGGGCGTCGCGGCCGTCGGCCCACATCCCGCGGCGGGTGTACTCGAGGTACTCGGGGGAGAAGCGTCGCACGCACCGGTCTTGACGCGGGAACGGATAAACGTCCTGACGACGGCGGCCCGGCTCAGTCGCGGCGCAGCTCGCGCACCCGGTCGACGTTCCACGCGAACCCCTTCCCGTCCTCGGTCGGCGTCTCCAGCGCGAGCGGCACGCCCGCCAGGTCGGGGTGGTTGAGGAACCGCTCCATCCCCGCCTCGCCGA
>Ga0207714_1002669_pt1 | contig 10583 bp, 12 predicted proteins | sample PonA232FremontCA_2_FD_187270 | JGI IMG/M metagenome (GOLD analysis project Ga0207714, IMG submission 187270) | Marine sediment microbial community from Fremont, CA, USA - Pond A23 Sediment 2 (SPAdes) | ecosystem: Environmental > Aquatic > Marine > Unclassified | place: USA: Fremont, California... | reverse complement strand
ACAATCGCCTCAAGCGGCTGGAATCTGAGTGCGAAAGGCTCAGGACCGAACTGGAGAGGAAGGAGAGAAGCAATGAGTCCCCAGAGGAATGACTTTTCCCCCCAAGAAATCATGAGGCTGCTCCCCCATCGATACCCCTTCTTGCTCGTGGACCGGATCGAGGGATTCGAGCCCGAGAGCTGGCTCACCGCTCTGAAGAACATCAGCCTCAATGAGCCTTTCTTTCAGGGACACTTTCCGGAATATCCCGTCATGCCTGGAGTGCTCATTATCGAGGCTCTGGCCCAGGCGGGTGGTCTGCTTATTCTCAAAAGTGTGGAGCAAGTCCCCTCCAACGCCATTTTCCTCTTCAGCGGCATCGAGAAGGCCCGCTTCCGCAAGCCGGTTTATCCCGGGGATCAGATGGTCCTCCAGGTGCAACAGGTCCGGCACAAGATCAACCTCTGGAAGATGGATGCCCAGGCCCTCGTTCACGGGGAAACCGCCGCTCAAGCCACGCTAACCGCATCCGTGGTCGCAAGGGAGGAAGCCTAATGGCGACTGAAATCCATCCCACTGCCGTGGTGAGCTCCCAGGCAGAGCTCGGGCGGAATGTAACCGTTGGGCCTTTCAGCGTCATCGAGGACAGGGTCAGCATCGGGGACGACACCTGGATCGACGCCTTTGCCCAAATCAAGGACTATACCGCCATCGGACGCCGGAATCACATCCATTCCTATGCCTGTGTGGGGGGAACTCCCCAGGATCTCAAGTACAAGGGCGAGGTGAGCTTTTTGGAGATCGGCGATGACAATCGCATTCGCGAATACGCCAGCCTGCACCGGGGTTCCGGGGAAGGTGGCGGTGTCACCCGTGTCGGGTCCAGCTGCCTGATCATGGCCTACGCTCACCTGGCCCACGACTGCCTTTTGGGCGACTGGGTCATCCTGGCCAATGCCGTCAACCTCGCGGGCCACGTACAGATCGATAACGGAGCAGCTCTGGGCGGCCTCTGTGCGGTGCATCAGTTCGTCCACATCGGTAGCCATGCCTATATCGGAGGTATGACCGGCGTGGCTCAGGATGTGCCCCCTTTCATGCTCATAGCGGGTGAACGCGGCTGGCTCCAGGGAGTGAATTCCATCGGCTTGCGACGACAGGGATACAACCGCGAACAGCTGAACAATCTCAAGAAGGCGTACAAGCTCCTGTGGCGGTCCGGATTGAACAAGGAGGAGGCCATTGAACGTATCCAGTCCGAGATCGGGACCAGCCGGGAAATCGATCAGCTTGTCGCCTTCGTGCAAAACAGTGAGCGAGGAATCGTCCGATCCAAATGAAGGGGACCAGGGGCAATGCCATCGGACTGATCGCCGGCGAGGGCCGTTTCCCCTTCCTCGTGGCCCAGGGAATACGGCACGAGGGATATCGCCTTGTTGTCGCCGGATTCCGGCAACATACCAGTGAAAAGCTCTATGCTCTCTCGGACAGAATGATCTGGCTGAGACTCGGCCAGCTGGGCAAGCTCTTGAGCTTTTTCAAGGACAACGGCGTGGATCAAGTGGTCTTTGCCGGCCCCATCAACAAGCCCAGGGCCATGGGCATGATTCCCGACTTGCGTGCGACCAGGCTCCTCTTCCAGATACGGAGCAGACACGACGGGGAAATTTTTCAGGGTCTGATCCGGACCCTCAACTCCGAGGGCATCGGGGTCCTGTCCCCCCTCTCCTTCGTTCCGGACCTGAAAACGCCGGAGGGGACCCTGAGCCGGAGAAAGCCGAACAAGAACGAAGAAGCCGATATCAGCTTCGGCTGGCACCTGGCCAAGCAGATCGGGAATCTGGACATCGGCCAGTGCATTGTGGTCAAGGACCAAATCGTGATCGCGGTTGAGGCCGTGGAGGGCAGCGACGCGACCATCCTTCGGGCGGGCGAGCTGGCCGGATCCGGCTGTGTCGTGCTCAAGGTGTTCAAGCCGGGGCAGGCCGAAACCATCGACCAACCCGCTGTGGGACTTCAGACCATTCGAACCATGATCCAGGCAGGTGCCTCATGCCTTGCGCTCGAGGCCGAAGCGGGTCTTTTCTTCGATCGGCAGGACGCCATCGATCTCGCGGATGCCCACGATATTTCCGTGGTGGGCTATCCCTCCGAGGAGGGATAGGTCACTGATCCGCGCACCATGCAGATCCCGCAAACCGTCCGATCAACTTCCCCATTGATCGGTAAGAACCCCCTCCCGGACAAGCAGATAGCGCTTCATCCCGACGCCCGAGGAAAATCCTCCGATGTTTCCGTCGCGGCGGAGCACACGGTGACAGGGAATCACCAGGGGCCAGGGATTCTCCCGCATCACCTTCCCCACCGCCCGGGCGCCTCCGGGGACGCCGCACATATGAGCCAGACCGGAATAACTGATCCACTCACCGGGTCCTACACGGTCATACAGTGTGCGCAACACCTTGCCGGCAAAATCCCCCACTCTGTGCCAGACAAGAGGAAGGGCCTCCGCGCCCGGTCCATTGCCCTTTACACATGCGCCCAAAACCCTCTCGGCCTCGCAGGCTTGTGGGCTTTCCCACAGGGATTTCTCTCCTTCCTGCTGTCCGGCCCATTCCAAATCGATTCGCCATACCCGGTCCCCATACCATAGAAGCCCCAGGCGAAACGGTGGCACCATCAGGATATCACGCATTGAGGGCACCCCACGGGCAGCTGTTTGCATACCTCCGAAAAAAAGGGCACACAAGAGAAATTTATGGTTGTCATTTGAGGCGCATAGTTGTAAAAGATTCGTATGTGCTCCTTCCGCATGCGGGCTGTGAGCTCTCCGCAAGCGGCCTCTCCTTGTCTTCCACCAAACGACATCCCCGCATGCACGACATGCAGGCAACGGACAGGGTTTCTTAACGAACAAGGCCCGGCCCGTAGCGGACAGAGTACGCGTTTGAACAACCATTAACAAGCCGATAAGCGCGAGAGTGAGAAATGGCCTACATCCTGGACAAGTTTTTGGGAGCTTTTTCCAACGACCTGGCGATCGACCTGGGAACTGCGAACACCCTCGTTTATGTCAAGGGCAAGGATGTCGTTCTGAACGAGCCGTCGGTTGTCGCTGTCAAAAGGGACAACAAGGGTCAGAACAAGGTCCTTTCCGTGGGCAATGAAGCCAAGAAGATGCTTGGCCGCACACCCGGGAACATATTCGCCATCCGCCCCATGAAGGACGGGGTTATCGCCGACTTCGAGATCACGGAATCCATGCTCCGTTACTTTATCGCACAGGTTCACAACAGCCGCAGGCTCGTCCGGCCACGCATCATTGTCTGCGTCCCCACGGGGATTACCCAGGTGGAAAAGCGTGCAGTCAAGGAATCCGCCCAGAGTGCTGGGGCTCGTGAAGTCTACCTTATCGAGGAGCCAATGGCCGCGGCTATCGGCGCCAACCTGCCCATCACCGAGCCCACGTCCAACATGGTTGTCGACATCGGTGGAGGAACCACGGAAGTGGCCGTCATCTCCCTGTCCGGAATCGTGTACAGCAAGTCGGTCCGCGTGGGCGGAGACAAGATGGACGAATCCATTCTGCACTATATCAAGCGGAAGTACAATCTCCTTCTCGGACAGGGCAACGCCGAGATCATCAAACAAAAGATCGGATCCGCCTATCCGGGCGGCGCCGAACAGCAGGAGCTCGTGGTCAAGGGCAGGGATCTGGTTACCGGGATCCCGCAGCACTTGACAGTTCGAACGGACGAAATCTGGGAAGCCATCTCCGAGGAAGTGGATACCATTGTTCAGACCGTGCGCATGGCCCTGGAACAGACCCCCCCTGAGCTGGCCGCGGATATTGTGGACAAGGGCATTGTGCTCACCGGAGGAGGGGCCAGCCTGAAGGGTCTGGATCAGCTCATGCGCGAAGAGACTTCTCTGCCCATCACCCTGGTCGACGATCCATTGACCACCGTAGTAACCGGCTCAGGCAAGGTCTTGGATGAATTGAATATTCTCAAAGACGTCACCATCGATTAGTGTGTTCGGACCCAAATCCAAGCTTGTTGTCCTTTTCCTGCTTCCCCTGGCCCTGTATCTGGCCCTTTATTCCTTGAATCAGAGGACAGGCTTGCTGGACCGCCTGGCCAGCCTGAGCGGACTCGAGGCCGTGGGATGGGTGACTGTTCCGGGCGACTGGGCCAAGGAAACGAGCTATGGCCTGTGGCGCGACTACGTGGCCCTGTGGGGCGTTCGCCAGGAAAACAAGAAGCTCCGCCAACAGAACCGGGATCTCCGTATACGCCTGATGCGCTTACAGAGCCGGGCCGCTGAAGTGGAACGACTTCGCGGACTGCTCGAGTTTTCTCCGCCACCGGCCTGGAACTGCACAGGAGCCCGTATCGTAGCAGAGCGATTGACCCCCTCGGACGCACTGCAGACAGTCCTTTTGAACAAGGGAAGCACGAACACTGTCCACTCGGGCATGCCGGGACTTACTCCCGCGGGTCTCATGGGCCGGGTCCTGAAAACAAGCCCTCATTTCTCCAAGCTTTTGCTCATCACGGACCCCAATAGCAAAATACCGGTTATCGGCACCAACAACCGCACCAAGGCCATTCTCAAGGGCAAAGGGCCCAGATCCGATCTCCAATTGGAATATGTGCCCCGGAACAGACCACTTTCCGAAGGTGAAATCATGGTGACTTCTGGGCTTGGCGGCCTCTTCCCCAAGGGAATTCCGGTGGCACGCATCACTGCCATCAATCAGCCAAGAGACGCGCTGTTCCAAAAAGTTCTGGCGGAACCCGTGGCCGATCTCGGTGGCCAGGAAGAAATCCTCCTGCTTCGCCAGTCGAGTCGCAATCCGCCTGAAAGCTGGATCCTGGATCCCGCTTCCATGACTTCTCTCGATTGATCTCAACGTGCGGGACCGGGCCTGAGAAAACATTCCGGGAAATCGGCATAAGGCTAACGATTGACCGAAACCATCTGGTGGACCCTATACACCCTCTTCGCGGCCTGGATTCAGACCCTGATTCTCGGGGCCGACTGTTTCGGACCGGCTGTGGTGCTTTGCCTCCAGGCTCGTCGCTACGGGAGCCTGGCCTGCCTCCTTCCCGTTTGGATCCTGATCCAGGAAGGAGCCGGTTCTTTGCCTTTTGGCAGCATGCTGCTCTATTATATGGGTCTTATCTATTTCGTTATCCTGGTCAGGGCCTACATCAGCATCACCAGCCCGCTGTACATCCTCTCTCTCTCTCTGGCTGCAGGATTGTGGCATTTGAGCATCATTCAAGCCCTCTCCTCGCTGCAGGAAATCCATGTCGCCATGGAGCCGCTTTTGTTCCAAAGCATCCGCTTAGCAGCCGTTTTCCCTGTGCTCTGGGCCCTCATCAGCCTTATATACTATTTCCGGATTACGCCCAGCTATGCACGAATCTGATCCCTATGAGCCGAGCAGCAAGGGCTACCTGCTGCTTACAATCCTCGTTGTCGGCCTTTTCTGCCTCATTCTGTTGCGACTGTGGCATCTGCAGGTCCTGCAAGGCCGGGAATACGCCAATGAGGCCGAGCAGAACCTTTTGCGGGAGCGTTCCATCTATGCTTTGCGAGGGCTCATCCGTGACAGGAACGGTGAGCTCCTTGCCGGCAACAGACCCGCCTACGCCTTGGCTCTGATACGTGAGGACTGCAGGGATATCCAGGCCGCCTTATCCCGTATCAGCGACTGGACCGACATTTCCTTCCAGAACCTGGAAGAGCGCTATAATTCCCGCAAAGGTCGCGTCAAATCCTTCAAGCCCCTTATCCTCATTCCCAGCTTAACCTTTTCGGAACTAGCCCGTATCGAAACGCGGCTGATGAACTGGCCCGGTCTGCAGATTATCGCCAGGCCGCAGCGTTATTATCCTCGGGCTCCCGTCTTTTCGCACCTCCTTGGCTACGTGGCCCAGCCCACTCTCAAGGAGCTGCGCGAAAACCCGTCTCTGCAACTCGGCGACACCATTGGCAAGAGGAGCCTCGAACGCGCTTTGGACCGGCAGCTCAGAGGCAGCAAGGGCAAAAAAGTCCTGGAAGTCGACGCGCAGGGCAGAGTGCTTAAGGAGCGCATTGTCGACAAATCAAAATCGGGACGCAGTTTCCGCCTGACCATCGATGCCGATCTGCAACGCTTCATCTGGCGCAAACTTGGCGACAAGAGCGGTGCCGTCGTTGTTATGCGGCCCAACAGCGGCAATGTGCTGGCCATGGTCAGCAAGCCAGGTTACAATGGGAACTCCTTTGTGGAAGGAATATCGGAACAAAAGTGGCAGGGCCTCCTGAATAACCCTCGGGACCCCCTTCGCAATCGCGCTATCCAGGGAACCTATCCCCCAGGTTCCGTTTTCAAGTTGGTCATCGCATCTGCCGCTCTGCTGCGGGAGACTGTCCCCATTGACAAAAAGCTCCATTGCCCGGGCTTCTACCGCTTGGGCAATCGTGTTTTTCGGTGCTGGAAACCCGGGGGTCACGGGGATGTTGCCCTGCAGGAGGCCATCAAACAGTCCTGTGACGTCTACTTTTACCAACTCGGAGAAAAGCTGGGTATTGATGCCATTTCCAATTACGCCCGCAATAATGGCTTTCAACAACAGACGGATATTCTCCTTCCCAACGAGCACTCCGGAGTCATCCCCGGAAGGGAATGGAAGATGCGGAACATCGGGCGTCCCTGGCAGGGAGGTGACACCCTGAACACAGCCATCGGTCAGGGATTCACGCTGGTTACTCCGCTCCAGATAAGCCGCTATGTCGCGGCCCTGGTCAATGGAGGCCATCTTTTACAACCCAACCTCCTGGCAAAGAGCGAGCCCACTCAACAGGGCCGGCTCCCCCTTTCCGGCGACAGCATCAATTTCCTCCTCAACAGCATGCGCGTCACCGTGGAGGAACCCCACGGCACCGCCTGGCGGCTGCGAACCAAGGATGCCGTCATCGGTGGCAAGACCGGCACGGCGCAGGTAATCGAGCTCACGGAGGAACTTCGGGGCGAGGACACTGAAGCCATCCCCTATCGCTTCCGCGATCATGCCTGGATGGCGAGCTACGGGATTCGGGGGAAAAAGAAATACGTTGTTGTGGCCCTCATCGAACATGGCGGGCACGGCAGCTCCGCAGCCGGGCCCGTGATCAAGTCGGTCTACGATTACCTCTTTCCCTGAGGAAGTATTGCATGCCTTTTCTGGATCGACGAGTCCTGGCCCACTTCAACTGGTCCCTTTTGCTCCTTCTCCTGCTTCTGGCCGGTGTGGGCATTCTCAATCTCTACTCCGCGGGCACCCTTCGCCAGGACCAGGGGGTGACCACCGCCTATTACTACCAAAAACAGCTCTATTGGCTTACCATTGGATTTCTGGCTATCCTTGTGATCATTGTGTTCGACTACCGCCACCTCAAGGCCATTGTCTGGCCCCTGTACGGCCTGACCTTGTTTTTGCTTGTCTATGTCCTGGTCTACGGCACCGCCATTTCCGGAGCCACGCGATGGATCGATCTCGGCGTGGCCAGCTTCCAGCCCACGGAGCTGGCCAAGGTCAGCGTCATCCTGCTCTGCGCAGCCCTCCTGGCCCGCATGCCCGGACCATTGGGCTGGAGGGAGCTGGGCAAGATCATGCTCCTGATTGCCTTTCCTGTCGCCTTCATCATGGTGCAGCCCGATCTCGGATCGGGGTTGAATATTCTCATGCTGGCCGGAGGCATGCTCCTCTTCAAGGGAATCAACCGGCGTATCCTGTTTACCTGTCTCGTCGGGATTCCCGTGCTTACGCCCGTTACCTGGTTCTTTCTCCTCGACTATCAGAAACAGCGTATCCTCACCTTTCTCCACCCCCATCGCGACCCCCTTGATGCGGGATACAACACTATACAGTCCAAAATCGCCATAGGCTCGGGCCAGTTATGGGGCAAGGGCTTCCTGGAGGGTACACAGAGCCAGCTCCGTTTCCTTCCGGCCAAGCACACAGACTTCGTGTTTTCCGTTTTTGGCGAGGAATGGGGCTTTGTGGGCTGTGCTCTCCTCTTGAGCCTCTTTTGCCTCTTTCTGTATCAGCTGGTGGTCGTGGCCGGTACGTCCAAGGACTCCTTCGGCGCCTATATCGCCAGCGGTGTCTTCTTCTATTTCTTCTGGCAGATTCTCATCAATCTGGGCATGGTGCTGGGCCTTATGCCTATTGTGGGCATCCCATTGCCCTTTTTTAGTTATGGAGGCTCTTCCACCCTGGTCAACTGTATCCTTCTTGGTCTGGTGTTCAACATATCCATGCGCCGCTATATCTTTACCCGGAAATAGCTTGACATAATATTAATAACTATTATCATAAATGAATTCATCAACACCCTCACATTCGGATATTGGTTCAATGCGCATTCACGTATGTTCCCGGAATATCGCTGTTCCAGCGATTTCAGATAGCGAATAGAGACAGATACTGGGGGTCTTCAAGCCGTTTAAACGGAGGCGTGCATCCACTTCGAATGGCAGAATATCCTCTGTTTCTCTTGGCCGACACAAACAAAATACTGAAAACAGACGTGCTTCTTCCACCTCTCTTGTGGTATGCTTAAAGTTCAGAGTCGGGCAGACCTCTCTGTGTGCTTGTTGTCCAGTGTGAACAGCGAATGGAACATCGGCATGAACGCGTTGCTCCGGCCCGGCCTCTGAGATGCTAACCCTCGACTCATAAGGCGTTTTGGGCTTGAGGTATCCCCCAAACGCCCATCTGAAACCCAACTTCAAAGGAGGGTATAAAATGGCCGAACAGCTGGAAATCTACAAATGCAATGTTTGCGGCAACATTGTGGAAGTCATGCACGGTGGGCAGGGCGAGCTTGTTTGCTGCGGTCAGCCCATGCAGCTCATTCAGCCGGGAACGGTGGACGCGGCTCGCGAAAAGCATGTCCCTGTCATTGAAAAGACGGAGCACGGATACAAGGTGAGTGTGGGGTCCGTTGCCCATCCCATGGAAGAAAAGCACTACATCGAATGGATCGAGCTCGTTGCCGACGGCATCAGCTACACCGCATTTTTGAAGCCGGGCCAGTCGCCGGAGGCGGAATTCTGCATCCAGGCCTCCCGAATCACGGCGAAGGAATACTGCAATATTCACGGGTTGTGGCAGGCCCAGGGATAATGGCATAATCCTGATTGGAATAGTGTGCTGGACGACTGCCGTCCCGTATGAGCGAGCTCCCCGACCGGAAAGTGCTCTTTCCAACCGGAAACAAGCTAAACCGCACGAACAAACCAGGAGGAAAACAGCATGGATCGATGGGTATGCAACGTTTGCGGCTATGTCTATGACCCCCAGCAGGGCGATCCGGATAACGGCGTCCCGGCGGGCACCCCTTTTGAGAACCTCCCCGATGACTGGAGCTGCCCTGTCTGCGGCGCAGGCAAGGACGAGTTCAGCAAGGAATAGACCGGAAACGCCCGGCCCCTGTTAGGGGGCCGGGCAAACAAGGACGGTTCGGTGTGACCCAGACATTGTCCAGCTCCAGACAGGTCAAAGAGCACCTTCGCCGCATCCTTGCGGACGAGGACTGGGTGGGAGATTTCACCCGCCTGATCTCCGAAATTCCGCCGCAAAGAACCATTTCCCCTCTTTTTGCCGCCCTGTTCTCCACTTCACGGATTTTGCGCTGGCATGCGGTCAGCTGTTTCGGAATCGCCGCCTCGGAGCTTGCCGCAGAGAACACGGAACGGGTGCGGATCGTGCTGCGTCGATGCACCTGGAGTCTCAACGACGAATCCGGGGGGATCGGATGGGGCGCTCCCGAGGCGATGGCCGAGATCCTGGCCAGTGTTCCCCGCATCGCAGAGGAATACGCCAGCATCCTGGTCTCCTTTGTGCTCGACCATGAAGAGGCCTGCAACTATCTGGAGCATTCCCCTCTGCGGGAGGGCGCCTACTGGGGAATCGCCAGACTGGCCCAGGCCCGTCCCGAACTGATCGCTCCCTGGCAGGAACACCTGCTTCAGGCAATCGACTGCGAAACCTCCCCCTTTATCCTGGGAATAGCCGGCCTGATCCTTACAAGCCCCGGTTTCGACACGACCCGTACGCGTCAGGCCCTGAAAAGAATCGAATCTCACAAGGAAAACATCATCCTCTATTGGAACAGGGCCTTCTGGCATGTCGCAGTGGGCGATCTCGCCCGGAACGGGTCCCCCTCCGAATCCTCCTATCTCGCGGACTCCAAAGTGGCCTAACTCCCCGGCCACCTCTTCTCCCTGTTCCCGACAATTTCACGCCGCGGTAATTCCGACCCAATACTCCCCATCCCTGCTCAGGCGCGGCAACAATGAAGCATACAATGATGCGAGGCACGAAGGGGAATCACATTCGATTTTTGTTCAACAAATCAGAAAGTTATTCATAATTCCATACAACCATCATCCCCTGGCCGACCAGGGCACAACCAAACATGAAAATGCGAGGCGAGTCAGGGATTGCGTTGAGGCCAGTGTTTCAATTCGTGATTCCATTGCCGGGGCTAAACTCGCTCAGCGATATCAGCGCGCGGCAGAACGTGTGTTTAATGTCTCTCTTGGAAGCGCGGATCTTATCTTG
>Ga0207714_1002668_pt1 | contig 10585 bp, 7 predicted proteins | sample PonA232FremontCA_2_FD_187270 | JGI IMG/M metagenome (GOLD analysis project Ga0207714, IMG submission 187270) | Marine sediment microbial community from Fremont, CA, USA - Pond A23 Sediment 2 (SPAdes) | ecosystem: Environmental > Aquatic > Marine > Unclassified | place: USA: Fremont, California... | reverse complement strand
CGAGATGCAGGATCTGGAATCGGAAGCGGGCAGCACCTTCGACACCCCGCGCGTGCACGCGCCCGAGATCGACGTGGCGGAAGCGGACTGGTTCAACACGGACCGCCCGCTCAGCCTGCGCGATCTCAAGGGCAAGCTCGTCATCCTCGATTTCTGGAGCACGTGCTGCGTCAACTGCATGCACGTGCTTCCGGGGTTGAAGATGGTGGCGGCGGCCTATCCCGAGGAGGTCGCCATCGTCGGCGTGCACAGTCCCAAGTTCTCGGCCGAGCAGCAGCCCGAGCTGCTGCGCGCGGCGATCGCGCGCGCCGGCATTGCGCATCCCGTGGTCAACGATGTGAACTTCGAGCTGTGGCGCGCCTACGCCGTGCGCGCCTGGCCCACGCTCGTGCTCATCGGGCCGGACGGCTATGTGCTGGGGCAGATGAGCGGCGAACCCGATCCCGAGCGCCTGCTCACCGTGGTCTCCGAGTTCGTCGAAACCTGGGATACCCAGGGCGTGCTCGATCCGTCCCCCTTGGGGGGTGAGCCGGTCCGTGACGCGGGCGGCACCTTCCGCTTTCCGGGCAAGCTCAAGCCCGTCCCCGGTGCCACGAAACGCTGGGTTCTGGCCGACGCGGGCCACAACCAGGTCGTGCTGCTGGACGACAACGGCGTGGTGATCGGCCGCTACGGCAGCGGCCGGCCGGGCTTCGCCGACGGGCCGGCGGACCGCGCGGCGTTCCGCGGGCCGCAGGGGCTGATCGCGGATACGCGCGGCGTCTTCGTCGCCGACACGGGCAACCACGCCGTGCGCCGGATCGATCTTTCCGCCGGAACGGTGCACACCCTGGCCGGCACCGGCGAGCGCGGCATGGTCGTGGACGAGCGCGAACCTTCGCTCGCGGCCTCGCTGGCCTCGCCGTGGGACCTGGAACTGGACGGCGGCGCGCTCTATATCGCCAACGCGGGAACACACCAGGTGCTTCAGCTGGACATCGAAGCGCGCGAACTCGCGCCGCTTGCCGGCGGCGGCGGCGAGGATCTGGTCGACGGCCCCGGCACCGACGCTCAGCTCGCCCAGCCCAGCGGCCTGGCCCTGGATACCGCGAGCGGCCGCCTGTACGTGGCCGACAGTGAAGCTTCCGCGATCCGCATGATCGGCCTGGACAGCGGCGAAGTGGCGACGCTCGTGGGCGAAGGGCTGTTCGTCTTCGGCGCCGACAACGGTCCCTTCGAGGCCGCGACGCTGCAGCACCCCACGGGCGTTGCCGTGGAGTCCGGCGAGGTGCTGGTCGCGGATACCTTCAACCATAAGACCCGCGTGCTGGACCTGGCGGCGCGGCGCGTGCGGGACCTGGACGACGGCTTCACGTGTCACGATGCGAGCTGTGCCCCGCCGCGCGAGCCGTCGGGCGTGTGGGCGGACGGCCCGGACCGTGTGCTCGTCAGCGACACCGACAACCACCGTGTGCTGATCTACCGGCCCGCCCAGGGCATCTATTGGACCTGGGCCGGGTGACGCCCTCCCCCGTCCGCCGGCGAGGGCGCGCGGGTGCGAAGATATCGCGCATGGGGTGCCGACCCGGTGGACGCCATGTTACACAGGCCGAATAACCGCGCGGCAGAGGTCGACCGCACGCGCGAGCTGAACGGACGTGACGAATGGACTACGCGCAGTTCTTCCGCGACCGGCTCAATGCCCTCAAGGCCGAGGGCCGCTATCGCGTCTTTGCCGACCTGGAACGGCGCGTCGGCAAGTTCCCGCGCGCGCTGCGCCACGAGTCCGACGACATCATGGACGTGACCGTCTGGTGCTCCAACGACTATCTGGGCATGGGCCAGCACCCCGTGGTCCTGAACGCCATGCGCGAGGCGATCGACCGCTCGGGCGCCGGGGCCGGCGGGACGCGCAACATCTCGGGCACCAACCACCACCACGTCCTGCTGGAGCGTGAGCTGGCGGACCTTCACGGCAAGGACGCCGGCCTGCTGTTCACCTCCGGCTATGTGTCCAACATGGCCACGCTGGCCACGCTGGGCAGCCGTTTGCCGAATTGCACGATCTTCTCCGACGCGGGCAACCACGCCTCGATGATCGAGGGCATCCGGCATTCCGGCGCGGACAAGCAGATCTTCCGCCACAACGACCCCGAGGATCTGGCGCGCCGCCTGGCGCGAGAGGACCCGGACCGGGCCAAGGTTGTGGCGTTCGAATCCGTCTATTCCATGGACGGCGACGTGGCGCCCATCGACGAGATCTGCGACGTGGCCGAGCGCTACAACGCCATGACCTATCTGGACGAAGTGCATGCCGTTGGGCTCTACGGCCCGGGCGGCGGCGGGGTCGCCGACCGCCAGGGGCTGATGCACCGCCTGGACATCATCGAGGGCACGCTCGCCAAGGCATTCGGCTGCATGGGCGGCTACATCACGGGCTCGGCGGATCTGGTGGACTTCGTGCGCTCGCACGCGTCGGGGTTCATCTTCACCACCGCGCTGCCGCCGCACGTCGCGGCGGGGGCGCTGGCGAGCGTGCGCCATCTCAAGACCAGCGACGCCGAGCGCCAGACCCTGCACGAACGATCGGCCACGGTGAAGGCGCGCCTGGCCGACGCCGGGATTCCCGTGGCACCGAGCGCCAGCCACATCGTGCCCGTGCTGGTGGGCGATCCAACGGCGTGCAACGAAGCCTCGTGGTCGTTGCTGCGCCGGCACGGCATCTACGTGCAGCCCATCAACTACCCCACGGTGCCCAAGGGCAGCGAGCGGCTGCGCTTCACGCCCAACCCGCACCACACCGACGCCGACGTGGACCACCTCGTGAACGCGCTGACCGACGTGTGGCAGGATCTGGGCCTGCGCGCGGCGGCGTGACCGACAGCACGGCCGTCCGCTTTTTCCGGGCGCGAGGGGCGGCTCCGGCATGTACCGCGACAACACCCTGATGCCCACCGAGGCCGTGCGGCTGGCCGCGCTCGGCGCTCTTGCCGGCGCGGAGATGCGCTACGCCGAGCTGGCCGAGGACGTGCGGCATTTCACGGACCGCATCATCGGGCCGGCGCTCGATCTCTCCGGCGTGCCCGTCGAGCTGATGATCGTGGAGGGGCTGATCGAGCCCGTGGACGGCGCCGGGATGCGGGAGAATGCCCGGCTGCGCCTGACCGACGCCGGGTGGGACGCACTCCGCCACCTGCTGTGTTCGAACGTCCGCGCGCCCATCAACGATATCAACAAGCTCATCATCGCGCTGAAGATGCGCTTTCTCCACCTGCTCACCCCGGACGAGCGGTGCAGGCAGGTGAAGATGCTCGTGAGCATGCTGGAGGCGGAGCTTGATCGCCTCACCGACCTGCGCGCCACCTACGCCGGCGAACCCGGCTATTTCCTGGACTGGCTGGACCAGGACATCGCCGCCGCCCGCGAGCGCCTCGCCTGGTTCACCGAGCTGCGTGACCGCTTGGTCGGCGCGTCCGACGTCTAGGCGCCAGCCTTTACGCCGAGCGCACTTGATCGAGGAAACTGGAGACGCTGTCGCGGAGGTTGGAACTGCGGTCGTGGATGTCCTTCGCAGTCGAGAGGACTTCCTGTGCCGACTCCCCGGTCTGGTTCGTTGCCGAACTTACCTCTCCCATCGTGCTGGAGACCTGTTGAGCGCCCTTCGCAGCTTCCTCGATGTTGCGCGCGATTTCCTGCGTCGATGAACTTTGCTGTTCCATGGCGGAGGCCACCGAGGATGCCGCTTCGTCGATGTCGCGCACGCTTCCGGCGATCTCATTGATCGCCTGGACTGCTTCCTTGGTTTCGCTCTGGACTCGTTGGATACGGTTGGCGATATCCTCGGTCGCCTTCGAGGTCTGGTTGGCCAGCGATTTGACTTCGTCGGCGACGACCGCAAAGCCTTTTCCAGCTTCCCCGGCTCGTGCGGCCTCGATTGTCGCGTTGAGCGCCAACAGGTTGGTTTTTTCCGCGATGTCCTGGATTTGCTGGACGACCCCGCCAATGGCGTTCGCCGCCTCCTGCAAGGACTGCACTCGCTCGTTGGCCCGATCGGCTTCGCCTCTTGCCTTCTGGGCTGTTTCGGACGTCTGGGTAACGCGCTGAGAAACTTCCTGGATCGAGGTGTTGAGCTCCTGTGCAGCCGACGCGACGGTCTGTACGTTGCTCGACGTCTGCTCGGCAGACGCGGCGATCGTCTGGACCTTGTCCTCGGTGGTCCGGGCGATCTCGGACATACGCTGGGCGTTCGCGTTGAGGGCTTCGGCACCGTCCATGACGGTTTGCAGGTTGTCGCGCGCGGTTTCGTCGAACTCGGCCGTGATGTTTTGAATATGTTCGGCGCGCTGCTCGCGCGCTTTGGCATCCTCCTGTTCCTGTTGGCGCATGCGCTCCATTTCTTGAGCATTGTCCTGGAAGACCTTGAGTGCGCGCGCCATCAGGCCGACCTCGTCGCGTCGCTCCGTGCCCTCGATCTCCACTGAGAGCGTGCCCTCGGAGAGCGTATTCATGGCTCCCGTCAGCTGGCTGATGGGGCGAACCAGTGCCCGCCCGACGAGCACACTTAAGAGCAAACCGGCAACCACCAGGACAGCCACCACGCCAGTTATCCACAGCTTGCTGGCGTTGGCGGTCGAAATGGCCGTGTCGGTTATGGATTGCGCCCGCTTTTCTTCTTGCGCCTGAATTTTTCTAAACGTATCCAGCACGTCTTCGAATGATTCGGCGGCGCTCTTCGTAAACTGTGCTCCAAAACTCGGGTTGGATTTAAGTTTGTCAAGCGCGTTATTGGAGCTGGTATAAAATTGTGAAAGCGGTTTCTTGGTCTGCCCCAGCAATTCAGCCTGTTTTCCCGTTAAACCGATATTCCTCAACTGTGTTACATTGTCTTGAAATCTTGTTTGAATATTTTCTACATCGGACATAATTCCACCGATCTTATCGTTGGCACCCATGAGCCCAAAACTGGTGGCCTGATACAATCGCGACTGTAAGCGCACGCCATCGGTTACAATGCTATCGATAACGGCGAGCCGATTCATTGTTGATCGTTCAATGTCCGTCATTGCGTCAACTGTTAAATTCATGGAGCGGACGACGAAGACGGAAAATCCGACCATCACCAATGCCATGATTGCTGGCGCAATCATCACCTTGGCTCGGATGCCCAAATTGCGAAACATTATGAAACTCCGGGCGCCTTCCGACGATTGGATGTGATTATCCAGGGCGATCAATGCCGGGTGCCCGTGACACCCGGCATCGCGTGCTTAAAACCAAGCCATCGCACAAACATACTTCTCGGATGCGAAAGTGTCGCAGGACACGTAAGACGTGGTTACGTTATCGGTGGTGGGATGCGGCAGTTCGTCTTCCCACTTGATCAAGTCCTTGCCGTTGCGAACACCCTTTTTAACGCTGCCAATGATGTCTACGCCGTTCATGCCGGTCAAATTCGAGAGATCCATGCCTTCCTCGGACTGACCGGAATGATCCCAGAGTACGATGCCCTTGCCTTTAAAGGCCCAAGTGTGGAGGCCGGGCCCTTCAAGATCGAGCGCGCCGTTTTCGGGGTTGCCGAGCTTCTCAATCGCGGTGTCGAGATCGTTGTTGTTAAGAATTTTGAGAGTTTTTTTTCGAACGTCGATGAGATCTTCCGGCTTGAAGTCAGCGGCCGCCGCGGGAGAAGCGGCGGCCGTGGCGAGTGCGAGTGCGGCCGCGCCGGCCAGGAGCTCTTTCATGGCGTGTGTCCCCTGCTTGATGGTCGCAAATTGTGTTAACCTGAGGCACGACCTGAGGGTCCGTACCTACACCACAGTAGCGTATAGAGATGATTTTGATAAATGGTTAATTGCGCACGGCAGGGTTGTCAGGCAAAATCGCCTCGACATGCCATCCGGGAAAAACGAGGTCGTTCGTGGCTTTTCTCCGTGGCTGGCGGTTCCGGGCAGCGGTTCGGGCTAAGCGGCCTCTTGCTGCGGTGGAGCGGTGCGGCGAACTTCGGCTTCAGGAAACGCCCCCGGTTCGCGCAGCCGGGCGACGAGGCGGTCGATGAGATCCTTGGACACGCCCCGCATGCAGAAGAGGTGTGCGTAGGGCCGCACTTTGGTCGGGTCGTCAGGGTCGGGAGCGGGTTCCGTTGACAGCGAAAAGTCGAACACGATCTGCTCATTGGGTTGGCGGAACAGCATCGTAAGCGCCAGCGGTGAGCGTTGCACCCAGAGATCAATTCCTTTCTCCGTGGCCACGGCTTGAAGCTCACGCACGGCGTAGGCCGCGGTATCCTGGCACCGCAGGGCCATATCCCGTTGATCCGTGTAGGAAAGCATGGCCGTGTATTGCCAGAGCAACAAAGGCGAAAGGCCGTTCCGCGATCCGGCGAACGTGGTGTCTGCGCACCCGATATAGTCGGGGTCTTCCGGCGGTTTAATGAGGTAGCGCCGACGGGTCATGTAAATTCCGGTCGGCCAGGGTGTTCCCGGCCATTTGTGCCCGCTCATGACAAGCGAGTGCACGTATGGAAGGCGAAAATCGAATGCCGGACCTTTTGTGGCGACTTGTCCAGCATTGTGCGCCATTTCGATGAAGGGAAGGAAGGAGGCTCCGAGCGCGCCGTCAACGTGAATCCAGAAGCCCGTCCGCCAGTCGTGGTGTTCCGGCCGCGCGGGGTCCGGCCAAACGCGCCGCTGTGCCAGCCCGTAGCGCTCAAGAATGGGGAGAATCCGGTTGCCAATCGTGTCAACGGGGTCGTAAGCACCCTTGAAGGTCGTCCCGAGGTTCAGGATGAACAGCATCGGAAATCCGCGCGCGGCGAAAAACTCGACCAGAATGGCGAGTTTATCCACATCGATCTCGCCGCGCCCGATCGGCCGCTCGGCCTCCGGTCCGGTCGAAGGCACCTTGTAGGGCCAGGAGCCATCGGCCGTGATCGGGCACTCTCCGGGGTACAATCGCTCCCCCACGTCGCCGAAGGTGTCGACTTCCATGGCCCGCAACGCCTTGAACACCGAGTAGTGGCGGTCTTCGGAAAAGAAGGCCACGACATGGTGGGCGTTGGGGTTCTGGCGGACTTGGTCATAGCCTTGCTCGCCGACCGGCAGATCGGGCAAGGGTGTGGTCTGCTCGACCTCGTTGAGCGGCTTGCCCTTTAAATAGTCACGGGCTTGCATGACAGCATACAGGTTCCCCTCCGTTGCCCCCATGCTGAGAACATAGCCCCAGTAGCTTTCACCGTCTCCCTCCACGCTTGGCCATTTCGCGTTCCATAGTGAAGCATAATAGTCAAGCACGGCCCGTTCAGCGAATTTCGTGTTCTTGGAAAGATTGCCGCCCTGAAAGGGGTCTCCTACATTGTTCAATTGTGTATTCAAGTACCCGGAAAGAGAATGTTTGTAATCAACTGGATCAAATCGCATTTCGGTTTGAAATCCAAGGAAGGTTTCATTCTGCATTTCTTCATAAGTGTCGATCCGGGCCATTGCGCGCTTGCGCTCACTGCTGCGAAGCGCACGCGGCGGCACCTGAAGATCGGTCGCTTCAAGGGCGGGGAGGCTCGCGTCCTCGTACGCGTCGACGGGGTCGGCTGAAGGCGGTGAAACAAGGTATCCGGTTTCGGTTTTGGCCATATCCGGGAGCTGTTCGCACCATGCGCGGCGATCCGGTCCGTACGGCTTACGCACGCGATCGTCGTTGTTGTCAGGCATCGGGGCCTCCACACCAACGGTTGGACAATTTAGGAGAATATACACCTAACGCGCACAAAACACAACTGATGCGCACAGAAACACACTTAACAACGACTAAACGTGGAAATCAACTTTGCCGGCGAAGAACCAGATCGCCCCCAAAATCGGAGCATTCGGCTTGGGTGCCTGCAAAGCTTGGCTGTTCGCGATCGGCACCCTTCGGTGGGGCGGGCCGAGGAAGCGAGCTTGAATGACACGTTTGTTGGATCTCGGTGCACCGAGTCGTCTCGTCACGGTCGTGATGTGCGCAACAGATACGGGCCAAGCTTATTGGAAGAGAAAGAAGGGAGGTCAGGTTAATACAAATGCTGCCCGCCGGTGACGAAGATCTCGCTGCCGGTGACGTAGCCGAAGTCGGGGCTGCACAGTTGGAAGACGGCGCCGGCCACCTCGTCGGGTGTGCCCATGCGATGCATGGGAATGCGTGGGATCAAGCTCTCGTACTCGGGCCCGACCATGGACGTTTCGATCTCGCCCGGCGCCACGGCGTTCACGCGCACCCCCAGCTCCGCCATCTCCACCGCCAGCTCGCGCGTCAGGGCCGAGAGCGCCGCCTTCGAGGTGGCGTAGGCGGAGCCCGCGAAGGGGTGGGTGGAATGCCCCGCGATCGAGGTGATGTTCACGATCGTGCCGCCGCCCTTGCGCAACGCCACCGCGAATCCGCGCGCCAGCGCCAGGGGCGCGAAGAAGTTCAGCTCGAAAACGCGCCGCCATTCCTCCATGTCGCCGTTGAGGCAGCCGACACGCTCCTTGAAGGGCGTCTTGGGCGAGAACGCGGCGTTGTTGACCAGCGCGTGCACCGGCCCGTCCGCCAGGATGTCCCCGGCCTCGTCGATGAAGCGCGCGACGTCGTCGCGGTCGCCCAGGTCGGCGGTGATGTGGTGCGTCCAGTTGGGGTCGCGCTTGCACTCCGGCGGTACCGCCTCGCGCGAGCAGGTGATCACGCGCCAGCCCTCGTTGGAAAAGCGCGCCACGGTCGCGTGCCCGATCCCGCGGCTGGCGCCCGTCAGCACCACCGTCGGCCGGTCGTTGCGGATGTAGGACTCGCTGCTCATCGCGCTCTCAGTGCGCCAGCACCAGCGGCATCGCCGCCGAGCGCAGCACCGTGCTCGTGACCCCGCCCAGAACGAGCTGACGCAGCCGGCTGTGCGCGTAGGCGCCCATAACGAGCAGGTCGGCGCCCGCCGATTCGGCCTCTTCCAGCACGGCCTGGCCCACGTCGCGCTCGCCCGGATCGACCATGTGGGGCGTGGCGTGGATGCCGTGCTGCGCCAGATGGCCCGTCACCGCGCTCGGCGAGGGGCCGGTGTGGCTCTCGTCCACGGTGATGACGGTCACGGACTCCGCCGCGTGCAGCAGCGGCATGCTGCCCTGCAGGGCATGCACCCCCGGCACCGTGGGGCGCCACGCCACCGCGATCCGCTTGCCCACGACCGCCGGCACGCTCTCGCCCGTTACGAGCGTCGGCCGCCCGCTCTCCATGATGGCGGATTCCAGCGTGGCCGTGGCGGGCGGTTCTGTGTCGGCGCGCCGGGGCGGCACAGCCAGGAGGTCGAACACCATGCCGCGATGGGCCACCACCTCGTGCTCGCGCCCGCGTTCGCGGCGCAGGGCCGTGGCCGGACCCGCGGGCGTTTCCGCGTCGGCGTCGACGACACGGACGCCGGCGTGCTCGGCCTGGCGGCGGAAGGTCGCCTCGGCCGCTTCGGCGCGGCGCCGGTTCTCCGTCTCCACGGTGTCCATGATGTCCTGGATCATCGTCGAGGTGGCGCCGTTGGCGGCGAGCGGCGCCGCTTCGCGCGGGTCCATCTCCACGTGCAGGGCCTCGACGAACGCGCCGTGCTGGCGGGCGAGGGTGAGCGCCGTGCCGAGCAGCGCCGCGCTGGCCTCGGAGCCGTCGACGACGCACAGAATGCTGCGGATGGTCATGGGGTGGTTCCGCCTTCGTGCCACTTTTCAAGGATCATAGACGACGCCGCAGCCCTGCCCAAATGCCGTTTGAACGGGTGTCACTGCTCGGGCGCCAGGGCGTCCTGAAGGCCGTCCCCGACGAAGTTGAACGCCATCACCGTCAGGAAGATCAGCACGCCCGGCCAAACCGCCAGCATGGGCGCCGAATGGATCATGTCCTGCGCGTCGGTGAGCATGTTGCCCCAGGACGCCATGGGCGGCTGAATGCCCAGGCCCAGGAAGCTCAGCACCGATTCGAGCAGGATGATGTTCCCGCACGCAAGGGTTGTGGCGACGATCATGGGCGCGGCGGCGTTGGGCAGGATATGCACGGCCATGATGCGCAGGTTGCCCGCGCCCAGCGCGTGCGCCGCCGTGACGTAGGGCCGCGTGCGGATGGACAGCGTGGTCCCGCGCACCAGCCGTGCCACGGGCGTCCAGCCCACCACGGCCACGAGCAGCACGATGCGGTGGATGCTGGCGCTTTCGGCCTGCATCAGCCCTTCCGGCAGGCCCAGCTTGGTGAAGTCCACCGCCGCCAGCACGATCAAGAGCGGCAGCAGCGGCAGCGCGATGAAGCCGTCCGTGACGCGCATCAGCAGGCCGTCCAGCCAGCCGCCGAAATACCCCGCCGCGAGCCCGATCACCGTGCCGATGATGGAGGCGATGATCGCCGCCACCAGCCCCACGGTAAGCGACACGCGCCCGCCGTAGAGCAGCCGCAGCATCAGGTCGCGGCCCAGCTCGTCCGTTCCCAGCGGGTGCGCCGGCGAGGGGCCGGCGAAGCGGTTCATGAGGTCGACCTGCGTGGCGCTCAGCGGCGTCCACGCCTCGATCAGCGGCGCGGCGAGGGCGGCCAGCGCGAGCACGGCCAGCAAAAGCACCCCGCCCACGGCCAGCCGGTGGCGCAGGAA
>Ga0207714_1002667_pt1 | contig 10592 bp, 5 predicted proteins | sample PonA232FremontCA_2_FD_187270 | JGI IMG/M metagenome (GOLD analysis project Ga0207714, IMG submission 187270) | Marine sediment microbial community from Fremont, CA, USA - Pond A23 Sediment 2 (SPAdes) | ecosystem: Environmental > Aquatic > Marine > Unclassified | place: USA: Fremont, California... | reverse complement strand
GCTGGTGAAACCATTACCCTCCGCTATTCCGTAACGGTCGACTCCGGCCCCGTTATTAAAAACAGGGGGACGATTAATTACGATCCGGAAGGTGATGGTACGAACAACGAACAGACCTGGACGGACGACCCCGCGGAACCCGGTGATTACGACTTCACAAAAACGGAGGTAAAGACGGAGCTTGATTTGAGCATTATAGATCCCGTTCCCAACTTGGTAAATACGAACAACGAGCCAAGCCTCATTACTAAAAATGAGACCGATCTTCGCTCCGAATATAACAGCGTAGACGGCGTAGCAGCTGATGGGGTAGCTCGGGTGCTTCTCCGGGTGAAAATTGTCCCGCCCGATGCCGCAAATAGCGTCACCTTTTCCCTGTCCGACCCCGACCTGGAAGGCCTATCAACTCAGGACGGCGAGTTGTTAAGCATATATGGCGACCAGAGCGGCCAAAAGATCGAAGTCCCGGTCAAGGAAGTGGATCGCACCTACGCTTTTGCAGTTTACAAAGCACCCGATAACTTTATCAGGCCGGAAATGAGCGAGGAAGACAGACTTTCCCAACTAAGGGAAGTTAATGTAAATGTAAAATATGAAAATGTAGAAGAATCGTTAGCGATAGAAATAAAGCGTCCAAGTGTAGCACTTGTTCATGGATGGAATAGCGATGAACGGGCCTGGTCTTACTTTAAACCCTTATACTGGGTGACAGAGTATGGATTTCCTAAAAGCGCCCCTAGGTTTTATGTTGACGCAGTGAACTACAGAAGAACAAACGAAGCTTCTTTTGCCGTAAATATCTCAAAAGTCTTCAGAGAACTGGTAGGCCATTACGGTGCTATAGGTGTAGACGGAATCCTTGGAGACTATAAAACGAGAGAAGACGTTGCTGCCGCCCAACTGGACCTGGTCACTCACAGCATGGGGGGAAACCTCGTGCGGGGTATCTCTCTTCATGGAAGTTACCACGATAGCAATAACAACTATGGAGAGGGATATTTCAACAAGGTAATAAACATCGACAGTCCGCTGTTTGGCTCACGCTGGGCATACCGGATATACACAACTTCAAAAGAACCTGGTGGTCGTAAAGCCTTACAGCCAATTGTAGGTTTTGACCCCGGAAGCAAGGCGGTACGAGATCTTAGTAGAGGGAGCGCCGCCATTAAGGAATTAACCCAAAACCTAGGACCGAAAAGCCACAACATCGTGGGAGTAACCCCTGAGATTGGTTCAGAAGAAGGCAATAAGATGGTTAGAGTGTTATCTAAATTGAATAATTTGGATTTCGACTATTACAGAGACATATTTGGTGGCCAAGACCATGACTTAGTTGTCGGTAAGGATAGCCAGCTCGGGGGATTTGATAGTGACTCTCCAGCAACCACTATTTTTGAGGATGTTAAACACTGTCAGATAAAAATACTATTTAATATAAAAGAAATTGCCCCCAAGGCAAGGCCTGTTCTAAAAGAGAGCAAGGTCGCATCCAGAGTCATCGAACTCCTCCATGAACCCCCGGATAGTAAATATTACCAGTCATTACCCAAAGTGAATTGGACGGACCCGAGCCGGATGACCCAAAGTTACGAGTCCAAAGAAACTGAATACGAGGAAACGACAGAGGGAGAGGGGGTAACGATTACCCAACCAGCTGAGGGTTCGAGCTACCAGTCGGGGGAAGTCATAACGGTAGAAATTCAATCCGATAAAGACGTAACTTTGAATGAGGCGTTTCTATTGAGCCGCGGCTCGATACTTTCCGAAAAAGAACCACCTTTCGAGTTCGACGTCAAGTCCCCGGACGACTACGTCGGAACTACACAAATTTACGTGCTCGGTGTCGCCGATGATGAAACCCTCTACTACGATACGGTAGATATTAACATCAATCCTTCTACGAGCATAACCCAAGTTAATGTATACCCGACCGAGATCAACATTATGAAGGGAAACGAGTTCGACCTCGAAGTTACCGGAAGGTTCTCCGATTACAGCAAAAAGGATATAACGAAATCACCGGAGATCAGCTATTCGGTGGCCGATACGAGCATCGCCACTGTAGGTTCGAACGGTGTCGGTACTGCTAAATCCGGCGGTACCACGGAAGTGACCGTCACCTACGAAGACGAGTCCGCAAAAGTACCCGTACAAGTGGAGGTCGAAAACGCCGCTCCGATGGCCCAGGCTGGTTCGGAAAAAACCACGACAATCGGGGAAAGGGTCCAGTTGGATGCAAGCGGCTCCTCCGACCCCGACGGGGACTCGCTTAGCTGGAGTTGGGAGATGGCAAGCAAGCCCGAAGGTAGCGAAGCCAGCTTTTCTAACCCCGAGGTGGTTGATCCCACCTTTACACCCGACGAGTCCGGCGGGTACTTGGTAAAGTTGGTGGTAGAGGACGAACTGGGTGAGACCAATTCGGACTTCTTACTCGTCAAAGCTTCTGCCAGACCCACTTTGTCACAAAATTGGAATATAATTTCCCCTCCGGGAGTTCCACAGAGCCCCGATCCGGCCAAGGGGCTCGGGGACGATATCGAACCTCTAAACCTGTTCTACGATTACTCGCCCACTAAAGGTTATACACACTATCCAAATGATACCGAATCCACCGAACTTTCCTGGGAGAAAGGTTATTGGCTACCTCTATCCGAAGATACCAAAGTAGGTATGACGGCGAATGTACCGGACAAAGGTATGGCCTTGGAGTTTACCAACCCTGGTTGGCACCTTATAGGCGCTCCCTACAAGGCGGACTGGAGCCAAGTTGACTTCTCCGACCCGGCCGACTTCGAGACCGACGGGGCGGGCCATGTCCGACTGGTCTCCTGGGACCCCAATGACGGCAAATACCTAAACCACTACTCTAATAATTCCTACATCTTGGACCCCTGGAGAGGCTACTGGGTCAAGGTAAAAGGTGCTTCCACCTCGGATCCGGCAACGATAACGGTCACTGAAACCGACCAATCCGCTACAGCCGCCGGCACTAAAACGGCTCTACCACAGTCGGTAAATAAGGCTAATCTGGACTATCCCCCTCTACCGGATCATCTACCTGAAGAGGGTATAGAGGCATTTGTCTCGCCCAATCCCGTGAAGGCAGAGGATAGGGCGGTCTTTTCCGTCAGTCCTGCTAATGCTAAAAGCATAAAGGTCACCATAGTAACTACTACGGGCAAGACGGTCTACAGCTCCGACTACCAGACCGGAAGCAAAATAACCTGGAACTTGACCGACTCAACCGGCAGTTGGGTACCAAACGGACTCTATCTCTATCAGGTATCTGCACTGGATGAGGTCGGAGAGGAGAAGGAAAGCAAAGTCCTTAAGCTTTTGGTACTCAGGTAAGGGGGTTAATCCTATGAGTAAAGTCAAGCCTAGAAGGTTTCTGATAATAGCCCTAGCATTTGGTCTTCTTTTGGCCCCTTCTCTTACCTCCCCGGCGGATGGACCAGGACCACCCGCTTCCGGGCTAAATACTATAATAGACCAGGATATCGACGCAGGTAGACTGGAGCCCCTCTCCCTCAAGGTAACCCAGATAATTGAGGTCAAAGACGACGAAGGAGATGCCAACACGGCTGATGTAACCATAACTTCAGTAGAGATAGACAATTTAGGAGACGCCCCGGCAACTGATATAGCCAGGGTGGATATACTAAACGGCGACGATGAGCTAAAAGGCTCCCTGGAGGTAACCTCCGGATCTTTTCCCTTAACCGTTGAGACCCCGGACTTTACCGTAGCCGACGAAGGGTCCACCACGATAAAGGTAAGGTTCAAGATAGCAAGTACTACCACGGGCGGCACGCTAAAAACCCAAACGACCCTAATCCAAGATGAGGGAGCAAACTCCAACATAAGAAAAGCAGTGGAGGACGGCACAGGCGAGATCATTTCCGCCGGTAAAGTATCCCTCTTTAAAGTAACCGACCAGGGAGACGTCCATGCAATCGGCAATTTCTATGGTCAAGAGTTCAAGACAGGCAACGCCGACCTTGCCGAGAAGGTCAAGGTTACTGAAACGGTAGAGGCAGGAGACGTACTATCACTGGACTCCACTAATCCCAACCACTACCGTAAATCACGAAAGCCATACTCCGCTCTGGCAATGGGTGTAGTATCGACGAAACCAGGTATGACCTTAGGTAATAATAACAAATCAACCAGAACCACTATCGCTCTTATGGGTACCGTACCGGTCAAAGCTACAACCCAAAACGGACCCATCCAACCCGGTGACCTTTTAACCACCTCACCAAAACCAGGCTACGCCATGATCTGTAAGGAAAGAAGTAAGTGTTCCAGAGCGATTATTGGCGAGGCTCTCGGATCTTTGGAAGAGGGGGATGGGAAGGTGAGAATATTGGTGGTGGGATAGATAGCAGAACTTTCAGCTATCAGTTTAAACCTTTGTATAGCCATACCCCATAACATTGTATTGTGTATCTTTTTTCAGCCGTGCCTATTTGGATTTGGCCCAGAACACTTATATCAGGGAGTTGCGCCAGGTTTGCTGAAGATAATCTGACAGAAGTGAAATTTGTTAAAAGCGAAGAAAATATAATACTATCTAGAGAAGACTTTTCATTCGCACCTGCAGCATTTCAGGCCAACAAAAGGAACCGGAGGTAATACGACTAAAAAGATTTCTCCCGTTATCTTCTTATGTAAGTTGAAATTAGAAAAAGAGAAAGGAGGTGGGGCTTTTGTTTAAAAAACAGGTTACCAGTCTCGTCGTTTTGTTTGTATTTTCAGTTCTATTTGTGGTCGTTGGGGTCAATGCAGCTGCATCGGATAGCCCCGAAATCTATCTAACAAATCGCTCGAACGGAAAAGTATTAAAACCCTATTATCAGCTTTTGAGTTTAAAACCGTTGACGTTATCCCTTGAGGATCCTCACGGGATAGCCTGTGGGCCCGGCGGATTACTCTACGCCGCCGAACCCAGTGAAGGGAGAATAGTCAGGTTTAATCAACAGGGCGAATACAAGGAGGAGGTCGTGGTCGATGAGCCGAGTAGCAGTTTTTCCGGTCGACCACTTAATTTGGCATTCGGACCGAACGGGAACCTCTTTTTCACTACTCCGGATAAGGGGATTTGGACCCTTGAGGACGGAGACCCAAGGAACAAACCTGAACAACTAATCAAGGGAAAATATTTTGAAGCGGGGAAAAACCCCCACGATTTGGCCTTCTTAAAAGCCGGTAAGTACTCCAATGATCTTATTGTTTCAGTACTTACCGACCCACCCCGGAAGGGTTATGTACTTAGAGTTCCGGCTCCGGACCACAACCAGGCCAAACCATTTATCTCGGAGTATAGTTACGAGGAGATGGGAAACAGGGTTGACCAGCATCTGCGCGTGCCGGTCGCCCTTGGGGTAAACAATGCGGGCGAGGTTTTCATTGCCGGCCACGAGAAGAGGGAAAATCAAATTCTCCGCTATGCGCCAAATGGGGAATTTATCGATGTGTTTATCCAAAGCATAGTAAAGCCGCTTGATTTGAACTTCGCCTCCGACGGAACTCTGTACGCTACCCTGGGTCCCTTTTGGCCTGATGAACCGAGCGGAGGTGGCCTAAAATCCCACAATAGGTCCGGCGAACAGCAAATGTACATCCCTCGGTCCAACATCTGGGGTGTCGCGCTATGCGAAAAGTAATCGAAAACAACGAAAAAGAGAGAACTTCCAGTAATTTAGCCAGGGACCTAAATCTTTGGTATATAGGGTTTTGTTTGGCCCTTCTAGTAGCGGTAGCCCTTCCCTCTTTTTTCGCTCAAGCCGCACGACTACAGGTTTGTCGAGTCAGCTGTGATTATACTTCTATTTCAGCAGCAGTTGAAGCTGCCGCTCCCGGCGACCAACTGACTATCGAGGCCGGTCGCTATAGTGAAAACGTGACGATAAATAAGAATATCACCCTTGTGGGGACGAACCGCGGTCAGGTCGTCATAGAGCCCACACAGGAGGGACGTCCCGTCCTCACGATGGAGGGTTCGGAACTGGAAGTTACGCTGAAGGGTCTAACGGTAAGTAGTGCTGCCGGCTCCCCCGTCGACAGGGAGGGTAACCTTTATCCGGACGGCATTTCAGTCCAAAAAGGCGTAAAGCTTAACCTGATAAACGTAACTATCGCGGACAATGAAGAGTGTGGCCTTCGTGTAACGGAAAACTCAGTGGTGGAGGTTGCTGGCTCGAGTCTCGCCCGAAACGGAAAGGCCGGCTGCCTAACCGGTAATAGCAAGCTACTTATCGTTGATACGAGGATTTCAGGTAACGGCCTTGTTTTATCGGAGACCGCCACCGTTGCAATTAATGAGTCGACGGTTTCCAACCATGAAAGCTTTGGGCTGAAGCTAAAAGACTCCTCGAAGGGTAAAATAAATAGTAGCAAGATCGGGACCTGTAAGACCTGTATTCTTCTTTCCGGAGAGTCCTTCCTCGAATTAACCGATTCGACGGTTTCGGACGCCGCGGACGGGGTAAGGCTAATGAAGAACTCCAGGGCTTCAATTTCCGATACGGAGTTTACTGATTGCACCAGCGGGCTGGACCTGAGGGAAAACGCGTATGCCTCCTTAACTAATTCGAAGATAGCGAGCAATGACCACGGAATAGCCCTATTCGGAAATTCAAAGCTAGAAATAGAAAACTGCCGAATAGCTTACAACGATATCGGGATAAGGGCCAATCCGGGATCTGAAGTACAAGTTAGTGGATGTAGTGTCAGGTTTTACAATAACTTTGAAGGTGACACGGAGGGTCTTGAGGAGCTCATTACCGAAAGACTGCAGGATAGGTGTGGTAGCTAAAGTCAAGCTGGTGGGTTTGTTATCAGGATTTACTCATATTGGCTCAGGAAGTAGAGCAACATTCATAGTTTTCCGGTAAGTTAAAAGTTAGCACGTATAATCCAGTAAAAGCTCCACTTAGAGGTGAATAAAATGAGAAAGGAGGCTTTGATTGTCTGTGCTATGGTACTGGGGTTAGTCTTTGCCCAATACGCGATAGGCCAAGAGGAACCGATGGTTCCCTTTAGTGCCATAAAATCCAGTTGCTACGGAGAAATAGACATGTCCAAGGCGGAGTTCGCCTTATCAAAGGTAGGAGAAGAATGTGTCAAAGAGAACTGGCTTGAAGCTAACTTCTCTCAGAAAGTGAAGCTTAAAATAACTCCTGAACTAAGCAACACAATCGAGTACCGGGATGTCGGTTTTAGATGGACTGGGGGCGAAACCGGATCCAGTTCAAACCTGCAATATTCCTACAAATTGGAAGGTAAACATAGCTCCTGGTCTTCCTGGTCATCCGATACGAATAAACTGTATCCTGATTTGAGTGACGGGGACTACTCCTTCAAAGTGAGAGCAAGAGACGAAAACGGTGATACCTATACTAAAAACATCACTTTTAGGGTCGAACCAAGTGGGTACTGGGAAGAAAAATGGGTCCAGGGCCCGAAACCTGCGCACACAAAGCAAAGAGTAGACAAACCTGCCAAATATAATATTCAAGGGCTTCGAGTCAACGCTGATTTTAAGGTAGATATCGGAGAATGGTATGAAAAAGTCGAAAAACAAACTTACTGGGTGCCAGCTGCTGCTCTGGGTACACCTGATGACACGGCAGAGGAGATTTTCGACCTTTACGGCAAGCCGGACAAGGCCAAGGCTGAAGTCGATGTTCTCTATGAGGCTCTAGTATTTGTCCATCTCAATCTAGGTTCAGGCATCCATAACGCCAAAACCCGGGACAGAAATGGCATTCGATGGGAATTCCCAAAACCTGCCGTGCCGGCGATAAGGGACGGAGAAGTCAACTGCGCAAGCGCGTCCAACGTGATTCGCTTCTTGCTTGAAGATGATTACGAGGATGTAGGTTTCGTCTGGCGGGCGAGGGACCATGACAGCGACAACCCTGGAGGTCATGGTACGAGCTACATCAAACACAATGGCAAGTATTACTTTTTCGATCCTGTTAGCTTGGTCGAGAACAAATCAAAGTATCCCGTAGAGGATGGAGATGGTAGTTTTCGAGAAGCTGATGGCTGTGACCTATTAATTCAGTCTACGCCAAGGAAATACGCGATCTTCTGGACCCAGCGTGCCAGTAGGGATCAGGCAATATTTGCCCTAATTGAGGGGGATACCAACAACTTTGCACTGGGCAGTAAGGGCGACACATACTATTATCCTAAGGCCTTTGACGGATCGAAACTGACCATTTGGCTGGACCCTTTGGATACGGAAGAATTAATTGAAGCTTCTTACAGCCCCGACCCGCCGAGGAATCAATATAACGTGGAAGACTATTCGAATTATCCGCCTTACAATGAATACCTCGAACCTGTAAGTGATCAGGGGGGCGAACCCGAAATCAAAACAATTCCTTCGGATGATTGATATTTGGTTCCATGCTATTTCAGTATAGGACTGTCAAGTAACGAAACCCGAAAGAACCAAGGAGGTGAATTATAGATTTGTCGAAGTAAGCTTGGCCAAACAAAAATATTACACCAAATAGGAGGTCGACAATGAAGAAGAAAAGTTTTGTACTGATCTCTTTAATAGTCCTTTCCTTAGTTTTTCTTGGTACTGCACAATCTTTTGCTGAAACTCGATCTTCCGGTATAGAAGTTATTCCTGAGACCGAAACCGTCTATGCCAATGAAAAAGGGGTCTGGCGTTACAATTTAAAAGTTTATCCCTCCGAGGACGTTACTATTACGCTGGATAAATGGATCGAGAGGGCACACGCCTTAGACGGGGAATACGTTAAAATCAAAACATTTGACAGAGAGAAGTTAAAGGAAGTAGGTTTCGGTGACAAATTATATCCCGGCCAAACTAAAAACTTCAGAGGTAGTATGTCAAGTGAAAGCCCTATTTACTTTGCAGACTTCACGTTTATTGGGACAGATGAAAACGGTAACAAGGTAAGGGGTTCTGCTAGAATCCATTTCATCGAGACTCAACGAGATCACGATGTTGGTCCTTTTGAGTAATCACATTTTCATTCGGGCAGGCTGTAGGTAGATCACTTGATTTTCCTTCGTTAGTATCGACTTGGAAGTTAAATTAAATAGGCTACTGTTGGAACTGTAGCATTTAGTTTATAAAACTCTGCTTGAAACAAAGAAGAATCTACATCCAAACATTTGCGAAGTCTTACCGAGAGGTGCTGAAAAGCACCTCTTTTTTATTGCCGAAAAAGCCCCCGCAGGACTTTTAACCGTGCTAGGAGTTATCTTAGCAATTTAGCCAGGCTGAATCTTCGGGCTAAAACCCCGGCGCGGTTTGGCGGTTGCATTCTCGGTGGTTGGCTTCAGGGAACCTGAAGACCGTGCCAAACAAACTCCGAAAACCACTTTGGAGCAGGTTTGTGATTAAAGAAGGAAGAAAAGAAGAGAGGTAGTCCTCCATCGAGTTTTGATACCCTCTCATTCGGGTTATGAGCACTTTTTTTCGGTAGGCAATGGTTACGGATTATCTATCAGACCATTACTACACGGCTATTTGTACCAAAGAAAACTTTCCGATAATCTACAAAGTAGAAAGTTCAAACTCTCATAACTACAATGCCACTTAGAGGTGGATAAAATGAGAAAGGAGGCCTTGGTAGTCCTGGTTTTGGCATTAGTATTGGCCTTTGCTCAAGGTGCAATAGGTCAAGAAGAAGTGACAGTTCCTTTCAGTGCCATAAAATCCAGCTGCTACGGAGAAATTGACATGTCAAAGGCGGAATTTCAGTTATCGGAAGTAGGTGAAGAATGTGTGAGTCAAGATTGGCTTGAAGAAAATAAACCAGCGGAAGAAAAGAAAGAATCCACAGAAAAGCCTGAGCTAAAAGAGGCCCAAATAAAACCCGATAACCCCCCAAAAGTCTTTACTGTACCCCGCTCGGCTGTAATGGAAGAAGGCCTAAATCAACTATCCGAAGACCGGAAAGAGAAAGAAAAAATAGAAATTTCAGTGAATTGGGTCAAAAATAGCTGGCTTGCCGAAAACAAACCCGAACTTGCATTGCAGGCAGTTGATAGTCTCTTAAGTTGGGGAAAACAACCTACAATTGAAGAAGTAGTTAAGGTAATTAACACCCCAAGGCAGCTGCAAAAATTCATGGGCGCCTACTTTACTATAAGCTCTGATTTTGAGGAACCCCGCGAATCAGTCATTGCCTTCACTCCTTCAAAAATGCTCGAAACCAAGAAAGGAGCCTGCAATGACTGGGCTGCATTCAGCTCCTATATTCTACGGTGGAATGGCTATAAGGCATATAAGCTCGTCCGCCCGCTACATCCAATGCAGGATGGGCACATACTTACAGTATGGGAAGATCATGAGGGACGCTATAACCTTTTGAACTATACCGATATGTATTTAAATATAGGCAAGACAGTAAAGCAGGTAGTTACCTTCTTAGAAAGGAACCCAAATTACGAGCAGTCTGCCGACAAAAATTACAACGAAATCTATGCTTATTCTCTTTTGGACCCCCTTGAGCTTAATATCAGAAAAGGTGTTGCCCCAGCTCTTACGGAAAAGATTTTAGAAACAGTACCTTATGCACACAACTTTGACCTTA
>Ga0207714_1002666_pt1 | contig 10593 bp, 10 predicted proteins | sample PonA232FremontCA_2_FD_187270 | JGI IMG/M metagenome (GOLD analysis project Ga0207714, IMG submission 187270) | Marine sediment microbial community from Fremont, CA, USA - Pond A23 Sediment 2 (SPAdes) | ecosystem: Environmental > Aquatic > Marine > Unclassified | place: USA: Fremont, California... | reverse complement strand
GTTTGCCGATGCCTTCTTCGGGTGGTTCAGCGACGGCGGCCGCGCTCCCGACGGGTTCGGAGCCGTCGAACACGTCGAAACCGATCCCGACGAGCTGCCAGACCCGCCGGATGCAACCGACATTCAGGAAACACTGGAGGCAAACTACGAGCGGGAACGAATCGATCTCAAACAGTATGCCGACGATACGGATACCGATCGGGACAGAGAGCAGGTTGCACCCGAGGAACTGGACGATCTCGACACCGAGTATCCGACCGCCGACGAATGAGCGATCAGGCCCCGACCGTCGTCGTTGTCGACGCCGAAACGCCGGGCAACATCGGGACGATTGCGCGGTCGATGAAGAACTTCGGGCTTTCGGATCTCAAGCTCGTCGACCCGCCGCCGCTGGAGCCGGATGGTGAGGCCTACGGCTTTGCCGGCCATGCCCGTGAGGACGTGCTCCCGAACGCCGAGGAGATCGATTTCGACACCCTCGTCGAGGAGTACCACACCGTCGGCTGTACGGCGATCACGGGCGAGGACAGCCGGCGGCACCGGCGGTTTCCGTACACCACGCCCGCGGAACTCGGCGAGACGCTGCAATCGGTCGACACCGAGACGGCAATCGTCTTCGGCCGTGAGGGAAAAGGGCTGTACAACGACGAGATCGAGCAACTCGACGAGGTGTGTTCGATCCCGGCCAGCGACGAGTATCCCGTGTTGAATCTCGGGCAGGCGGCGACAGTCGTCCTCTACGAACTCCGGGAGCTTACGGTCGAGGAGACGCAGCTACCGGACCGCGAGCAGGAACGCGCCGACGAGGACGACATCGAGCGGTTCTACGACTACTTTGCGACGTTTCTCGATGCGCAGGGGTACAACGAGCGAAAGAGCGAGAAGACCCAAAGACTCGTCCGCCGGCTGATCGGCCGAGCCCATCCGACTGGCCGGGAGATTCACACCCTGCTGGGCGTGCTCCGGCGGGCGACCGACCAGCTCGAACACCGCCGCGAACTGCTCGACGAGCACGACCTTCCCGATCCGTTCGGCGACGAGGAGTGAGACGGAAAGAGCCTTGGCGGCGGTGCCGCAACCACCGGTATGGATCTGCCGACGCTCGTGGAGCGCCTGCGAGCCGACGCACAGGCCGCCAACGAACGGCGACTCCTCGCGCTGACCGGCGACCGCGAGGCCGGCATCGACGCAGCCTACACCGCCATCGCGGCGGCGGATGCCGACAAGGCGGCCGTCAGTCTGGTGACGACACGCGATGGGTTTCGCTACCACCGACTCCATCCCGACAGCGCCGACGAACTGCTGGGGACGACACGGGAGCTCGTCGTCCTCGACTGCCACGAGGCGTTCTCGGCGAACACGCTCGGACAGGTCACCGGCGCCGTCGACGGCGGCGGGCTGCTCGTGCTGCTGGTGCCGCCGCTGGCGGCGGTGCCGACCGCGCTGGAGTCGCTCGTCGATCAGGTTGCGGTCCCACCGTTCGACCGCGACGACGTCGGGAGTCGGTTCCGCGAGCGGCTGGCCGAGACGCTACGCACCCACCCCGGCGTCGCCATCGCTCAGGTCGGGACGACAGCAGACGAAAACGACGAGACCAACGAGTGCAGCGACACTGACGACACCGGAAGCGACGACACCGCGGCGACAACGGTCGAAATCGAGCGAGATGGACTGAACGTATCGACGCCGACGACGGTCACCAGCGAGCCGCACAGCTACGACGACACCCCCTTCCCGGTAGCCACGTACGAGGCCTGCCGCACCGGCGATCAGGCCCGCGCCGTCGCCCGGCTGTCGGCGTTGGCAACGCCCGGAAACGCTGTCGTCGTCGAGGCCGACCGCGGCCGCGGGAAGTCGAGTTCAGCCGGGCTGGCCGCCGCCGCGCTGGCAGCCGACGGGCAAGACGTTCTCGTTACTGCCCCATCGATCGAGAACGCTGGCGAGCTGTTTGCCCGCGCCGACGAGTTGCTGGCGACGCTCGAAAACGGGGATACACCCGACGAGTCGGCCACCCCACCGCTATCGACGGCCGCCGGCGGTCGCCTCCGTTTCGAGTTACCGCCCGACGCGGCCGACCTGCCGGCGTCGCCGGACGTGGTGATCGCCGACGAGGCGGCCGCGCTGCCGGTCGGGCTACTCACCGACCTGCTGGAGGCACCCGCGGTCGGCTTCTGTACGACGGTCCACGGCTACGAGGGCGCCGGCCGTGGGTTCGCGGTCCGGTTTCGCGAGCGACTGACGGCCGCCGACCACACGGTCACCGAGGTCACACTCGACGAGCCGATCCGCTACGCGCGGACCGACCCGGTCGAATCGTGGCTCGCGCGAACCCTGCTACTGGATGCGACACCGCCACCCACCGACATCGCCACCGGAGCGACGCCCGACACCGTCGGCTATCGCCGCCTCGATGGCGACGCGCTCGACGACGAGGCACTGCTCCGGTCGGTCGTCGGGCTGCTGGTGGCCGCCCACTACCAGACCGAGCCGGACGACCTCGTTCGCCTGCTCGACGCGCCAAACCTCGAACTGCGCGCACTCACCCACGACGGCCATCCGGTCGCGGTCGCGCTACTCGCCCGCGAGGGTGGGCTGAGCGAGAGGCACCGCGAACGGATCTATCGAGGCGAGCGTGTGTCGGGCAACATGCTCCCGGACGTGCTGACGAGCCAGCTGCGAGATCCGGCGGCCGCCGCACCGGTCGGCTACCGTGTCATGCGGATCGCCACCCACCACGCCGCCCGGTCGCGGGGGCTCGGCTCGCGGCTCCTTTCCGAGTGTCACGCCGAGTTCGGCGCCGCGGTCGACTGGTTCGGCGTTGGCTTCGGCGCGACCCCGCGGCTGGTCGACTTCTGGCGGGACAACGGGTATCGCACCGTCCACCTGTCGGTCACGCGCAACGCGATCAGCGGCGAGCACTCCGCGCTCATGCTCGCGCCGTGTTCGGCTGCCGGCCGCGACCTGACCGACCGCCACGTCCGGTGGTTCCGCGACCGGATCCCGGCCCAGCTTGGCGACAGTCTCGCCGAACTCGATCCCGATATCGTCCGGGCGACACTGCGAGCGGCGACGCTACCCGATGAGCCCCCGACGGTGGAGTTCGACCAGCGAGACCAACGGCTGCTCGCCAGCGTCGCCGACGGCCCGGGAACCTACGAGGCCGCCCCGCACGTCTTTCGGGAGCTCGCGGTGGCCCATCTCGTCGATCCCGACGCCGATCTGTCGCCCAGAGAGGAGCGACTGCTCGTCGGCAAGGGGCTACAGGGCCGACCGTGGGCGGCCATCGCCGACGACCTCGACTTCGTCTCCGAACGGCAGTGCAAGCGGGCGTTCGGCACCATCGCCGCGCGGTTCTGTGAGGCCGCGGGCGGCGATGTCGTCGCCGACGAGCGAGCACGCTACGAGTAGGGCGTCGGTGGGTTTTCCCGGCTGCCGCCACCAGCCGGCGTATGGTTGAGGTGGTCCTCGTCGGTGCTGTCGTCCTGCTGGTCGCCGCGATGGTCGGGAGCGTCCTGCCCGCGGTGCCGGCCGGCCTCCTCTCACTGGCCGGCGTCTGGGTGTACGGGGTCTACGGGAGCGAGCCGCTCGGCTCGCTTGTTCTCGGTGGACTGACAGTTGCCGCGGCCGCGACCGTCGTGGTCGATCAGGTTGGCGGCCCGCTCGCCGCGAAAGCGGGCGGCTCGTCGAACCGGACCGTCATCATCGCCACGGTCGGCGGCCTCGTGCTGGCGTTCGTGCTCGGCCCGCTCGGCATCATCGTCGGCATCGTGGCGACCGTCTTCCTGCTGGAACTCGTCGAGGGGGCCGACACCGAGGCGGCCGGCCGGCGAGCCATCTACACCGCGGTCGGGGTGCTGGCGTCCTCGGCGGTCCAGTTGCTGCTAACGGCGTCGATCCTGCTCACGTTCCTGCTGGCCGTGGTGGTGCTCTGAGCCGGGAGGGGCGACCCGGTCGAACGAGGGGCTTAATCCGGGAGGCGGTCACGGTGGGAGTATGCTGACGTTCATCGGGCTCGGTCTCTACGACGAGCGCTCGATCACCCGCGAGGGAGAGGCGGCCCTCCGGGCGGCCGACCGCGTCTTCGCGGAGTTCTACACCAGCCGGCTGCTCGGCGCGAGCGTCGCCGACCTCGAAGCCCACCACGACACCGAGATCGAGGTCCGCGACCGCGCAGGCGTCGAACAGGACCCCGAGCCGATGCTCGCGGCCGCCGGGGAGGGCGATGCAGCGTTTCTCACCGCCGGCGATACGATGATATCGACGACCCACACCGACCTCCGCGTCCGGGCGGCCGACCGCGGGATCGACACCCGCGTGATCCACGGCGTCACGGCCGAAACCGCCGCCAGCGGGTTGACCGGGCTGCAGAACTATCGGTTCGGCAAGGCGGTCACGCTGCCGTTTCCGGCCGTCCACGGAGCGGGCGAGGTGCCACCGAGCGTGATCGAGAGCATCGACGCCAACCGCGACCGCGGGCTGCATACGCTGGTCTACCTCGATATCAAGATCGACTCCCACGCCGAGATGGCCGTCGACGATCCGTTCATGCGGGCCAGCGAGGCCGCGGGGTTACTGGCCGCGTCGTGGGGTGACGAACTCGCGGTCGTCGTCGCCCGTGCCGGGGGTCCCGACCCCGTCGTCGCCGCCGACCGGCTGTCGGTGCTGGCCGAGCGGTCCTTCGGCGAGCCCTTGCACCTGCTCGTGATTCCGGGTGACCTCCACCACGTCGAAAGCGACGCGCTGGCGGCGTTGGCTGGGGCACCGGCCGAACTGTTGCCGGAGGAAGCAGACCGGTGACCTCCTCCGCGCCGTAGAAAACGGCGCGGCTTCCCGTACCGCAGATTTGGGAGATTTGCTGGTTTGCAGGAGGTCGACATGACCAGCCTGCTGGCAGGGCCAGACCGCCGTTATTCCTATCCCGTGTGGGACTCGGAATTATCTACGTGATGAGACACCAGAGCGGTTCAAGAGGGTGTCTTGAACGTCAGTGTGCTCAGAGTCCCGATATTGGCCGATTACAACGGGCGGTCAAGCCGCCTCGGTGCATGTCATGGTAGTGTTTGATAGGTGTTAAATCTCCCGAATCTGCCGTACAATGGTGGGAAGACAACACCCATGTCGGATTCACGCCCGGCGTAAACGCCGGGATTCTCTCCTTGCTTAGATAGGGTCTATTGGCGGAAGGTACCGCTCGACCGCCCAGCTGGACGGCGGTCGAGGCGGTAGCCGTCTACAATAAACAGTATTAATCCCCACCGAACCAACAGATACCTATGATAACTCGACGACGAGCCTATCTGACGGTGGTCGGGAGTGCGGCGACGGTCGGTCTCGCGGGCTGTCTCGGCGGGGGCGAGTCGATCCAGACCAGCTACGGCTGTGATCTCACCAGTCAGGAACCAGTCGGTTCGCTGCCGCAGCCGACGCTCGGACCGGACGACGCGTCGGTAACGGTCGATCTCTTCGAGGATTTTGCCTGCCCGCACTGCGCGACGTTTGCGACCGGGGCACTGCAGCAGCTCAAAACCGAGTATCTCGACGGGAAAAGCGTCCGATTCCGCCACTTTGATTTTCCGATCCCGGTCAGCGAGACGTGGTCGTATGCGGTTGCCAACGCCGCCCGGAGTGTTCAGGCGTCCCTGACCGATGCGGCCTTTTTCGAGTTTAGTCTGGCAGCCTACCAGAATCAGGCCGATTACACGTACGAACGTCTCGGCGACCTTGCCGACACGGTCGGTGCTGCTCCCTGCAGTGTGATGCGTGACATCAGCAGTGAAACCTACGATCAGGTGGTGGCAGACAACAAGGAAACCGGGGTCAAACGCGGTGTCGAGTCCACGCCACAGATATTTGTCAATGGAGCGAAAGTCACCGTACCACGAGGTGGCGACCGGTATACCCAGATCAGCAACGCCATTGACGCAACCCTGTGAGGCGACCGACGTTGAGAGGGGTATGACGAAACAGCTGCCGGGTCAGTGACCCCGCCGGGCGGCCCAGTGCCCCCGGCTGGCGGCACGGGGACTCCGGTGACCACGGCGACTGGGTCAGTGAACCGGCTGTTCGCGGAGCCGGTCGGCGAATTTCTCGCGTACCTTGTCGAGTTTGGGCGGGATATGCACCGAGCAGTAGCCCTGCGCGGGATTCTTCTCGTAGTAATCCTGGTGGCGCTCCTCGGCGCGATAGAAGGTATCGAGCGGTTCGACCTCGGTCACGATATCGTCGTCGTAGGCGTCGCTGGCATCGAGTTCGGCGATGAACGCCTTGGCCTGTTCCTGCTGGTCGTCGCTGTGCGTGAAGATCGCCGAGCGGTACTGCGTGCCCACATCCGGTCCCTGCCGGTTGAGCTGGGTCGGGTCGTGAACGGTGAAAAAGACCTCGAGCAGGTCGCCGTAGCTGATCTCCTCGGGGTCGTACTCGATCTGGACGACCTCGGCGTGGCCGGTGTTGCCGGAACAGACCTGTCGGTACGTCGGATCGGCCACGTCGCCGCCAGCGTAGCCGGAGACAGCCGACTCGACACCTGCGAGCTCCTTGAACGGGGCCTCGATACACCAAAAGCAGCCGCCACCGAACGTCGCCGTTTGGGTTGCCATACAATGGGTAGGAACTCGGCCGGCTAAGAAGCTACGACATGGTTACTCGCCGCCGGTCCAGCCGCCGTGATGGCCCAGTGTTCCGAGATTGACGCGGGACCCGATGCTCGCCCCCTCGACGCCGGCACCGAGGGCGTAGACGGTCCCGTCGTCGCTGACGACGAAAACCGTCTCGCTGACGACCGTCGGCGCGGTATCGACCCAGTCGCCGGTGTCGACCATCCAGCGCCGGCGGCCGGTATCGATATCCAGTGCGTAGAGATAGCCGTCGTTGCTGCCGACGAAGACGAGATCGCCCGCGACCGTCGGTGACGACCACACACGGCCGTCGGTGTCGAAGCTCCACACCCGGTCGCCCGAGCCGATATCCAGCGCGTAGACGGTGCCGTCGTCGCCGCCGATGAACAGTTTCCGCTCGGCGACCGTCGGCGAGGAGTGGACGACATCCTCGGTCGTATGCTGCCACTGCTTTTCGCCCCACTTCGCGTCGATCGCGTAGATGTTGCCGTCGCCGCTACCGACGAAGACGCTGTCGTCGGCCACAGTCGGCGAGGATCTCACCGCACCGTCGGTCTGGAACGTCCACCGTTCGTCACCGCTCGACGCCGAGAGCGCGTACACACAGCCGTCGTCGCTGCCGATATAGAGCGTTCCGCTGACGACGGTCGGCGAGGAGTGGATCGCCGCGCCGGTCGGAACCGACCAGATCTTGTTGCCGAGCGGCGCGCTCAGCGCGTAGACAGAGCCGTCACCGCTGCCGACGTAGACCGACTCGTCGGCGACCGTCGGCGAGGATTCGACGAAGCCGCCGGTCTGATAGGCCCAGTACTTGTTGCCGGTCTTGGCGTCCAACCCGTAGACACAGCCGTCGTCGCTGCCGACGTAGACGCCGCCGTCGACGACGGAGGGGGCTGACTCGACGAAATCCCCGGTCTCGAAGGCCCACTCCTCCTCGCCGGTCGTGGCGTCCAGCGCGTAGACGCTGTCGTTGTCACCGCCGAGATAGACCAGACCATCGACAACTGTCGGCGAGGACCCACCAAGGCCACCGACCGTCGCCGTCCACTGCTGATCGCCAGCGCGGCGTTCGAGCAGGTCGGCCCGGGTGGTCTCCTCCTCGTCGTCACCGACGGAGTCGGGGAGTTCGGTGTCGACCTCGAAATCCCAGTGTTCGCCTTTCGCCTCGATGCTCTGCTTGTCGTCGGTCACACACGTCTTACCGTGCCGCGAGTAAAAAATCGGTCGACACACCTTGGAAACCCGACAGCTTCTCATACGAGATAGAAATCGGGGACTCGCTCACGAACCGGACAGCGAGTCGACGACCGTCTCGGCGTCGACGACGAGGTTGTAGGCGGCCTCGTCGTCGTTCCACAGCACGAGGACGTTCTCGAAGGCCAGTACCGCGCCGTAGGGCGCAGCCGCCAGATCGCGGTTGAGGCCCGACTCCTTGGTAAGGACGGCGTAATGGTCGGTCGACTGGCTGCCGTCACCGATTTTGAACAGCGGGTTGCCGCCGTCGCTCAGATCGTGACTGAGTTTGACCGCAAGCAGGTCGATCCGCTCTGTGACGTGGTCGTCCATGGCGACCATCCTCGCGTGTCGGTCGCGGCTCGCCCGAAACGGGTAGCGACGCTCGCCGTCTCGCCGGAAAACGCTGTAGGCGAACTGGACGTCGGTGTTCCGGTAGGCGTCGGGTTCGGTATCGGCCTCGCCATCCTCGTGACCCTCGGCGAGTCGCTGCTGGAACGCCGGCGTGTCGAGGTCCGGGCGCACGTCGAAGGACCACCCGCGGTCGCTCGGGGTTTCCTCGGGCCACAGCCGGAGCGTCGGCGCGTACACGGTCAGCTCGTCGCTGTCGTCGGCAACCGCGCGCTCGACCTCGCGGAGGCCGGTCGCGGTGTTGCGGTCGGCCGGTGCGAGGGCGACGACACTGCCGTCGGGTGCGAGATGGTCGAGTGCCGTCTCAAGGACGCCTTCGGGCTCGTCGAGTTCGTTGAGAACGTTCCCAAAGAGGATCAGATCGAATCCCCCGGCGGCTCCGGTGTCGCTGTCGGCGGCGTCGCCCGCGCCGCTGTCGTCCGGGTCGGGCCCCACAACGCTGTCGTAGTCGAACTCCTCGATTGTCGTCCGATGGATCGTCGACCGAAAGTTTCGGGTCGTCTCGTCGAGCAGTCTGTCGAGTACGTCGGCGGCCGCGCTCGGCTCGACAGCGTGGTAGTCGACGCTCGCGGCGAGTTCGTCGATACTGCTGTCGCCGTCGTCGCTATCATCGCTGTCGTCACCCTCCTCGCTATCGCCGTCGCCACCAAACAGAAAATCGTGCAGGCCCAGCGCCGGCCCGCCGGCACCCGCACCCACATCGAGCACGCGGAGCGTTCGTGGCAGCAACCCGCGTTCGGTTAGCGTCGACAGCACGTAGCCGGCGGCGGCGTAGTACGCCGGCAGGTGATAGATCGCGTAGCCGACGGCCGTGGTGTCGTCGTACGCGACGGGCTCGCGGTCGAGGTAGTTGGTCTTGAACTCGCGGATCGCTGTCCGGAGTTCGGCCCCCGAGTCGTCGCGATGCCAGTTTGCGCCGTACCGCTCGACCAACAGATCCTCGAGGGCCCTGCTGTAGCGCTGTCGAACGGCGTCGGGGGCCCACTCGCGGTGGGGAACGGACCCGTCCTCGATGGGGATGAATGCCCCGTCCTCGCGCTCGACCAGCCCGAGGTCGAAGGCCTCCTCGCGGAGCGTCTGCCGGACGACGGCTGGATGGGGTTGGCCTTCGATATACTCGCAGATCTCGTCGGGGTCGATGGGCCGGACCTGCTGGAGGTACTTCGCGTTCGAGCGGACAGCCTCGCGGTCGATCACTCGTGTCTCACCCGCTCGTCGGTGTCGACGTTAGTTTTGGCCTCGTTGTAGAGCGCGGCGAACGCCTCGGCGTCGGCCGCGGCGATCCGCTCGGCTGCCTCGACGATAGCGTCGGCACCGTCGAAGGCCGACTGGATCTCGCTGTACACCTCCGGCGAGCCCTCGGTGACGGTCGCCGCCACGTCAGTGAGTTGGGCGGAGACGGGTGTGGCGAACTCCTCGCGCACGTCACCGGCGACGAGTGCGTAGGCGAGAACGGCCGTATGCGCGCCGGCCTGTACCGTCTCCATCGCGTCGTCGTGTTCGGCCGCGGTCGTCTCGAAGACGGTGTTGCCGGCGTCGCGCATGTCGTCGCGGATCGACTCCAGCACCGGACCATCGGCGTCGGGGACGACGGCGACGTTGCCGGGGACGCGCGGCGGCGCGAACAGCGGGTGCAAACTCGCCCGCTCGCAGTCGGGGGCGTGGTCGGCCATCGCCGTCAGCGGGTCGGCCATAATCCCGGAGATGTCGAAGATCGCCCGCTCGGCGTTGGGCGCGTAGTCGGCGACGGCGGCGGCGACCGCCGACATCGGGACGGCAAGACAGACCGCCTCGAAGGGCTCCTCGGTGTCGGGGTCGACCGCGCGGGCCTCGCGGTCGGCCGCGGCGTCGGCCGCAACCTCGGGATCAGCGTCGGTGAAGGCGACCGTGGCGTCAACGGTGTCGGCGAGCCACCGACCCATCTCGCCCGCGCCGACGACCAGCAGGTTCATATCCGCGTTTTCGGTCGCCGTCTCAAAAGGTGTTCGATGGTCATACAATGGTGGGGTGGCCACAACGATATTGTATATTCGGCCGTATACAGCCATATATGAGCAAGAGTATCCGCGTCAACGACGACACACATGCCGCGCTCAGTTCGCTGAAGCGTGACGACGAGACCTTCGACGAGTTGTTATCCCGGCTGCTGTCCGACCGGCGTGAGCAGATTCGAGACGGGGCTGGGCTCTGGGAAGGGACTGATGCCGCCGAGGGTGCACGAAAGGCGCGGCAAGAAGTAACCGACCCCTCCCTACTTCGCTCGGTCTAACGACCTCGCTCGTTGAGGGAGGGGCTTTGATGTGGGACTCGCCCGCTGTTGTCGCCGGGAAGGAAG
>Ga0207714_1002665_pt1 | contig 10593 bp, 8 predicted proteins | sample PonA232FremontCA_2_FD_187270 | JGI IMG/M metagenome (GOLD analysis project Ga0207714, IMG submission 187270) | Marine sediment microbial community from Fremont, CA, USA - Pond A23 Sediment 2 (SPAdes) | ecosystem: Environmental > Aquatic > Marine > Unclassified | place: USA: Fremont, California... | reverse complement strand
CGAACGGATCGAGGTCGTGCGCGGGCCGCAGAGCGCGCTCTACGGCAGCGGCGCGCTTGCCGGCGTCATCAACGTCATCACCCGCGCCGGCGAGGAAGACGGCGTGCGCGGCGACATTCGGCTGGAAGGCGGCACGCGGGCGACCGTGGACGGCGGTGCCAGCGTGCGCGGCCGCGCTGGCGCGGTCTCGTTCGCGGGAACGCTCAGCGGGGCGACCACCGACGGCGACACCGTGACCCCGGCGCGGCTGCGTCCACAGGGCGCGGGATCGGAGGACGACGGCCACCGCCAGGTCAAAGGCACGGCGCGCGTCGGCATCGATGTGAGCGAGCGGCTGGACCTCTCGCTCTACGGCGAGATCGCGGACTCGCGCACCGAACTCGACACCAGCCCGGAAGACCCGGACAGCGCCGGCGAAACGCGGCGCTACGTCACCAACGCACAGCTTTCCGGCAGCTTCTGGGACGGGCGGTACCGCCCGGAACTGAGCCTGCGCTACAGCGAGTTCACGCGCGACAACACGAACCAGCCCGACGCCCTCGGCGCCACTGAGACCGATACCCGGAACGAGGGCAGCCGCGCCGCGCTCAGCTTCGAAAACGAGCTCGACGTGCACCCCGACCACACCCTCGTCTTCGGCGGTTCGCTGCGGGAAGAACGCTTCGAGGCGAGCGGATTCCAGGATTTCAGGGGCTTCCGGCGTGAACCGCAGGGCGACGCGGACACCACCAGCGGCGCCGTGTTCGTGAACGACATCGTGCAGCTCACCGCGCGGCTGTCCGGCACCGTGGGCGCCCGCTTCGACGCGCCGGAGGACTTCGACGGCCAGGCGACGTGGCACATCGCGCCCAGCTACACGATTGCCGAAACGGGGACGCGCCTGACCGCGAGCGTGGGCACGGGCTTCAAGACGCCCTCGCTGTTCCAGCGCTTCGGCGATGTCCCCAACAACCTGGGCACGGCGTTCAGCGGCAACCCGAACCTGGACGCCGAGGAGAGTTTCAGCTGGGAGATCGGCGTCGAGCAGACACTGCTCGACGAGCGTGTGCGCGGCGGCGTGACCTTCTTCCGCGCCGATGTGGACGACGGGGTGGTCACGCAGTTCGATCCGCAGGGCAACGCGACGACCGTCAACAACGAGGACCTGGACCTCCAGGGTGTGGAGAGCTTCCTCGCCGTAACGCCGATCCCCTCCCTGACGGCACGGCTCGACCACACCTATCTGGATGCCGAAGAGGAGGACACGGGCCAGCGCCTCGTGCGCCGGCCGCGCCACAAGGTAACCCTGAGCGGACGCTGGCAGCCCACCACGCGCTGGACCGTAACGGGGCGCGTGCGCGCCCTCGCCGGCGGCAAAGACATCGCCTTCGCCACGGGACAGCCGGTCGACCTGGACGACCACGTCGTCGTCCGCGCCGCCGCCCGGTATCGCCTCAGCGAGCGCATGGCGCTCACCGCGCGCGTCGAGAACCTGACCGACAGCGACCACGAACGCGTCGACGGCTTCAAGGCGCCCGGCGTGGAAGCCTTCGCCGGCACCCGCGTGAGCTTCTGATGAACCGCCCGCGGACCACGCTCGCCGCTCTCGTCCTCGGCCTCGCCGCCACGTGGGCCGCACCCGGCGCCGCGTCGGCGGACGAGCCGGCGCGCGTGGTCTCGCTCAACCTGTGTACGGACCTGCTCGTCCTGCGCCTGCTGCCGGATGCGCGCATCGCCTCGGTGTCCGCGCTGGCAGCCGATCCGGCCCACTCCCCGATGGCCGAGCGGGCGGCTAAGCTCCCGCGCAACCACGGCCGGGCCGAGGAGGTCCTGCGCGACGAGCCCGATCTCGTGCTCGCCGGGGCGATGCGGCAACGCACGACCGTGCGGCTGCTGCGGCGCCTCGGCCACGAGGTCGTGACGCTCTCGCCGCCGCGCGACATCGCGGCGGTGCGCGCGCAGATCCGGCGGGTTGCACGCCTGCTCGGCGTCCGCGAGAAGGGCGAGGCGGCGATCCGGCGGTTCGACGCGCGCCTGGCCAGGGCCGCCGGCGACGACCCGGAAACCCCCGTAACGGCGGCCGTCTATCAGCCCAACGGCGTGACAGTGGGCGCGGGCGAGCTGCCCCACGCGGTCCTGAACGCGGCCGGCTTGACCAACGTGGCGGCGCGCATGGGCCTGTCCGGGATGGTTCCCCTGCCCCTGGAAAAGCTCGTTCGGGCGCGGCCGGACATCCTCGTTCTGCCGGCCCGGCGCGGCGCGCCCGACCGCGCCACGGCCGTGCTCGACCACCCGGCGCTGCTTGCGCTGCGCGAGCGGGCGCGGCTGGTGCGCATCCCCAAACGCCTGTGGACCTGCGGCGGCCCGCAGCTCGCCCGGGCCGTGACCCGGCTGGCCCGGGCCCGGCGCGAGGTGCGCTAAGATGGCGGGCGGACGCGTCATCCTGCTTCCCGCCCTGGGCGGCGCCACGCTGGTGGCGCTGGCGGGGTCGCTGCTGGTGGGGCCGGCCGGGCTCATGCCCGAAACCGTGCTGCGCGCGCTGGTGGAGACCGACTCCGGCACGGCCGCCCTGGTCGTGCGCGAGATCCGCCTGCCGCGCAGCTTGCTGGCGGTGGCCATCGGCGCGACCCTCGGCCTTTCGGGTGCGGCCTTGCAGGGGTACCTGCGCAACCCCCTGGCGGAACCCGGCCTGATCGGCGTGTCCGGCGCCGCCGCCCTGGGCGCGGTGATGACCCTCTACACGGGCGCCTCGGCGGCGTTCGCCCTCGCCCTGCCGCTGGGCGGCATCGGCGGCGCCATCGCCGCCGTCGTGCTGGTCCTGCTGCTGGCGGGCCGGCACGCCGACACCCTCACCCTCATCCTCGCGGGCGTGGCGGTAACGTCCCTGGCGGCGGCCCTGACGTCGCTGGCACTCAACCTGGCGCCGAGCCCGTATGCCGCGCTGGAGATCGTCTTCTGGCTGCTGGGCTCGCTGTCCGGGCGCTCCATGGAGCACGTGGCGCTGGCGCTGCCGTTCATGGCGGTGGGATGGGTGCTGCTGGCGAGCGTGGGCCGCCCGCTGGACGCCCTGTCCCTGGGCGAGGACGCGGCCCAGAGCCTGGGCTTCCATCTGCCGGCCGTGCGCGTCCGCCTGGTGCTCGGCACGGCCCTCTCGGTCGGCGCGGCGACAGCCGTGGCCGGCACGATCGGCTTCGTCGGCCTGGTGGTGCCGCACACCCTGCGGCCGCTGGTCGGCCACCGCCCCTCGGCGCTTCTGCCGGCGAGCGCGCTGGGCGGCGCGCTGCTCGTGGTGCTGGCCGATATCCTGGTGCGGGCCGTGACGCCCACGAATGAACTGAAGCTGGGCGTCGTCACCGCCCTGATCGGCGCGCCCTTCTTCTTCACCCTGGTGATCCGAGCGCGACGGGGGATGGCGTGAACGGGCGCGAACCACCGGACACCGGCCTCGCGGCGCGGGACCTCACGGTCGAACTGGGCGGCCGACGGGCGCTCAGCGGCGTGAGCTGTGCCGTTCAAAGCGGCGAGATGGTCGGCCTCATCGGCCCCAACGGGGCGGGCAAGACCACGCTCCTGCGGGCGCTGGCAGGGCTTCTGGCGCCGGCGGCAGGCGAAGTCCTGCTGGAGGGGCATCCGATCCGGCGCATGGACCGGCGGCGGCTGGCCGCTCGGCTGGCCCATCTGGCGCACGGGGAGCGGCCGCACTGGCCCATGGCGGTACGCGAGCTGGTGGCCCTGGGCCGCGCGCCCCACTGGCACAGCTTCGCGCGGCCGGCCGCGGCGGACCGCGCGGCCGTACAGCGCGCGCTCGATGCCACCGGGACCGCGGCCCTGGCGGACCGTCCGGCCACCGCGTTGAGCGCCGGGGAGACGGCGCGGGTGCTGCTGGCGCGCGCGCTGGCCGGCGAGCCCGAGTGGCTGCTGGCGGACGAACCCGTCGCGGGACTCGACCCCTACCATCAGCTCGACGTCATGGCTCAGCTTCACGGACTCGCCACGAGCGGCCGCGCGGTGGTGACCGCCCTGCACGATCTGACGCTGGCCGCGCGCTTCTGCGATCGCGTGGTCGTGCTCGCCGGGGGCGGCATCTCGGCAGTGGGTGCGCCGCGCGAAATCCTGACGGACGCGCGCCTGCGGGCCGTCTACGGGGTTCGGGCCGTGACGGGCGAACGGGACGGTGAACCTTTCGTGGTACCCTGGACGCGCGCGGATAGCGCAACCCCTTCCTGATCGTGGGGCATTCACGCACCGAACCGTCGGTTGCACGGAGATCCCGCGGCTTCGAAGGTTTACAAAAAGCTGTTTGTAAACCGGACGTTAATGAGGCATACTCGATATAGTTAACACGACCGTCGCTGGACGGCGGCCATCGAACGGGTGAGCCACGATGCGAGTCCTCCTTGTGGAAGACGACAGCGCGATGGCGCAGAGCATCGAGACGATGCTCCGGTCGGAGAACTACATCTGCGACACCACGGACATGGGCGAAGACGGTCTGGAGATCGGCAAGCTCTACGACTACGACATCATCGTCCTCGACCTCATGCTCCCCGACATCGACGGCTATGAGGTGCTGCGGCGTATGCGCGCCTCGCGCATCCAGACCCCCATTCTCATCCTGTCGGGGCTGTCCGGCATGGACGAGAAGATCAAGGGCCTGGGCTTCGGGGCCGACGACTACCTCACCAAGCCGTTCGACAAGCGCGAGCTGGTGGCCCGCATCCAGGCCATCGTGCGCCGCTCGCGCGGGCACTCCGATTCCGTTATCAAGACGGGCAAGCTCAAGGTAAACCTGGACGCGCGCACCGTGGAAGTGGACGGCCAGCCGCTTCACCTGACGGGCAAGGAATACGGCATCCTGGAGCTGCTGTCGCTGCGCAAGGGCACGACGCTGACTAAGGAGATGTTCCTTAACCATCTCTATGGCGGCATGGACGAGCCCGAGCTGAAAATCATCGACGTCTTCGTCTGCAAGCTGCGCAAGAAGCTGGCCAACGCCACGGGTGGCGAAAACTACATCGAGACAGTTTGGGGCCGCGGCTATATGCTCCGCGACCCGGAGGAAGCGGACGACGGCGAGGCGGAACCCGCCGACGCGGAGGCGTCGACCTCCGTGTCTCCGGCGATCAGCCCCGAAGCGGTGTGACCGCGGCGCCCGGCCGGCTCGCGGAGGCGCCCGCGAAAATCCGCACCGCCACGCGCGAGAGACCCGTCAGCGCCGGGGGGTGTCTTTGGTGTGTCGGCTGCCTTAACGGCCCGTTGCGGCCACGGACGCGCGCGAGGTGCTGGGCGCGAAGAGGCCGCGGTGACCCGACACGGCCTGGAACTTGTCCGTCACACCAAGAACCGTTTCGGCCCCGCCCAGCGTCAAATAGCCGTCGGACGCGAGCACCTGCGCCACGTTGTCGAGCACTTGGCGCTTGGTCTCCTGATCGAAATAGATGAGGACGTTGCGGCAGAAGACGATGTCGAACCGCCCCAACGGCCGGGCGCTTTCCAGCAGGTTGTGAGCGCGGAAGGTGACCATGTCACGGATGTCGCGCTTGATCCGCCACCGGTCCCCGTCCTGTTCGAAATACTTGGCCAGATAGTGGATCGGCAGGCCGCGCTGCACCTCGAACTGCGTGTAGATGCCCTCTTCGGCGCGATTCATGATTTGCTTGGACAAATCGGTCGCCAGGATCTCGAAACGCCATCCGTTAACCTTCGGGCCCAGTTCGCGGATCGCCATGGCCAGCGAATAGGGCTCCTGGCCGCTGGAGCACGCCGCCGACCAGATGCGGATGGTGCGTGCATCCGCGCGCGCCTTCATCAGGTTCGGCAGCATCACGTCGCGGAACTGGTCGAACGGCGTCTGGTCGCGGAAGAAGAAGGACTCGTTGGTGGTCATGGCTTCGACCACCGCCGAGAGAAGCTCCTGGTTCGCGCCGCTGCCCGACCGGCGGATCAGCGCGCGCACCAGCTCCGTCGGGTTGGCGTATCCCCATTCGCGCGCGACGGGCGCCAGGCGGCTCTCGGCCAGGTACTCCTTGTCCTGGCCGAGCACGATGCCCGTTCGCTCCTTGAGAAGCGCGGCCAGACGGCTGAACTCCTCCGCGTTCATGCCGCCGACCTCACGGCGATCTTGCGCATGTGACCGGCGATCTCCGACAGCGGCAGCACCGCGGAGCACAGCCCGGCCTTGGCCACGGCGCCCGGCATTCCCCAGACGACCGAGCTGGCCTCGTCCTGGGCGATCACCTGTCCGCCCGCCTGAACGACCGTCTGGCACCCGTAGTAGCCGTCATGGCCCATGCCGGTGAGAATCACGGTGAGCAGCCGCGCGCCGAAAACCTTCGACAGGCTGCGCAGCATGGGATCGACCGAGGGTTTGCAGAAATTCTCCGGCGGATCGTCCGAGAGCGTCAGCCGGAGATCGTTGCCCGAGCGCTCGACAACCATGTGCGAGCCGCCCGGCGCGACGTGTACACGTCCGCCGACCAGGGTCTCGCCGCCCTCGACCTCGATGGCGTCCAGCTTGGTCTGACGCTTGATGTGATCGGCGAGCAGCGCCGTGAACGTCTTGGGCATGTGCTGGGTGATCAGGATCGGCTGCTTAACCGGCCCCAGCTCGGTGAGAACCTGAAACAGTGCTTGCGGTCCGCCGGTGGAGGCGCCGATGGCGATCACTTCGGGCGTCTGACTGCTGGCCGGGCGCGTGGAAACCTGGGCCGGGGCCGAGCCGGACCGGGCGCTGGGGCTCTCGCCACCGCCGGTCCGCTCGCGTGCGCTTGGAGCTTCACTGCTGCCGGTCGCGGCCCGGCCCGTGGATGGCTGCCTGCGCGCGGTGGGGGCTCCCTCCGGTTGCGCGGAGCCCGCGTTACGCCGGCGCGCGGCGCCGAGCGCCTTGACCTTGTGACGCAGTTCCTCCTGGAACTCGTCGGCGTTGTGGAGGCCACTGTTGCCGGGCTTGGTCACGTAGTCGGCGGCACCCGCGCGCAGCGCCTTCAGCGAGACGTCCGCGTTCGACTTGGTCAGCGTCGAGGAGACGAGGACCTGCACGTCGCTCTGTTTTTCCACCAGCTTGGGCAGCGCCGTGAGCCCATCCATGACCGGCATCTCGATGTCGAGAACGATGACATCGATCGGCGCGTGGCGTTCCAACTGGCTGATCGCGCGCTGCCCGTCGCCCACGGACGCCGCGATGACGATGTCGCTGTCGCGTTCCAGGAAGCGCGTCGTCATGCCGCGAACAACGGCCGAGTCGTCCACGACCATAACGCGATATGCACCCTCGTTCGCGCCGCCTGCGCGCGTGCCCCCACCTGTCGACCGGCTCATGGTCAGAGCAGTCCCACTTGTTCGAATTTGGATTGAACGACGTCGCTATCGAACGGCTTCATGATGTATTCGTTGGCGCCCGCGCCCAGGGCTTCCTGAATGTGTTCCATGTCCGTCTCGGTCGTGCAGAACACCACCACAGGCTCGTCACCGCCCGCCATGCCACGCAACGCCCGCAGGAACTCGATGCCGGTCATGACGGGCATGTTCCAATCAAGCAGCACGGCATCCGGCAGGCCCCGGTGACAGATTTCCAGGGCCTCCTGGCCATCGCTGGCTTCCCAAATCTCGAATTCGAGTCCTTCGAGGATCTTGCGGGCGACGGAGCGCACGACCTGGGAATCGTCTACGACCAGAACACGTTTCATCGGACACCCGGGCTAAGCGGCTTGCGAGACCTCGTAATCGAGCAGCCGTTCCACATCCAACACCACCATCAATTTTTCATTGCGCCGGTAAATGCCGGCGGAAAATTCCCGGATCTTCTGGTCCAGGGTCGGCGGGTTGCGATCGAAGGTCGTGGGATCGATGCTGTAAACATCGCCGACATTGTCCACCATGAGGCTGTACAGCTCGCCCCCATGGTCCACCACCAGCGACATGTCGTCGCTGCCGCGCTCGCGCGCTGGAAGGCCCAGGCGCAGCCGCACGTCGATCGCGGTGACGATGCGTCCGCGGAGATTGAGCACACCCGCAATCTCCTTGGGAGCCAGCGGGATGCGCGTGATCGTGCCGCCGGCGAGCACGTCCTGCACCTGCTTCACCGGAATGCCAAAGAGCTGGTCGGCGATGGTGAAGGTGACGTAGTCGGTGGCGTTTTCCGAGTTATGGACGCGCGCGAGCGCGGTGTGCTCGTTGCCGTCAGCGCCGTTCGCGGCCTCGGTTTCCTCGCTCATGCGGCCCCTCGCTCAGGCAGCTTTTCTTCGTTCAGAATCTCGCGCAGGGTATCCAACAGGGTCTCGCGGTCGAACTTGGCCACGTAATCCCGGAACCCTGCGGCGCGGCCGCGCTCCATGTCCTGCGGGTCGGCGTAGGACGAAAGCGCCACCATCGGGATGCTGGACCAGTCCGTCTGGTTCTGCACGTACTCGGCGAATTCGTAGCCGCTCATCCCCGACATCTCGATGTCGGAGATGATGACATCGTAGACGTGGCCGTCGTTGTACAGCTCCAGCGCGCGCTCGGCGCTTTGCGCCGAGGTCACGTCGTAGCCGGCCGTGTCGAGGACGGGCACGAGCATGTTGCGGAAGAAGGGGCTGTCATCGACGAACAGTACGCGCCGACCGTACCCGCGGCGGCTCCGGCCGCGCCGCTCTTCGCCGCGGAACCAGTCCGGGTAGGCCTTGGTTAGATAGTAACCCGTGTCGATCACGTCGGTCGCCTTGCCGGCGATGACCGCGCTGCCGAGGAAGCCCGGCTGCTCGCCGCTGAGTTCGATGTTCATCGACTCCTGAACGATGTCGACGATCTCGTCGACGACCAGCCCCATGGAGCGGTTCTGGTCGGTGAACACCAGCACCGACTGCTTGCCATGGCTCTCCATACCCTGGGCGCCGTCCATAAGGATCAGCGGCATCAGCTTGCCACGGTACTGGATGACTCGCTGGCCGTTGGAGAGTTCGACGTTTTCCAGGTCGACCTCCTCCAGCCGCGAGACGAGGCCCAGCGGCACGGCCTTCGGCGCGTCGTCGACGGCGCGGAAGATCAGCATGGACACGGCTTCGTCCTCGCTGGCGCTGCGTTCCTCCTCGCCCATGTCCTGGCCTTCGGAAACGGTGATCTCGCCGCTCGCCTGCGCGATCCCGTTGGGATCGAGGATCATCACCACGCGTCCATCGCCCAGAATGGTGTTGCCGGAGAACAGCGGAATGTTCCGCAGGATGCGCGCCACCGGCTTCACCACGATTTCTTCGGTATCGTAGACTTGATCCACGATGATGCCGAAGTGGTAGGTGCCGACCTGGCTGACGACGATGAAGCCGTCGCGCTCGTCGTAATCCGTTTCGCCGCTCTGCGTCGCGGCCTCCTGACCGCCGCCATGCTCCAGCTGCGCCTGCTGGCTGTCTTCGTCCAGCCGCAGCAACTCGCGCAGGTTGATCAGCGGCAGCAGCCGGTCACGCAGGCGCAGGACCGGCGTGTCCTTGATGCGCTCGATGGACTTCTCGCTGTCGCCCTTGGCGCGCACCAGTTCCTTGACGGAAAGCTGCGGAATGGCGAAGCGCTCGCCGCCGCACTCCACGATCAGGGCCGAAGCGATCGCCAGCGTCAGCGGGATCTTCACCGTGAACTTGCTGCCCCGGCCAAGCTTGGAGGACAGCTCGATCGTCCCGCCGATTTCCTCGATGTTGTTGCGAACCACGTCCATGCCGACGCCGCGCCCCGACACCGCGGTGACGTTCGCCGCCGTCGAGAAGCCCGGCTTGAAGATGAACTGAAGGATCTGCTGTTCGCTCAGGCCGGCGCAGTCCGCCTCGGTCGTCAGGCCGTTGCGGATCGCTTTGTCCTTGATCTTCTCCGGGTCGAGGCCGCGGCCGTCGTCGGCGATCTCGATGATGATGTGCCCACCCTCGTGGTAGGCATTGAGCGCGATCGTGCCGACTTCGGGCTTGCCCGCCTGCCGCCGGTCTTCGGGACGCTCCAGCCCGTGGTCGCAGGAATTGCGGACCATGTGGGTGAGCGGATCCTTGATGAGCTCGAGCACCTGCCGGTCGAGTTCGGTATCCTCACCCTTCTTTTTCAGCTCGATCTTCTTGTTCAGATCCGCCGAGAGGTCGCGGACGATGCGCGGCAGCTTCGACCACGCGTTGTCGATGGGCTGCATCCGTGTCTTCATCACGCCTTCCTGGAGTTCGGAAACGACGTGATTGAGCCGCTGCAGCGGCGCCGCGAATTCGCTCTCGTTGTACTGGCGCAAAATCTGCAAAAGCTGGTTGCGGTTGAGCACCAGCTCCGAGACGGTCGTCATCAGGCTTTCGAGCAGATCGACGCTGACGCGGATCGACTGGGGGCCGCTGCCGCCGCCACCCTGACGACCGCCGTCGCTCTTGCCGCCGCCGGCGCCCGAGCCGCCGCCCTGGCCGGCGCCATCGCCGCCACCGGCGGCGGGCGGCTGGCTTTCCGACGCCGCGGCGGGCTGGGTCTGTGCGGCCGGCGCCGGCGGGCCGGCGGCACCCGAACCGTCGTCCTGGCCACCTGTGTCCGCCGCAGCGGTGTCCGCGCTTTCGGCGGCCCCGGCCGTGTCGCCGGCATCGCCCGCGTCGGACTCCGGTTCGTCGTCCTCGGCTTCCATCGCGGCCT
>Ga0207714_1002664_pt1 | contig 10593 bp, 10 predicted proteins | sample PonA232FremontCA_2_FD_187270 | JGI IMG/M metagenome (GOLD analysis project Ga0207714, IMG submission 187270) | Marine sediment microbial community from Fremont, CA, USA - Pond A23 Sediment 2 (SPAdes) | ecosystem: Environmental > Aquatic > Marine > Unclassified | place: USA: Fremont, California... | reverse complement strand
TGGTCCTGGTTAACCAGCTCTACCCCAGGCTTCTGCTCCCGCTCTGACTGGTCCCGCAGGTCAACATGAATTTCTGAACACGGCCCGCACGGACCTGTTTCACCCATCTCCCAAAAATTGTCCGCTTTCGCTCCATATAATATTCTGGCCTCGGGCAGGTGATTCTGCCAGGCTTTCCGGGCCTCCTCGTCGGCAGGAAGAGATAGCCCCGGATCGCCCTCAAAAACCGTGGCGTAAAGCCGGTCTTCTGATATGCCCAGGCGTTTTACCAAAAACTCCCAGGCCCAGGCAATGGCTTCCTCTTTGAAATAGTCCCCAAACGACCAGTTTCCCAACATCTCAAACATGGTGTGGTGGTAAGTGTCATGGCCTACCTCTTCCAGGTCATTGTGCTTGCCCGATACCCGCATGCACTTTTGAGAGTCTGCTACACGCTTGCTTTGTGGTTTTTCATTGCCCAGAAAAATATCTTTGAATTGATTCATGCCTGCGTTAATAAACATCAGCGTCGGATCGTCCTTCACCACCATCGGAGCCGATGTAACAATCTGATGGTTCTTCTCGTAGAAGAAATTCAAAAACGCTTCCCGGATTTCTTTTGATCTCATAAATTTCTATTTTAAAATTTTTTATACCACTTCAATTTATATCTTTTGTAAAGGGGATTTTGTTGGAAATTTTTTGTAAAATTAAATAAATCCGTTAGATTTGCTGAACATAGATGGTTATCTATTGTAAACTTCCTGAAAATTATGGCAAAAATAAAATATCGTTTCGACCCCCATACCCTTACCTATAAAAAAATCAGCCGCACTTCCAGGAAAAAGTTATATCAGGCCCTTGTCTTTTTTTCGGTTTCTGTCATGATGGGCATCGCTTTTAATCTATTCTTTACTGCCCATTTTGCCACCCCGAAAGAACAAAATCTTCAGCACAAAAATGAATCACTGCATTTTAAATATAAGATGCTGGATCGCAAACTCACCCATGTCAATCAGGTGCTCAATAATATCGAACAACGCGACGATAACCTGTACCGTCCTATTTTTGAGCTTGAGCCCATCCCCAATCAATTCAGGGAAGCTGGTGTAGGGGGTGTCAATCGCTACGAAGAACTTCGGAAATATTCTGACAGCAAAGCCATCATTTCGGTGACCAAAAAGCTGGATAAGGTCAAGAAGAAACTCTACGTTCAGTCCAGGTCATTTGATGAATTGATCAAGGAGGCGCGGAACAAGGAGAAGATGATTGCCCATATTCCGGCGATTCAGCCCATTGCCATTAAAGATTTCGGGCGCATCAGCGATTATTTTGGCAAGAGGCGGGATCCCTTTACCGGTGAGATACGGATGCACCGGGGCATGGATTTTACCGGCCCGGTGGGCACCGATATATATGCCACTGGCGAAGGGGTGGTCAAAAAGGCGGCCTATTCAGCTTATGGCTATGGCAAGGAAGTGATTGTGGATCACGGCTATGGATATAAAACCATCTATGCCCACCTGCATGAGATTCTTGTTGAAAAGGGCGATACGGTAAGCAGGGGTGAAGTGATCGGTACCCTTGGTAATACGGGCCGCTCCACGGGCCCCCATCTGCATTATGAGGTGCGCAAGCATAAACGGGCGGTGGATCCGTTTAACTATTATTTCAATGATATTACGGCCGAGCAATATGAAAAAATGATAGCCGTCTCCAGTAGAAGCCGGCAACCCATGGACTAGGCCTATGGCAATGTATAAATATAAATACAATCCCCGTACGGTAAAGTACGAGAAAGTAAAGCTTACCTGGAAGGATAAGCTTTTACGTTTTATGACTTATTTTGCCGCCACCCTGGTGTTGGGGTTGCTTTACAACCTGGTTTTTAGTGCATTTTTTGACACCCCGAAGGAAAAGGAATTGATGCGCGAGAATAAACAGTTGGAGCTGCAGTATGAAATACTCAATAAGAAGTTTGATTTGGTGGAGAAAACCCTGCAAGACCTTCAACAGCGTGATAACAATATTTACCGGGTGATCTTCGAAACGGAGCCCATCCCCTCATCCGTCCGGGAAGCCGGTTTTGGCGGATCGGAGCGTTACAGTGAGCTGAGTGATCTGGATAATGCGCAGTTGGTTCAGAAAACGGCCAAACGGCTGGATAAGCTTTCCAAGCAATTGTATGTTCAGTCGAAAAGTTACGATCAAATCATCAATAAGGCCGAGAAGCATGAAGAGATGATTGCTTCGATACCGGCCATCCAGCCCATTTCCAACAAGGACCTGACCCGCACCGCTTCAGGCTATGGATGGCGCATCCACCCCATTTACAAGATCAAGAAGTTTCACGATGGGATGGACTTTACCGCCCCGACCGGTACCAAGGTATATGCCACCGGCGAAGGGGTGGTGGAAACCGTTAAATCCTCCTATCGGGGGTATGGCAAACGGGTGGTGATCGACCATGGCTTTGGTTACAAAACCCGGTATGCACACTTGAACAGCTTCAACGTGCGTCAGGGACAGAAGGTCAGTCGGGGGGATGTGGTTGGTTATGTGGGCAATTCAGGCCTCTCTACCGCACCCCATCTGCATTATGAGGTACTCAAGAACAATGAAACGGTCAATCCCGTGCACTACTATTTCAACGAACTCTCTCCCGAACAATACCGGAAGATGATCTTTATATCAAGCAACAGCGGACAATCCTTCGATTAGTATATGAACCCGACCTTTAACGTTTTGTCGCGCACCCTATTGTTGTTGGCCCCTTTCATTTGGGGGGTTTTTATGTCTGCCGTCCCCGATAATCCGCCGAATGCCCCGAAATCCGACGATCCCTCGGTGGTTAAGACCCGGGTGGAGCCGCTCGTTCCTACTTTTTTGGGGAACCGCCAGAGGAACTTTTATGGCCAGAATCCCCCTGACCAGCTCAATGTAGCCTGGCGCAAGTACCTGGGCAAGGGTAAGACAGTGATCTCCCGTAAAATTGGGGAAAAGGAGTGGAAGGGAGCCGGTTGGACAGGCCAACCCCTTCTGGTCAGGGAAGATTCCACTATGTATGTAATCCAGGGAGCTTATGATCACCATTTACGCAAAATAAGAGCCCGCGATGGGCAGACCGTCTGGAAATACAAGTTTGACGATGTCGTCAAGGGTACCGGCACCCTCTGGCATCAGCCCGGTTATCAGGAGCCGGAAAACCGCCTGGTCATTCTTCAGGGCAGTCGCCTGGGCATTGACAATTATCTGGATAGCGACTATATCCCCAGCTTCCGGGCTATATCCTATTTTACCGGCAAAGAACTGTGGCGGATGAATGTTGGACTCACCCGCAGCTATAGCCGGGATGTGGATGGATCAGCTTTAATGCTGCGTGATACGGCTTACCTGGGTCTTGAAAATTCACGCTTTACCGTGTTTAATCCCGATTATCGCCAGGCTACCCGCCGGCAGGGCATGCTTCAGCCCGAAATATATCACCAGCGCTTGCTCTATGAACCGGCCGACGTACGCAAACACGATAACAATGTGGTGACCGAATCTTCACCCGCTCTGCTCAATGGCAGAATTTATGTGACCTCGGGTTCCGGCCATGTCTATGGGTATGACCTGAAAACCAATCAACTGGAATGGGATTTCTATATCGGCTCGGATATGGATGGCTCCGCCGTCGTGACTTCCGACAGCTGTTTGTTGGTTTCCGTAGAAAAACAATATATCTCTGGCCGGGGCGGGGTCTTTAAACTGGATCCTTCCCGAAAGCCCGAAAATGCAGTGGTGTGGTATTATCCCGTACCTGACGCTAAACTGGCCTCCTGGAAAGGCGGGGTGATCGGCTCAGTGGGAGTTAACCACCAGTATGCCATTGCCGGCCAGGATAAACTGGCCGCTTTTGTTGACATCGACGGTTCCCTTCATGTGGTTAACCCCCGCAAAACTAAACCCCGGCAAACCGTACTCGGCCCTGATAGCACCCAACATTATCCAACCCCCCGGGTGGTCTTTCAAAAAGATGTGGGCCCTTCCATCTCTACACCCGTGTTTTTCGAAGATAAATTGTTGGTGGCCTCCTATGATGGATTGTTTTTGTTTGGCTATGACCGCCATCATCATTTTGTGCTCAGAGACCATTTTCCGGCCCCTTTTGAAGCAACCCCCGTGGCTTATGACAATAAAATATATATAGCCTCAAGAAACGGTTATTTGTATTGTTTCTCTGATTGAACCAACATCGGCCCTTACCTGTATAAAACAGCGGATTGCATTTTTTAAAACAGCCATTATGCCTTACAAAGAAAAAAAAGTCGAAAAACTGTATTACAGCATCGGCGAGGTAGCCGACATGTTCGGTGTGAATACTTCCCTGATCAGGTATTGGGAAAAGGAATTTGATATCATCAAACCTAAAAAGAATAAGAAAGGCAATCGCTATTTCACTCAGGAAGACATTGAGAATTTTCATATTATTTACTACCTGGTGAAGGATCTGGGCATGACCCTGAAAGGGGCCCAGAAAAAGTTGAAAGAAAACCGCCAGGGCACCATTTATAATTTTAAAATCGTCGAATCTTTAAAGAATATCCGTTCGATGCTTCTGGAAATAAGGGAAGATTTGGATAAATCCTGAACCCTTTTCCTTTGTCATTGTTCAAACAATAAAGATCCTTTATGCAAATACAAGAATTGGTACGTGCCCTGGACAAGGCTATTCCCAAGGGATTGCAGGAAGACTATGATAATTCCGGCTTTTTGCTGGGCCAGGCCCATAAACCCTTGCAAGGTATACTGATCAGCGTAGACGTAACTGAAGGGGTTGTGGATGAAGCCGTCCGGAAGGGCGCCAACTTTATACTTGCCCACCATCCATTGATTTTTTCTGGTTTAAAGACCCTTACGGGCGACAATTATACTGAGCGCACCCTAATCAAAGCCATCCAAAATGGGATTGCCGTATATGCGGCACATACTAACCTGGATAATTTGAAAGGGGGGCTGAACTTTAAGCTGGCAGAAAAATTGGGTTTGAAGCGTCCGGCTATATTGCGCCCCCGCCAGGATCAGTTGTTGAAACTGGTCTTTTTTGTTCCCCATTCCCATGCCGAAGAGGTTCGCCGGGCCGTCTTTGAAGCGGGTGCCGGCATCGTCGGTGATTATGATGCCTGCAGCTATAACCTGTCGGGCCAGGGGACTTTCAGACCGGGCGAAAAAACCCAGCCTTTTGCAGGCCAGCCGGGCAAGCTGCATTTTGAAGAGGAAACCCGGGTGGAAACCTGGCTGCCCCGCCATAAGTTATCCCAGGTACTTCAAGCCATGAACCAGGCCCATCCGTATGAAGAAGTCGCCTACGACCTCTATCCCCTGGCCAATCCTGACCATTCGTCAGGCTCAGGCGTAATTGCTGAATTGGACGAGGAAATGCCTGAAAAAGAGTTCCTTGACCACCTGAAAGCAAGCTTGCATTTATCTACCATCCGCCATACTAAACTGCTCTATTCATTCGTTCACCGCATTGCCATTTGCGGCGGTAGCGGAAGTTTCTTACTGGAAGAAGCCATCAGCCAGGGAGCCGATGTATTTGTCTCTGCTGACTTTAAATATCATCGGTTTTTTGATGCCGATGAAAAAATCCTCATTGCTGATGTGGGGCATTATGAAAGTGAAGCGGTAGCAAAAGATTTTTTTTATGAGTGGGTTACGAAAAATTTTCCTAATTTTGCGGTCCATTTATCAGAAATCAATACAAATCCAATAAATTACTATTGATATGTCAGCTACGAAAAGTCAACGCTCAGAAACATCGGAATATAGTGTAGAGGATAAACTCAAGGCGCTTTATGAACTGCAGTCGGTAGATTCTGCCATTGACAATATCAAACGCTTGCGCGGGGAATTGCCCCTTGAGGTGCAGGATTTGGAAGACGAAATTGCCGGTTTGGAAACCCGTTTGCAGAATTATGAAAAAGAAGTCAAAGAGTTAAGGGATACCATCAGCAACAAGGAAAACGAAATTGAGGAATCCAATCTGTTGATCGAAAAATATAAGAAACAACAGAACAACGTACGAAATAACCGGGAATACGAGGCGCTGGCAAAAGAGATTGAATATCAGACCCTGGAAATCGAGTTGCGCCAGAAGCATATCAAAGAAAATAATGATAAGATCGAGCAGCGCAATAAAGACCTGGAAGCCTCCCGCCAGGAACTGGAAGAACGGCAGAAGGACCTGAAAAACAAAAAAGAAGAGCTGGATTCGATCATTGCCGAGACCCAAAAAGATGAAGAAAACCTCAATAAACGCTCCAATGAGATTCGCCAGATCATTGAACACCGGCTGCTGAATGCTTACCAGCGGATCCGTGAGAACGCACGCAACGGGCTGGCCGTGGTGACTGTTGAGCGCGATGCCTGTGGTGGATGTTTTAATAAAATCCCCCCACAACGTCAGCTGGATGTGCGTTCCAGGAAAAAAATCATCGTTTGTGAATATTGTGGGCGTATTTTGGTTGATCCCGAGTTGGCGGAAGAGATTTCAGAAAAAACCAAGGATTATCAAAGGGGCCCGCAAATATAAATCAACATCAAAAAGCGGATTCCCCGGAAAAGGGATAAAAATGTGATACAAAAAGCGCAGGTTCAATCAGGCCTGCGCTTTTTGTATATCAGGATGTTATATACCGATTTGATTGGAATGAGCAGTAGCCTCTGTTTTATGGGACCTTTTACATAGATCGGTTGAACCGCAATGCAAGCCTTGGCTCCTTTGAACCAGTTTGCTCTTTCGTGCTGACCCAAACCGAAAGGGCGATAGCTTTGTATAGCTATTTGGCCACCTTCACTTTGTAGTTCACTTCAAATTTGCCTTTTGCGATGGCATTGAGTTTGGTACGAAGCATCCGCTTTTTCAGGGGAGCCACTCTATCAGTGAACAGGATACCCTGCAAATGATCGTACTCGTGCTGAATGATCCTTGCCGCGATTCCATCATGCTCTTCTTCGTTGAAATTGAAATTGCGGTCGTAATAGCGGATCTTTATTTTTTCCGGCCTGACAATCTCTTCCCGGAGATTGGGAATGCTTAAACATCCCTCTTCAAAGGTTTTGTCGTCGCCGCCTCGTTCAACCATTTCAGGGTTGATGAACGTGCGCTTGAAATCTTTCAGGGAAGGATCATCCTCCTGAAGGGGAGTACCGTCTATGACAAAAATGCGCATTGATTTTCCCACCTGCGGAGCCGCCAGGCCTATTCCATCGGATTGATGCATGGTTTGCCATAAATCCTCGATGAAATCATCCAGGCCCGATTCGTCGGATTCAACTTCCCTGGCTACTTTTCTCAACACAGGCGAACCGTAAACATATATCGGTAATGTCATGATGCTTAGATGTTTTTACGTTCCAAATAGGATTGTAATATGATTGTTGCACTGATGCGGTCGATATTTGATTTGTCCTGACGCTGTTTTTTCTTCATGCCTCCCTGGATCATACTGGCCTGGGCCATTTTTGAAGTAAACCTTTCATCCTCCAGTTCAACCGGAATGTCAGGAAATGTTTGATCCAGCTTTTTGATAAACGGCTTTATGTATTCAACAGCTTCAGAATCAGCATTGTTCATTTGCCTGGGATACCCCACTACAAATAATTCCACCGGTTCCCGCCTGCAATACTCCTTTAGATATTGAAGCAGGCTGTTGGGATGAACCGTCTCCAAACCGTTGGCAATCATCTTCATGGGATCGGTCACCGCCAGGCCCGCTCTTTTTTTTCCATAATCGATGGCAAGTATTCTTCCCACTAAATCAATGTTTATTTAAACAAATTTTAAATAACAAAATTAATGAAATTACCCTTTCATTATACGGTTGAATCTTTTTTTCTCAATGATGGATTATTGGTGTAAGGATTTTTCCCTGCTTCATCGATTATAACGCGCGGGGGGAGCATGAAATTATTTTCGGATCAATGGCTTTGAAATTCATGCGGGTTATATGAATAAACCATCTCGCGCAAGTGATGTAACCTGAAAGAAGTGGTGGGGCAATCGTGCGGGGCTGGGGGCAGAACAAAAAAACCGTTGCCCGTGAAAGCACGGACAACGGTTTGGTTGGTTAAAGAATCTTTCCTTTAGTTTGAATTGGTTTCTACTTTCAGCACATCGGAAATGGCTTTTTCAATGGTTTCACGTGGCAATGCACCCTGTGCCATTTGTGGCTGCTCATCTTTGGGAATGAAAAGGATCGAAGGAATGCTTTTGATACCAAACATGGCTGCCAACTCTTGCTGGTCTTCGGTATCTATCTTGAATACATCCAACTTGCCTTCGTATTCATTGGAAATCTCTTCCAGAATCGGAGAAACGATCTTACAGGGTTGGCACCAGTCTGCATAGAAATCTATGATTGCCGGTTTATCTCCTGCGAATTTCCATTCCTGATGCTGCTCGAAATCGAATATTTTCTCCTTGAATGTCTCTTTTGTTAAATGTTCAACCATTACTTCCTAAGTTTTAGTATTTATAATTCTAATTGTGAAACAACAGATTCATTAAAAGGTTCGCCCACCTTTCTACAAACCCTATACCAAAAATTCATTTATCCATTTTGTGTTTAGATACAGCACTTCCCTCCGCAGAATTTCAAGCCTGGCCGCAGGAAGACCTCAGCATGCTTTTCCCATGGTCTTTTAATATGTTTTATTTAAGTCTTCTCTCCGCCCGCAGCAGCTGCTCCATTCTATTTTCTTTTTCACCTGTTTCCCAGGGGCTATTTTCTTATTATGGCAAAACCTTTGATGTGGGCTTCTTACTGGCCTTAGCTGGTGTGCTCTTCTCATCCGGATCAGGATACAAGCGTGCCCTATCTTGCATTTTACCCAGCTTGGCTTTAGCTATTTCCTCCTTTTGCTATTTCCTGGTTTTTTAAAAGGGATGGTGGGAAATTGGTTGGGCAAAAGGTTTCTTTTTAAACGATGGGTTGGCGGGAATATTTTTCATAAACTGTTGATAATTTGAAAAATACGACTTATGCGTATGCCGCTTATGGTGCACTTTTTGGTGCATAGCCTTTTGCTGTTGCCTAAATGTTCATTTTTATGGAAGGTGAAAACGGTACCTTCCGTAAACAAAGCCTTTTGGGATTAAAAGCGATATTTTGAAAAAAAATATTTTATTTTGTTTCGTTTTATAAAAGGCCAAATCGAATGTAATTTTGGCATAAAATTGCAACAAATTGTCATATTTACATATGAAGAAAAGTCTTAATCATCCGGTTTTTCAGGTGGTTGCTGAAGTTTTGAAAGAGGAATCCAGGCAGGGCTATGCCATTGGTGGGTATGTGCGTGATTTATTGTTGGGGCGTACTTCCAAGGATATTGATATTGTTGTTCTGGGCAGTGGGATTGATTTGGCGCGGAAAGTAGCAGATCGTTTAGGAATCAGGCAGGTGAGTGTTTTTAAGAATTATGGCACTGCTATGATCCGTCATGGGGATTTAGAGGTGGAATTTGTGGGTGCCCGGCGGGAATCCTATCGTTCTGACAGCCGCAAACCTTTGGTGGAAAACGGCACCCTTGAGGATGATCAGAAAAGACGGGACTTTACCATTAATGCCCTGGCAATTTGTCTGCATCCCTCTTGTTATGGTGAGCTGGTTGATCCTTTCAATGGACTGAAAGATCTGAAAAAGCAAGTGATCCGAACCCCAATGGATCCGGAGAGGACCTTTTCCGACGATCCCCTGCGTATGATGCGCGCCATTCGTTTTGCCGCTCAGCTTCATTTTGCCATTGGTGATCAAACCTATCAGGCCATTGAATCCAATGCTTCCCGCCTGCAAATCGTTTCCAATGAGCGGATTATGGAAGAACTCCATAAGATTTTGCTTTCCACCAAACCTTCGTTGGGTTTGAAGTTGTTGGAAGGCAGCGGTTTGCTGCGGGAATTTTTCCCCGAACTTGCCGATTTAAAGGGGGTGGATGTACGGGAAGGCATCCGCCATAAGGATAATTTTTTCCATACCCTTGAAGTCCTGGATAACCTGTCTCCACACACCGATAAGCTGTGGCTTCGTTGGGCCGCTTTGTTGCATGACATTGGCAAACCCCCGACTAAAAAGTTTTCCCCGTCGCTGGGGTGGACCTTCCACGGCCATGATTATGTGGGTTACAGAATGATTCCCGGCATTTTCAGGCGCCTGAAGTTGCCCATGAATGAAAAGATGAAATACGTACAAAAGCTGGTCCTTTTGCATCTTAGGCCCATTGCCCTGGTGGATGATCAGGTTACCGATTCGGCTGTGCGGCGCCTGCTCTATGATGCCGGTGATGATGTGGAAGACCTGATGCTGCTATGTGAAGCAGATATCACCTCTAAAAACGAAAAACGGGTTCGCCGGTACTTGCAGAATTTTAAAAAGGTCAGGCAAAAGATGCGGGAGATAGAGGAAAAAGACCGGATCCGGAATTTCCAGCCGCCCATCACCGGTGAACTGATCATGGAGACCTTTGGCATCAAACCCAGCCGGCAGGTAGGCATCATAAAAGATGCCATCAAGGAAGCCATTCTGGACGGGGAGATTGAGAACGACTACCATCAGGCTTACCAACTCATGC
>Ga0207714_1002662_pt1 | contig 10598 bp, 9 predicted proteins | sample PonA232FremontCA_2_FD_187270 | JGI IMG/M metagenome (GOLD analysis project Ga0207714, IMG submission 187270) | Marine sediment microbial community from Fremont, CA, USA - Pond A23 Sediment 2 (SPAdes) | ecosystem: Environmental > Aquatic > Marine > Unclassified | place: USA: Fremont, California... | reverse complement strand
GGATGAGATCGGCGAGATGCCGCCGGCCATGCAGGTTAAACTGCTACGGGTGCTTCAGGACGGGGCGTTCGAGCGGGTCGGCGGGCAGTCACAGATCACGGCCGATATTCGCCTCATAACCGCTACCAATCGCGATATCGAGGCGATGGTGGAGGACGGGACGTTTCGGGAGGATCTGTACTACCGGATTAATGTCTGCCCGGTACGCGTGCCCGCTTTGCGCGATCGCTTGGCCGATATGGGCCTGCTCATGAGCGAGATCCAGTCGCGGCTGGCCACCCTCGGGTATCCCACCATACGCATCTCACGCGCGGCGTACGACGTCATGCGCCACTGGGCCTGGCCGGGCAATGTACGCGAGCTCGTCAATCTGCTTGAGCGTTTGAGCGTGTTGTACCCGCATCAGTGGATCGAGACGAGCCATCTGCCGAGGGACTATCTTGAGCGCGCCGGCTACGAATTGCCGGCCTTGGAACCGGAGCCGAATCCGCTGGACGGCGAGGCGATGATCGGTGACAGCCCTAATACCGAGGCCGACGATCAATCTCCTGTGGTATTACCGGCCGAGGGTATTGATCTGCGCGATCATCTGGCGCAGATCGAGTGTGAATTCATTCGGCAGGCGCTGGATGAGGCGGAGGGCGTAACGGCGCGAGCGGCGGAGACCTTGGGTCTGCGCCGCACGACGCTGGCCGAGAAGATGCGAAAGTACGGCATTGGCAAGGAGCAGACAGCGACGGGATCTTGACGCTCCGACGATACGTTGGTCTGTAAGATCCTGATTTAAATAGCTTTTAAACCTCTGGTCCGGTTCTTGCTACCTCATGGTCGTCATCGGTGTTATGACGGCCAGCGAGAGCCCAATGGATCAGTCCCGCCAACAACTCGCCGAAGCCTTCGAGCTGTTCAATTCAGCCTCCGAGGAGCTCACGCGCGCTTATCGCGACCTTGAACGTCAGGTCAATGAGCTCAGTGATCAGTTAGCCACCGCGCGCGATGAGCGACTGCGGGAGCTTGCGGCCAAGGAGGATGTTGCGGACCGGCTTGGGACGATCTTCGATCTAATGCCGGCGGCGCTGCTGGTGCTCGATGCATCGGACCGGGTGACCGAGGCCAATCCGGCGGCCTACACGTTGCTGGGCCATGATCTGGTCGGGCGGCCATGGCAGGAAGTGCTGGATAACGCCGGCGCTTACGCCGATGCCAGCGGCGATGAGCTGGTGCTGCCCGGCACCACCCGAGCCACCGTAGCCACCGCGTCGTTGAATCAAAGTGGTGGCCGCATTGTGCTTGTGCAGGACGTCTCCGAGACCCGTCGGCTCCAGGCTCGGCTCGAGCAGACTCACCGCCTCGCGGCCATGGGGGAGATGGTGGCGGGTGCCGCCCATCAACTCCGCACGCCGCTCGCCACGGCACTGCTGCAGGTATCTCGCCTAGCCGATGAGCATGCCGGGGCCGATGCGGCTCTGCGCGAGCTACGACGCCTCGATCAGCTCGTCCACGACATGCTGGTCTTCGCCCGCGGTGGCGATCTCGGCGCTGAGCCGGTGCGGCTGGAGGCCGTTATCGATGAGCTCCGGGGGCGGTTTAGCACTGCCTTCGTGGAGCGTGGCGGTCGCTTGGATCTCGCTGGCCCGGTGCCGTCGGTTACCGTCGAGGTCAATCGCGAGGCGCTCGTCAGCGCGCTCGGGAACCTAATCAATAATTGCCTTCACGCCGTTGATAACGGCCCGGTGCTGGAGCTGCGCCCTTGGGCGGACTCGGACGCTGTTCGCCTGGATCTGATTGATAACGGTCCGGGCATTCGGGCCGACGAGCACCATCGTATCTTCGAGCCGTTCTTCACGACCCGCGCCGACGGGACTGGGCTCGGGCTCGCGGTTACGGCGGAAGTGCTGAGCCAGCACGCCGGTGCCATCGAGAGCCTGCCCGCCGAGCCGAGCGCGGGCGCTCATTTTCGGGTGCAGCTGCCTGCTGTAGCCGCTGAACTCCCCGCACTTACGACAACGTCACCGCCGCATCCGAGCACGCGCGCGCCAAGCGGCATTGCGGATGACGGCAACCAGGAGAAACTGCGATGACCGCAAGCTCGATTCTGCTTGTCGAGGATGACTCCTCGTTGCGCGAGGCCCTTTCGGAGACGCTGGAGGCCGACGGCTACAGCGTGGCTAGAGCCGCTAGTGCCGATGCCGGCCAGTCGTTGATGAGCTCGCAGCGCCCCGAACTGGTTATTACCGATGTCTACATGGACGGCCGCGACGGCTTCGACCTGCTATCGCATGTCCGCGCCCGCTACCCGGCGATTCCGGTGGTGATGATAACGGCTTATGGCAGTATCGAGCGGGCGGTAGACGCCATGCAGCGGGGGGCGGTCGACTACCTGGTCAAGCCGTTCGAGGCGGCATCGATTCGCGCCGTGGTGCAACGATACCTGCCCGCGCGCTCGGCATCGTCACGCGATGCCAGTGCGTCGCCGGCCGTTGACGCGGCCGACGACCTGTGTTGCCACGATCGGGGAACCCGTGAGATTGCCGACATGATGGCCCGCATCGCCGCCACGGATACGACGGTGCTACTGACCGGCGAGTCCGGTACGGGTAAGGAGGTCTTTGCCCGCTATATGCATGACCAATCGGCGCGCGCCGCGCGCCCGTTCGTTGCCCTCAACTGCGCTGCTATTCCCGAGAATCTGCTTGAGGCGACCCTTTTCGGTTACAACCGAGGCGCCTTCACCGGTGCTCAGGAGGCGCACCCCGGTAAATTCGAGCAGGCGCAGGGCGGCACGTTACTGCTGGATGAGGTCTCGGAGATGGACCCTGGCCTGCAGGCCAAGCTGCTACGCGTGCTCCAGGAGCGGGAGGTCGAGCGGCTGGGCGGCAAGCGCCCCATTCCGCTAGACGTCCGCGTGCTGGCGACCTCCAATCGCGATCTCAAACGGGCGGTCGCGAACGGGCAGTTCCGCGAGGATCTGTTCTACCGGCTTAATGTGGTACGCATCCATATACCGCCGCTGCGACGGCGGCCATCGGATATCCTGCCGCTTGCGCGGCAACTGCTCGCGAAGCATGCCAGTAACCAGAGGCCGCCCGCGCTGTCGCCCGATGCCGAGTGCCTGCTTACGGCGCGGGATTGGCCGGGCAACATTCGGGAACTCGAGAACGTGATTCAGCGCGCGCTCATTATGGGCTCGCCGAACCGCATCGAGGCCGCGGATCTGCGGTTCGAGCCCATTGGCGCGCCGGACGACGACGAACCGGAGCCGGATACACCTTTGATTGCCACCGATGAACCGGCTACGGCGGCGCCCGACGTCGGTGCGGATCTGGAGCAAGATCTGCGCCAGCGCGAGGTTGAGCTTATCCATCAGGCGCTGCGAGCGCGCAACGGCAACCGTCAGCAGGCCGCGGAGCAGCTGGGCATTAGCCCGCGTACGCTGCGCTATAAGCTCGCCAAGCTCCGGGATCGGGGCGTTAGTACGGAACGCTAGGCGGAGGCGGCTGTGCCTGGCCGCCGTACGAATCGATAAGCGAGAGGGTTATGCCATGTCGACCGAGATGCAGATCGACCAAGTCCTCGCTCAGATGCGCGCCCTATCCGCCCAGGCCGAGGGTCAGCTTGCTGATCCGGCGGCTACGGGCGCGAAAGAGGCCGAGCAGACAACCGATTTCTCGCAGGTACTGCGGGAATCCATCGAGGCGGTAGATGACAGCCAAGCGCAGGCGGCGGCCGTGACCGAGGCGTTCCAGAAGGGTGACCCGTCGGTCAACGTTACCGAGCTGATGACCACATTGGAGAAGGCCAGTCTGTCGTTCGAGGCCATGAATGCGGCGCGTGATCGGCTCCTGAGCGCGTACCGCGAGATTATGAGTATGTCGGTTTAACCGGCCCAATCCGTCGGCAACGAGGCGAGCATGGCCCTACTCAGCAGTGACCAGCTAGCCGCCCAATGGCGCGGCCTGAATAAGCTCGGTGCGGCCCGCCAGGCAGCGCTGATCGTCGGCCTAGCAGGCGCCATGGCCGTCGCGGTCAGTGCTGCCCTCTGGCTCCAGCAGCCCAACTACCGCCTGCTCGCCGAGGCCGGTGCCGGCTCGGAAATGGCCGCCATGACCCAGGCGTTGGACCAGGCGGCCATCGATTACCGGATCAACCCCGGAGGCACGCGGCTAATGGTATCTGCCAGCGATCTCGCGCGGGCCCGCATGGAGCTGGCGAGCGCGGATCTGCCATCCGAGCCGGCCCAGGGCTACGAGTTGCTCGATAAGGATCGTGGCCTGGGTGTCAGCCGTGAGGCCGAGGCGGTCCGCCACCGACGCGCGCTCGAGGGCGAGCTCGCCCAGACCATTAGCTCGATCGATGGTGTCGACCAGGCCCGGGTGCATCTGGCGCTGCCCGACGCCAGCGCCTTCCTGCGCGACCAGCAGCAGCCCAGTGCCTCGGTCGCGGCGCAGCTCGGCTCGGCCGGAAGCGTGTCTGATAAGTACGTCGAGGGCATCGTTAATCTGGTCGCGAACTCCGTCCCGCAATTGGAGCCCGAGCATGTGAGCGTGGTGGATGAGGAGGGCACGCTGTTAAGCGATAACGGCGAGAACTCGGCGGTCGAGGATGTCGGGCGCTATCAGCAGTTGACGCGCCAGCTGGAGTCCGAGTACGTCGATCGTATCCGCGATATCCTGGCGCCGCTGGTCGGTTCGGATGGGGTGAGAGCGCAGGTTGACGCCAATATGGATTATACCCGCTCCGAGGTAACGAGCGAGGAGTATAGCCCCGACGATACAGCGCTACGCAGTGAGCAGATCGAGCGCGAAGGCGAGCAGGGCGACATCGCTCAGGGTGTGCCGGGTGCCTTGGCTAATCAGCCGCCGGGTGAGGCGCAGGCGCAACCTCCGGGCGAGGGTGGCAACCAAGAGGCTGGTGGTAACGGTGATAATGCGGGTACCAGTCGGGAGAATATAACCCGCAATTACGAGGTGGATCGGCGCCTAGAGCACTCCCAGCCCGTGCCCGGTGAGCTCCAGCGGCTGTCGGTCGCGGTTGTCGTTGATAACCCGGCCGCGGGGGGTGACGCCGGGGGTGAGGGCGGCAATGAGCAAGCCCCCCTCTCCGATGAGCAGCTCGAGCGGGCGCGCTCACTCGTGCGCCAAGCCGTTGGCTTTAACGCCGAGCGCGGCGACACGCTGACGCTGACCGGCGAGGCCTTTAATCGCAACGAGCAGCCCATGGGCGAGCCGGCCGATACGCCTTTCTGGGAGGACCCCTCCCTGCGTAGTTGGGTTAGCGATCTGCTGGTGGGACTCGGGCTCATCGCGCTGGTGCTGTTCGTGCTACGGCCCACGCTCAAGGGGCTGGCGGCGCGCGGCCAGTCGGACACGGAAGCGCTACCCAATGACAGCCAATCGGCGTCGACCATGCTGCCCGGATCGGCTGAGGCCGCGCCGGCCGCGATGGCGAACGAGAAACCCTACGAACAGCGCCTGAGCGAGGCGCGTGGGCTTGCTCAGCAAGATCCGCAGCGAACCGCGCGCATTGCCCAGGAGTGGCTGGATGGAGGCAGCAGCTGATATGGCGGGTGAGGATGAGGGCGCGGAGCAGACCGCGATCCTGCTGCTCGCCCTAGGCGAGACCCAGGCGGCGGCCGTTCTCAAGCAAATGGCGCCGCGCCAGGTCAAGCGCGTTAGCCGGGCGATGAGCTCGCTCGGCGGTGTGTCGCGGGAGCGGGCCCAGGAGGTGCTCGAGCGCTTCACCGGGCGCATGGCCGAGGACTCCGGCCTCGGCGGTGATCCGGAGCAGTACCTACGAGCCGTGTTGACCCAGGCCCTGGGCGATGACCAGGCGAAGGGGCTGTTGGACCGCGTGCTAAAGGGGCGCGGCACCAAGGGCCTAGAGGCGCTGGAGTGGATGGAGGCACGCGAGGTGGCTCGTCTGCTCGCCTCGGAACACCCGCAGGTAGTAGCCCTGGTCCTGTCGTATATCGATTCCGATCAGGGCGCTGAGGTTCTGGCCGAGCTGCCGGAAGGGCTGGCCGGCGATGTAACGGTGCGCTTGGCCTCCATCGATGAGATCGATCCGGATGCGTTGCAGCAGCTCGACGACATCCTCGAGCGCCAGCTCGCGAGCGGTAGGGCGGGCCAGGGAGCAACGCCCATGGACGGCGTCGAGCGGGCGGCGGGACTGCTTAACGCGCTCGATGCCGATCGCGGGCAGGCGGTTATGGAGCATCTCCGCAATACCGACAAGGATCTGTCGGACCGGGTCGAGGATAAGATGTTCGTCTTCGAGGACCTGGGCAAGCTGGATGGGCGCAGCATGCAGCGCCTTCTGCGCGAGGTCGACAATGATCGCCTGATCATCGCGCTAAAGGGCGCCGATGCCCATATATCGGAGGCGGTATTCGGCAACATGTCGCGCCGCGCCGCCAACAACCTGCGCGATGAGCTCGACCTGGCGGGACCGGTGAGGCTGTCCGAGGTTGAGGCAGCGCAAAAGGAGATCCTGGCGACCACACGCCGGCTCGCCGAGTCGGATGAGATTACCCTAGGCGGCAGTGGCGGAGATGCCCTTGTCTAGCGATTCCGATGCGTCATCCGAGCCAGACTACCGGGTCTGGCGTGCGCCGCGCGTCGGCAACGCGGCCGCTGCCGAGGCCGACGCGCAGGCCAGCGCTGAGGCCCAGGCCCGCGAGCGTGGCTACGAGGCCGGTCTGGCGGAAGGGCGTGCCGCCGGGCAGGAGGAGATCAATGCCCGCATGGAGCGCTTGACCGCGCTTCTACAGGCGCTGGAGCGGCCGCTCGATAGCGTTGAGGAGGATACGCAGCGGGTGCTGGCCGAGCTGGCTTGCTCGGTTGCCGGGCAGCTGGTGCGCCGCGAGATGAGTCGCGACCCCGATGCGATTGTGCCGGTGGTCCGCGAGGCCATGGAGACCCTGCAGGCCGAATCCGAGGCACCCGAGATCCGGCTGCATCCCGAGGATGCGCCCCTGGTGCGCGAGGCGTTTCAGACGCAGTGTGATGAGGGAAACTGGCGCATCGTCGATGACCAGACGCTCAGCCGTGGCGATTGCTGGGTGCGTGCGGGGCATACGTCCATCGACGCGCGGCTGGAGAGTCGTATCCGGCGTGTGACCGATCATGTCCTGGGGGATGATGCGGATGCTCCGCCCAGTGGTGCCGCCTCCGGGGACGGCCCATCATGAGCGCGCTGCTGCCCGAGCGCGCGCCCTGGAGCGAGCTCCTCAGCGGTTACGTCGAGCGAGCGCAAACGCCGGTGCCGCCGCTGGTCGAGGGCGAGCTGGTGCGAGTCGTCGGGCTAACGCTGGAAGCGGTCGGGTTCCGAGCACCGCTCGGCGGACAGTGCTGCATCGCACGCCCCTACGATGAGGCCACGGTTGATGCCGAGGTGGTTGGAGCCGCCGATGACCGCCTATTCCTGATGCCGGTGTCCGGGTCCCAGGGCCTCATGGCGGGCTCCCGTGTGACGCCCGCGGGTCACGGCGACGGTGTCCCGGTGGGCTCAGGGCTGCTGGGGCGCGTCATCGATGCCCGCGGCGCCAGTCTGGACGGTAGTAGTCTGCCCGAGCCTGAAGGGCATGTCGGGCTGAGGGCCGAGCCACTGAATCCTTTAGGGCGTCCGTCCATTCGGGAGCCGCTCGATGTCGGTGTGCGCGCGATCAATGGCCTACTGACGGTGGCACGGGGCCAGCGCATGGGGTTGTTCGCCGGCAGCGGCGTGGGCAAGAGCGTGCTGCTGGGGATGATGACGCGCTTTACGGACGCGGATGTCACGGTGGTTGCGCTGGTGGGTGAGCGAGGCCGCGAGGTCAATGACTTCCTGGAGCGAACACTGGGCACGGCGGGGCGCGCGCGCGCCGTCGTGGTCACCGCGCCGGCGGATCAGCCGCCGCTGGCGCGGGTTCATTGTGCCCTGCGCGCGACGGCCATTGCGGAGTTCTTTCGTGATCGCGGTCAGCGCGTGCTATTGCTCATGGATTCGCTGACACGCTACGCCCAGGCAGAGCGCGAGATCGCCCTCGCAACGGGGGAACCGCCGGCGACCAAGGGCTACACCCCCTCGGTATTCGCCCGCTTGCCGCAGCTGGTGGAGCGTGCTGGCGTCGGCCCTGAGGGTGGCTCCATAACGGCCTTCTACACGGTACTCACCGAGGGTGACGACCCCCAGGACCCGATAGCGGACGGCGCCCGCGCCATCCTTGACGGCCAGATCATCCTGTCGCGCGAGATCGCAGACCGCGGCCGGTTCCCGGCGATCGATCTTGAGGGGTCGGTTAGTCGCCTGATGAACGATGTCGTGGGCGCCGAGCAGATCGAGGCGGCACGGCGCTTTCGCCAGCTCTATAGTACCTACAGTCAGCAGCGTGATCTGATTAATGTCGGCGCGTATCGGCGGGGTAGCGACGCCGAGGTGGACGCCGCCATCGAGCGTCGCCCGCATCTTGAGGCCTTCCTGCAGCAGGATCTCAACGAGTGCGTGTCGCTCGATGCCAGCGCCTCGGCGCTGCAGCAGCTCGTGCCATCGCAGGCCGGAGATAAGTCGGCATGAGTCGCGCCGCGCGCCTGCAGCCCGCTGTATCCCAGCAGGAGCGCGCGGTCGCGGCGGCGGCGCGTGAGCTTCGCGAGGCATTGGAGACGCAGCAGGCCACCTACACCCGCCTGGAGCAACTACAACGCTATCAGGCCGAGTATCAGGCGGATCTGCGCTCGCGCCAGGGGGCTGCCGACCTGCGACTGGATATCGTGCGCTGCTATCGTAGCCTTCTCGATCAGTTGGATGCCGCGATTACTCAGCAGCGGCAACGCCTGGCAACCGTGGATGACGATGTGACCAAGCGCCAGGAGGCTTGGCAGGCTGAGCGTGCCCGGCTGCAGGCCCTCCAGCAAACCCAGCAGCGCCTGCAGCAAGCCGAGTATAAACGCCGCGAACGTCTGGAGCAGCGTGAGCAGGACGATCGCCCAAGGCGCCTCGGGAGCTGGCCACCGCGTTAGCCCAGCGCGGCGGTCACTGCGAGAGGGTATGTTGGCCTTCATCTTGCATAGAGACAGGCAAAGATGGAGGGCATCATGACGTCAGCACTGCAGGCGATTGAGTCCGGGGTTCGGGTGCCGGGCAGCGATTCGGGTGGCTCGCGAGGGGGGTCGAGTAGTCGGCCAACGGGCCGTGATGCCCTGCATGTCGCGGGTTCAATGGGCAACAGGGCAGACAGTAACGGCAGCTCGTCGCGTGGTGACGACTCGGCGGATTCGTTCGCCGATCTCGTGCGAGGTATCACATCGGAGTCCAGCTCGGGCCGCCAGGATGGCAGGGCGCTGCCGGCATCCGGCAGTGATTTGCCGGGCCAGGCTGCCTCCGACCTGGCCGGGGCAGCCGACCTGGCGTCGCTATCTGAATCGCAAGCGCAGGAGCTATTGGCGAATCTGCGCGACAAGCTCGCTGAGGGGGGCGAGGGCGCTGATCTGCTGGCGGCACTGGAGCAGGCGCTCAATGCCGAAGGGGGCGCGAGTGCTAAGGGGCTGATGGCGATGCTGGCTAAGGCCGTCGAGCTGGCGCCGGATGCCGCCGGCGCCATGCCCCAAGGCTCAGAGGGACAGGCTAGTGATGGTGACGCGAGCGCTGAGAGTAGCCAGCAATCCTTGGTGACCATCCTTGCCGAGGCGCTTACCGGTGGCGGTAGTGATCATAACGTAAGCGCTGAGGCTACACCGCTACAACGCCTGGTTAGCGGTCTCGAGCGATTAACGGGGGAGGCCGGCCGGCAAAGCGGCGGTGAGGGCAACCCGGCCCAACGGCTGCTGTCTGCGTTGGATCGGTTTACCGGGGAAGGCGCCAGTAACACGGGCAAGGCCACGGCGTCCGGAGGCCAGGGTAGTAATCCTGGCGGTAGCGCAATGACGGAGGCACTGGAGCGTTTGCTCGCCCGTGCGGCGCAAGGCAGTGCCGGCAATGCTGGTGCCGCGGCGACGACCCAATCCGTTAGCGCCTCCAACATCCTTACGGGTGTGATGAGTGGTGGGGTGGGTGGATCCGCCGCGCGTAACGGCGACGCCCCGTCGGGCTCAACGCCAACGCTGGCGCAATCGATGGCGGGTTCTGGAGGAGCCCTATCGCAGGCCGGGTCGGGCACGCTGAGCTTCGCGGCCCTCGGGGCGAGCGGGCGCGGTGGGGGTGGCGAGCAGGCCCTGGCCAATCGCGTTATGTGGATGACGTCCAACAGCCTCGAGCAGGCGGATTTCAAAATGCACCCGCCGCAGCTCGGATCCGTGGGGGTTCGCCTGCGCTTCGAGAACGATCAGGCCAATCTGGTCTTCCAGGCCCCTAATGCCCAGGTCCGGGATGCCATCGAGCAGTCGCTGCCGCGGCTGCGTGATCAACTCGCCGAGCAGGGCATTACGCTCGGGGATGCCTCGGTCTCGGATGGCGAAACGGACTCGCAGGAGGCATCAGACCAATCCGAACGAGGTGGCTCCCTCCCAGATAGCGTGGCTGCCGGTGCCGTTGAGCCGGCCGAAGGTCGGGGTGATGAGCCGACAACCGGCGCGCTAAGCCTGGTCGACACCTACGCCTAAATCCCGCCGCTACCAGCTGTCTTG
>Ga0207714_1002661_pt1 | contig 10599 bp, 7 predicted proteins | sample PonA232FremontCA_2_FD_187270 | JGI IMG/M metagenome (GOLD analysis project Ga0207714, IMG submission 187270) | Marine sediment microbial community from Fremont, CA, USA - Pond A23 Sediment 2 (SPAdes) | ecosystem: Environmental > Aquatic > Marine > Unclassified | place: USA: Fremont, California... | reverse complement strand
AAACTCTTCGTTGTATAAAAAAGTCTAATTCCTGCGCTCGAACTTCTTTTTCGTCGACATTGATTTCCTTACATTTCTATCTCAATATTTCAAAGAACTCTAATATTTTCAAAACCTTTGCTTGGTCTTTTTTTCAAAAGCGATTGCAAAGATAAGAAGTCAATTTTAATTCACCAAACAATTTCAAACTTTTTTTCAAACTTTTTTCTTTTTCTCGAAATTCAATTTATTAAAACGAATTTCCTCTTCACTAACTTTGTTTGGTTTCAATCTTTAAAAGAACGTCTTATTTCGTTTGAGGAATGCAAATATACATTACATTTTTAATTCACCAACATTTTAGCGGAGTTTTTTTATAAAAAATGTACAATTATCTGTATATTAAAATTTTGCAAATTCAAAAAAACAACATGTAAATTGGAATCATGAGATTTAGTAAATAATTATTTAATTTAGCACAATATATTAATATATAATTTCAAAACTAATAAGCATGGATAAAAACCTGGTAATCATACCTACGTATAACGAAAAGGGTAATATAAAGCAAATAATTACTGAAATATTCTCATTATCTATTCCTTTTAATATTCTTGTTGTAGATGATAATTCCCCAGACGGAACGGCGTCTATAGTAAAGGAGCTACAAAACGAATATAAAGACCGTCTTTTTATCAATGAAAGAGAAGGCAAACTTGGACTAGGCACAGCCTATATCACTGGTTTTAAATGGGCTATAGAACGTAAATATGATTTTATATATGAAATGGATGCTGATTTCTCACATAACCCTGAAGATTTAGTAAAATTATATAATGTAGCTGTTAAAGAAGAAGCTGATCTGGTTATAGGTTCGAGATACATTAATGGCACCAATGTTGTGAACTGGCCAATAGGTCGCGTAATACTTTCTTATTTTGCATCAAAATATGTATCTTTTATTACCGGTATGAATATAAAGGATGCCACAGCTGGATTTAAATGTTACAGAAGAGCAGTACTGGAAACAATTAATCTGGACAAAATAAAGTTTAAAGGGTATGCTTTTCAGATAGAAATGAAATTTACTGCATGGAAACACGGATTTAAGATCATCGAAACCCCTATCATTTTTACTAACAGGCAGATTGGGACATCAAAAATGAGTGGGGGAATATTTAATGAAGCGCTTTGGGGCGTTATAGGAATGAAAGTCAGAAGCATTTTTAAAAAATACAAGACACATGAAACCTCTTCTAATAAATAATGCATTCATTATTAACGAGCATCAAAAATTTATAGGTGCTGTTCTTATTAAGGATGAAAATATCAAAAAGATTTTCTATAATAATGAAGTTCCGTCTGAATCAATAAACAATTCCAGGGTTATTGACGCTAAAGGTAAAGCTTTAATACCTGGCGTTATTGATGATCATGTGCATTTTCGGGACCCTGGTCTAACTCATAAAGCCGATATAAAAAGTGAATCGATAGCAGCAGTGGCAGGGGGAGTGACCTCTTATATGGAAATGCCAAATACAAAACCTCAAACCACATCTCATAAAGAATTAGAAAAGAAAAACAAGCAAGCTTCAAACGCTTCCCTTGCTAATTACTCTTTTTATCTTGGAGCTACTAACGACAATATTAAGGAAATAGAAAACATAGATCCAATCAAGACTTGCGGGATAAAACTCTTTCTTGGTGCTTCTACGGGGAACATGCTTGTAGATAATAAAGATACACTAAATAAAATCTTCGCTAAATCTCCTGTTCCTATTTTATGTCATTGTGAAGACGAAACAACCATTCAAAACAATCTAAAGTATTATATTAATAAATATGGCAATGACATTCCATTCTCGTATCACCCTAAAATAAGAACTGAAGGAGCCTGTTACAAATCTTCTTCATTGGTTGTTTCACTTGCAAAAAAGCACAATTCGCGTTTACACATCCTTCATTTAAGTACAGCCAAAGAGCTAGAATTATTTGATGAACTAAAAGTCCGAAATAATAAAAAAATAACCTCAGAAGTTTGTATACATCACTTATGGTTTGATGAGAACGATTATGAAAAACTCGGAACCCGAATTAAATGGAATCCGGCAATCAAAACTACACGTGATAAGTTAGCTCTTCTAGAAGGTTTAAAAAAGAATAAAATTGACCTCATAGGTACGGATCATGCCCCCCACCAGTGGATTGAAAAAGACACAAATTATGTCAATGCACCTTCCGGGGCTCCAATGGTGCAACATTCATTGCAAGCAATGCTGGAATTTTATCATAAAGGATTGCTTACACTGGAAACTATAGTCGATAAGATGTGTCATGCCCCTGCGGATCTGTTTAAAATAGAAAAAAGAGGGTATATACGTGAAGGTTACTGGGCAGACCTTGTACTCGTTGATTTACATAATTCCTATAAAGTTCAGAAAAACAATATCCTTTACAAATGCGGCTGGTCGCCTTTGGAAGGCCAAACTTTTCAGTCGACTATAACCCATACATTTGTGAATGGAGATTTGGTTTATGAAAACGGAACTATCCATCAAAATAACAATGCAAGAGCACTAAAATTTAACAGATAATGTATACATTTTCAAAAATCTTTATAATATCTCTAATTATAGCAGCAAGTTTAGGCTGTAATAAAACAAAAAGAGAAAAACATGAAGCATTTGAAAAAGAAGAAATCATTTCCATTTCAGATACCTTAACCAAATCTTATACAATATTAGCCGACACAATAAGCTACGGAGTTGTGGTAAGAAACAGGGACACAACTGATAAATGGCAAAAGAAATGGTTAAAACATCTCAAACTCGAGCGGTTTACAAACCATCTTTTCCAAAAAGTCTATTCTGGTAAAATCAAGCCATACAGCTATTTTAATGAAAAACCATTAACTATCCGGGACATAAAAAAACTAGAAGAACAAGAAGAATTCGCACGAGATAAAATAGGTAAAATTCAATTTGAAGAAATATGGTATTTTGATCCTGATAATATGAAAATGGTCAAGAAGGTTTATTCAGCCATGTTAGCTTACGAAACTTACAACTCAGATGGCTCTTTTCGCGGATATAAACCTGCATTCAAAGTATACTTTAATAAATCTTCAGAATAACAAACAATGAATATATTAATTGTAGACAAAGTTCACGATATTCTTATTGAAAAATTACAAGAACAATCATATAGCCTTGATTACAGATATGATATTTCAGAAAAAGAAGCATTTGAAATAATTCACAAATACGAGGGAATTATTATCCGTAGTAAATTTTCTCTATCTAAAGCGTTTTTATCAAAAGCAAAAAATCTTAAATTTATTGGAAGAGTCGGAGCAGGATTGGAAAACATCGATATTTCATTTGCTAAGGAAAATGGCATCTTATGTTTAAATTCTCCTGAGGGCAACAGGAATGCTGTTGGAGAACAGGCACTGGGCATGCTGCTTTCTTTAATGAATAACCTTAATAAGGCTGATATTGAAGTTAGAGGCGGAAGGTGGAAAAGAGAAGAAAACAGGGGGCATGAATTAACAAATAAGACCATCGGAATTATTGGCTACGGAAACATGGGGAGTGCCTTTGCTGAAAAGCTAAAAGGTTTCGGAAATAATGTTATCGCCTACGATAAATACAAATACAACTTTTCGGATGATTACGCGAAGGAAGTATCATTAGAAAAAATCTATAATGAAGCTGATGTTCTAAGCCTACACGTACCGTTGACTGATGAAACATACTATATGGTTAATAATGATTTCATGCAACAATTCAGGAAACCATTTTGGCTTATAAACACTGCACGGGGGAGTGTTATAAATACTCGTCATTTAGTTAAAAACTTAGAAAACGAAAAAATAAAAGGAGCTGCTCTTGATGTGCTGGAACTTGAAAAAACGAACTTTGAAGAGCTTCACCAATCGGAAAAATTACCAGGATACTTCCAACAACTTATCCAATTTAAGAATGTCATACTAAGTCCACATGTTGCCGGGTGGACTCATGAATCAAACAGAAAGCTTTCTGAAGTAATGGCAAACAAAATAATTCATCATTTTTAATCTTCAATAATAAATTGGGCAGTATGCCTACTTCTTTGTTCCACCAATACCTTTCGGTTCTTTAAAAGATCTTTCATCGCTTCTTCAGTATAATGCCTTATCGTAATCAGTGCAAGTCCTTTGTTATACAAAACCTTATAATTGTTTCCTAAATCCTCTATTAGCTGAGAGACTCTGGGATTTTCTGCATCAACAGAAACAGTAAAAGTAATTGCGGAATTCTGCATTAAATTTACTTTAACCCTGTATTGGGCAAATTTCTGATATATCCTACTTAATTGTTCTTCGAATATGAAAGAAAAATCTCTTGGTTGTATAGAAATCAGTATCTGTTTTTCTTTCATGATGTAGATGGGAATATTTTCATCAAAAGAAGTAAATTTGGAGATCATGGTCCCTTTACTCTCTGGATACAAAAACGAATTAACATAGAGGGGTATATTCTTGTTTATTAAAGGCCTAATCGTTTTCGGATGAATTATTTTTGCTCCATAGTAAGCCAACTCAATCGCCTCCTGGTAAGAAATTTCTTCAAGTTTCCGCGCTCTTTCAAAATAGCGGGGATCTGCATTTAATACTCCTGTCACGTCTTTCCAGGTAATCACCTGTTCAGAATTTAATATATTGCCGAGAATTGCTGCTGTGTAATCCGAACCTTCTCTGCCTAACGTTGTAGAATCTCCCTGTTCATTTCCGGCTATAAAACCCTGCGTAACAATAGATTCATTTACACAATTAAATTCTTTACGGATGATTTTTTCAGATTTATCCCAGTTAACAATAGCTTCTCTATAGGTGCTATCTGTTTTTAAAAATTTTCTTATATCTACCCATTGACATGGGATCCCCTCCTGAGCTAAAAAAGCCTGAACGACCTTTGTTGATAATAGCTCACCTATACAAACCACCTGGTCGTACAAGTAGTCATAGTCCCTATGATCAAAATCGTATGCACCATTCAGAGTTTTAAACAATTGGTCTATTTCAGTAAAAATTGTACTATTCTCAACAAACAGACCATACATTATTTTATAATGATAATCACGTATTGCTTTCAGCTGTTCTTCAAATTTTTCTTTCTCCCTGTTATAAATATAAGAAGAAAGCTCTTCCAAATTGTTTGTTGTCTTCCCAAAAGCCGAAATAACTACTACTTTTCTTTCCTGTCTGGTTCTTAGAATCTCAAAAAGGTTCTTGACACCGTTTGTATCTTTAACTGCAGCACCACCAAATTTATGTACAATCATACTGAACTGATTTTATCCCGAAAGGGTGGGGTTATATATTTTGCCCGTTTATATTTTTTGGAAAATTTGATATAAATCCTCAAATTTAAATGTATTTTTGCAAATTACTTCCTTCAAAATTATGAATTATGAAACAATATAGAATCACAACGCTAAATGAATTTATAATTAGACGGCAGGCAAACATCCCCTATGCGAAGGGTGAATTATCAAGATTATTGCATCACATTGGCATTGCCGCTAAAGTAGTTAACAAAAAAGTCAACAAAGCCGGATTAGTTGATGTGCTAGGAACAGCAGGAGGTGAAAATGTTCAGGGCGAAGTTCAACAAAAATTGGATGTATTTGCAGACATGCAATTCATAATGGCTTTAAGAGACAGTGGAGAATGCTGTGGTCTGGCTAGTGAGGAAAATCAGGAAATCATTACATTCGATGATGATTTTGCAAATGATGGAAAATACATTGTATGCATGGATCCACTAGATGGTTCATCGAATATTGACGTAAACGTTTCCATCGGAACAATTTTCTCCATATACAAAAGATTATCGCCAAGAGGCCATAAAGCAGAAGAAAAAGATTTTCTACAACAAGGCAACAAGCAAATAGCGGCCGGATATGTAATTTATGGCTCATCAACAATGCTTGTTTACACAACAGGCAGAGGAGTTAACGGTTTTACTCTGGATGGAGCAATTGGTGAATTTTGTCTCTCTCATCCGAATATTCAAACCCCAGAGGCAGGGAAAATCTATTCCGTTAATGAAGGTAACTATGTAAACTTTCCTGAAGGAGTAAAAAATTATATTAAATATTGCAAGGAAAAAGACAAAGCCACGGACAGGCCTAAAAAAGCAAGATACATTGGCTCGTTGGTTGCAGACTTCCACAGAAATCTTCTTAAAGGTGGAATATTCATGTACCCGTCGTCAAATAGTTCTCCAAATGGAAAACTAAGATTAATCTACGAATGTAATCCTATAGCATTCATTGCAGAACAAGCAAGTGGCAAAGCCTCAGACGGATCGCAAAGAATTCTGGATATTGTGCCAGACTCATTACACCAAAGAATACCTTTCTATACCGGATCAAAAAAGATGGTAGAAAATGCCGAACATTTTTTTAAAAATAAATAATATTTCGGTGCGTTAGAATAATTATCAGTAAGGTAGTTGACAAACATTCAACTACCTTTTTAATTAAAATGAATACGGAAAAATTGGATTTAAAAGAATTAACTTATAAATATAAAGAACATCCCGAAGTCAAGAATTTTCTTGATCAACTAGAAAAATCCAAAAGAATCTATCTTCATGGAGTAACCGGATCACTCGACGGACTTTTTGCTTCAGGAACTATAGAACAAAATAAAAGGCCAAACCTTTTTATTTTCGGGGATAAAGAAGAAGCAGCCTATTTCTTCAACGATATAGAATCTCTTTTACCTGAACAGCAGACGTTCTTCTTCTCTTCATCATTTAAACGCTCAATTCAATTTGGACAGGAAGACCCTACAAATATAATCCTCAGAACAGAGTTACTAAACGCAATAAATAATAATGAACGATATATTGCCGTAACTTATCCTGAAGCAATCATTGAACGAGTTATTTCCAAAAAAGAAATTAACCAAAAAACACTTGAAATTCATACAGGTGAAAATATTTCATCAGATTTTTTAAACGATGTGCTGTTTGAATATGACTTCGAACAGGTTGATTTTGTTTATGAGCCAGGCCAGTTTTCTGTCAGAGGAAGTATTATTGATATATTCTCCTTTTCAGACGATCATCCATACAGAATCGATTTTTTTGGAGATCAGGTAGAATCAATCCGCAGCTTTGATGTAGAATCTCAACGCTCCATAAAAAACTATGAAAAAGCAATCATTCAGCCAAAGTTACAAGATAACAAAAGTTCTGACCAGAACTACGAATGGCAATCCATTTTTCAGTTCATTCACGATGAAACCATCTTATGGATTAAAGACAAAAATTATATATATGAGCGTCTGACAGAGCTTTTCGAAAAAACACTTGATAATAATCCGGATACAATAACAGACAAACAAATTATATCGGGGAAACAATTCACAGAAGATATCACGCCATTTAAAACAGTAGAATATGGGGCACAAAAACATAACGAAGCTGGTGCCTCCATCAATTTAAATGCTTCCCCTCCACCTGCATTCAATAAAAATTTCAACCTACTCTCAGAAAATTTAATTGAGAATCAAGAAAAAGGCTATACCAATTATATTTTATCAGACAATGAAAAACAAATAGAAAGGTTACAGTCCATTTTCGAGGATATAAATCCCTCAGTTTCATTTGAACCGATTAACAAAACACTTCATGAAGGCTTTATTGATCACGATCTGAAAATTTGTTGTTATACGGATCACCAGATTTTCGGCAGACATCATAAATATCAGTTAAAATCGGGATTTTCAAAAAAAGAAAAGTTAAACATAGAAGAATTAAATAATCTTCATCCCGGTGATTATGTAGTGCATGTAGATCATGGTATAGGAAAATTTGGAGGACTGGCAAAAATTGATGTGAACGGCAAAACTCAAGAAGCAGTTCGCCTAATTTACAAAGACAATGATGTGCTCTATGTAAATATCCACTCTCTCCATAAAATTTCCAAATACAAAGGAAGTGAGGGAGAACCACCAAAAATTTATAAATTAGGTTCTGCTGCATGGAAAAACTTAAAAAACAAGACCAAGAAAAAAGTTAAAGACCTGGCAAAAGAACTTATCCAATTATATGCAAAAAGAAAAGAAAAGAAAGGGTATCAGTATTCCGCCGATAGCTATCTGCAACAGGAATTAGAGTCTTCGTTTATTTATGAGGACACTCCGGACCAACTTGAAGCTACCAAATCGGTAAAAGCAGACATGGAAAAAGAAATGCCAATGGACAGGCTGGTATGTGGAGATGTTGGCTTTGGAAAAACAGAAATTGCAGTAAGAGCCGCTTTCAAAGCTGTTGCGGACAGCAAACAAGTTGCTATTTTAGTGCCGACCACAATACTTGCACTCCAACATTATCAGACCTTTAAGGAAAGACTAAAAGATTTTCCTGCCACAGTTGAACATATAAGTAGATTAAGAAGCAATCAAAAGCAGAAAAAAATTAAAGAAGACCTGGCAAATGGCAAAGTTGACATCATCATCGGAACCCATCGATTAATAGGCAAAGACATCAATTTTTCTGATTTAGGTTTGCTGGTTATCGATGAAGAACAAAAATTTGGAGTCGCTGTAAAAGAAAAGCTAAGACGCCTGAAGCTTAATGTTGATACACTAACGCTTACAGCCACTCCTATACCCCGTACGCTTCAGTTTTCATTAATGGGAGCACGTGACCTTTCTATTATACACACACCACCCCCTAATCGGTATCCAATTGTAACAGAAGTTCATACCTTCAATGACGAAATTATTAAAGAAGCTATTGAGTATGAATTTCAGAGGAATGGGCAGGTATTCTTTATTAATAACAGAATTCAAAATATATATGAAATAGAAAAATTAGTTAACAAAATATCTCCTGATGTAAGAACCGTTGTAGCACATGGACAAATGGAAGGCGCAAAATTAGAAAAAATAATGAGTGACTTTATAAACTATGAATATGACGTTCTTATTGCCACAACGATTATTGAATCTGGTTTAGATATTCCCAACGCCAATACAATGATAATAAATGAGGCACATAAATTTGGCCTGAGCGATCTTCACCAGCTAAGAGGAAGGGTAGGAAGATCCAATAAAAAAGCTTTCTGTTATTTACTAGCTCCGCCTTTAACAAGTGTGACACCAGATGCAAGAAGGAGGCTCAAAGCCATCGAGGAATTTTCTGAACTTGGAAGTGGTTTTAACATATCAATGCAGGATTTGGATATCCGTGGGGCAGGAAACCTATTGGGAAGCGAACAAAGCGGCTTCATTGCAGACATAGGATTCGAAACTTACCACCGTATTTTAAATGAAGCATTGCTAGAATTAAAAGAAAACGATTTCCAGGAATTATACAAAGAAGAGCAGGAGCAGACTATTAAAAAACAAGAGAAGACCCAAAGGTTTATTTTAGACTCCCAAATAGAAACAGACCTTCAAATTTTAATTCCGGACGATTACATTTCAAACACCACTGAACGAATTAATTTATATAGAGAACTTGATAACATAAACGATGAGGAAGCTCTTAAATCATTCGAGAATAAACTCATTGATCGTTTTGGGCCAATTCCTGACGCAACCAAACAACTTCTTGACCTGGTCAGATTAAGATGGCTGGCTATTGATTTAGGTTTTGAGAAAGTGATAATCAAAAACAATATAATGGTTCTTCATTTTATATCAAACCAGGATTCAATTTACTACCAATCTCATACATTTATGAATATTATCCAGTATGTTCAAAAACAACATGAACAATATAAGATTAAAGAAGGCAAAAAACTAACTATGACAATTAAAAACATAAAAGATATATATCAAGCATTAGGAATATTACAAGAAATCAAGAAAAATTCATAATTTTAAGATCTACAAAAACATTAATGGACTTAACAATAGACATAGGAAACAGCAATTTAAAGCTGGGATTATTTAAATCCGGCAAGCTAAAGTCTATGCACAAATTAAATATAATAAATCATCAAAAATTGTTACAGTATGCCATTAAGCGAAAAGTAGAAAATGTGATCGTTTCTTCAGTTAAAACATCAAATCCTTTTTTCAGTCCCAGGCTAAAAAAATACTTCAGGAATTTTATAGAACTATCATCAAATACACCACTTCCAATTAAAATCCGTTATAAAAGTCCGACCACCTTAGGCCGTGACCGAATAGCCGCTGCTGTTGGAGGCAATTATCTTTTTCCGGGAAAAAATATATTAATCATAGATATTGGCTCGGCAATCACCTTTGATGTAGTAACAAAAAACAAAGAATTCATTGGAGGAAATATTTCTCCAGGCATGAATATGCGCTTCAGAGCGCTGAATTATTTTACTAATCAATTACCTCTTTATCAACATACAAAAGAACATAACTTCTTAGGACAAGATACAAAGGAAGCTATCATATCCGGGGTTCAGACAGGAATAATATTTGAGCTGGAAAGATATATAGAAAGCATTAAAGCAAACTATGCACCTTCAGAAATAATAATCACAGGTGGAGATAGTAAATTCTTTGATAATAAATTAAAATATCACATCTTTGCAGAACCAAATTTAGTTAATTTAGGATTGTATAAAATTTTGAAACAT
>Ga0207714_1002660_pt1 | contig 10600 bp, 7 predicted proteins | sample PonA232FremontCA_2_FD_187270 | JGI IMG/M metagenome (GOLD analysis project Ga0207714, IMG submission 187270) | Marine sediment microbial community from Fremont, CA, USA - Pond A23 Sediment 2 (SPAdes) | ecosystem: Environmental > Aquatic > Marine > Unclassified | place: USA: Fremont, California... | reverse complement strand
GAGAACTGCTGGCCCACCTCTTCCAGGGTGTGGTCCGTGTTCATGCCGATGCCGAAGCGCATGCGCAGCACCCGCTCCTCGCGCGGGGTCAGGCTGGAGAGCACGCGCGTCGTGGTCTCGCGCAGGTTCGACTGGATCGCGGAATCCAGCGGAATGACGGCGTTCTTGTCCTCGATGAAGTCGCCCAGGTAGCTGTCCTCCTCGTCGCCAATGGGCGTCTCCAGGCTGACCGGCTCCTTGGCGATCTTGAGCACCTTGCGCACCTTCTCCAGCGGCATCTGCAGGCGCTCGGCGAGTTCCTCCGGCGTGGGCTCGCGCCCGATCTCGTGGAGCATCATCCGGCTGGTGCGCACCAGCTTGTTGATCGTCTCGATCATGTGCACCGGAATCCGGATGGTGCGCGCCTGATCCGCAATGGAGCGGGTGATCGCCTGACGGATCCACCACGTCGCATAGGTGGAGAACTTGTAGCCGCGGCGGTACTCGAACTTGTCCACCGCCTTCATCAGGCCGATGTTGCCTTCCTGAATCAGGTCCAGGAACTGCAGCCCGCGGTTGGTGTACTTCTTGGCGATGGAGATCACCAGACGCAGGTTCGCCTCGACCATCTCGGTCTTGGCGCGGCTGGCCTCGCGCTCGCCCGTCTGGACGTTCTTGACGATACGCCGGAACTCGGCGATGGGCATGCCGGTCTCTTCGGCGACCTCGGCAACCTGCTGGCGCAGCTTGACGATGTCGTCGTAATAGCGGTCGGTGAAGCGCTTCCAGCCCTTCCCCGGCAGTTCGCCGACCGTGCTCACCCAGTTCGGATCGAGTTCGTAGCCGTAGTACTGGTTCAGGAAGTCGTCGCGCTTGACGCCGGACTTCTCGGCATAGCGCAGGAGCTTGCCCTCGACCATGAGGAGCTGCTTGTTGAGGGCGTAGAGCTGCTCCACAAGCTGCTCCAGGCGCGCGTTGTTGAAGCGCACCGTCTTCATGTGCTCGATAAGCTCGTTCTTGAGCTTGGTGTAGCGCTTCTCCGTCGCCGCCGGGACGTTCTCCCCCGCCTGGACGTGCGCCAGGCGCTTGCGCTGGGTCTTGGCAAGCTTTTCGTAGATCTCGGCGAGCTTGTCGAAGGTGGCCAGGATCTGCGGCGTCAGCGCCTCCTCCATGGCGGCGAGGGAGACGGAGGTCTCCTCGTCCTCCTCGTCGTCCTCGAGCCCGGATATGATTTGCGCCTGGTTGCCCGACTCGTCAGCCTCGCCATCGCCGCCGCTTTCCGATGCGGCCGTCTCGCCGCCGGACTCGCCCGCCGGTTCGGCGGCGCCGTTGGGCTTCGCGCCCGCCGCCGTGTCGAGGCCGTTGCCCGCGTGGCCGTCCGGCGCGGCGTTGCCCTCTTCCTGGCCGGTGCCCTCGGCATGGCCGTTGGTTTGGGCGGACTCCTTGTGTTCACCGCCCTGGCCGACGCGCGCCGCGACGGGGTCGAGCGCGGTGTCGCCCTGACCCATGCGCTGCTCCGCCGTACCGCGCGCCATGGCGCCCTCCGGCGCGGCGCCCGCAGCCGCACCGCCATCCGGGCCGCCGGTATACATGGCCTCCAGATCGACGATGTCGCGCAGGAAGATCTGCCCCTCCTGCAGCGCCTCGCGCCAAGTCATCAGCGCCTTGATGGTCAGCGGACTCTCGCAGATGCCGCTGATCATCTTCTCGCGGCCGGCCTCGATGCGCTTGGCAATGGCGATCTCGCCATCGCGCGAGAGCAGCTCCACCGAGCCCATCTCGCGCAGGTACATGCGAACGGGGTCGTCGGTGCGCCCGATGTCGGTATCGTCGATGTTGCCGACCTTGGCGTCCTCGTCCTCGTCGGCTTCCTCGCTCTCCGCGCTGGCACCCGCCGCGGCTTCGCCGTCGTCCTGCTCCTCACCCTCGATCACGGTGATGCCCATCTCGGAGAGCATGGACATGGTGTCCTCGATCTGCTCCGAGGACACTTGATCGGGCGGCAGGACCTGGTTCAGTTCGTCATACGTGACATAGCCGCGCTCTTTCGCGCGCTGAAGCATCTTCTTCACGGCCGCGCTGCTCGTGTCCATGAGCGGGCCGTCGGAAGTCTCCTCGCGCGTCTCGGCCGTGTCCGTCTCGTTGGTCTTGGCTGACATGGAAACCTCTGCCCCGGGGTTTTTGTCCTACCGCTCCAAATAGGCAACGGACCCGCTTCCTGCCAGAACGGGTCCAGGCACGCGCCCTCGGCGTCATGTTCCGGGAAGATCGCCCGCGCCGGGCGGCGCGGCCTCACCGTCGGGTTCGCCGGCATCCGCCTCGCGCGCCGAGCGCGCCGCGCGCTTGGCCGCCTCCAGGCGCGCCAGGCTGTCGTCGTCCATGGTCGCCGCGAAGCGCTGTGCCTCTTGCCGTGTCTCGTCGAGTGCCGCGCGCTCGCGATAGCGATCCATGAAGGCCCGAACTCCCGCACGTGCGTCGTCGACCGGTGCCGCCGGGTCCGCGAAGGGCTCCAGGCGCGCGGCGGACGCCCCGGTGACCGCATCGAGAACCGGCGATGAGACCATTTGGCGCAAGTGGCGGCACAGTTCAATGCTGTCAAGGTTCGCGTGATCCGCCGCGACGTCCAGCAACGCCCGTAACAGCCCATCCAGGTCTGCCGAGGTCAGACGGATCGTCGCAAGCTCCTCGGCAAATTCCCCGATCAGGCCCGGGTGATGCACCAGCGCGGCGAGCACAGCCTGCTCGCTCCGCCGCTGGAGCATTCGCACCGGCTGGCGTGCGGGTGCCGGCCCGGCGGGCGCACCCGCACCCCGCCCGGTCCGCCGGTCGGCGCCGCTCCGGCCGCCGCGCCGCCAGCGGCCGAAGTGCCGGCGGAACCGATCCTCCATGTCCTGCCAATAGGCATCGCGCACCGTGGGGTCCTGAATGGCGCGCACGGCCGTGTGCAGGTCGCGGCGCAGCGCCGCCTGGCGTTCCGGCGTGTCCGTCCGGCGCTGGCCCAGCGCCCGCCGCCACAGCATCTCGGCCAATGGCCGGGCGGCGTCCAGGATCTCGCGAAAAGCGGCCGCACCCTGCCCTTGGAGCAGGCTGTCCGGATCCTCGCCCGCGGGCAGGTAGGCGAAGGCGAGCGATTGCCCCGGCGCGAGCACAGGCAGCGCGCGCTCGACCAGCCGGAAGCCCGCGCGCTGGCCCGCAGCGTCACCGTCCAGACAGACCACGGGCTCGCTCGCCAGACGCCACAGCACCTGGACCTGCTCGGCCGTCACGGCGGTGCCCAGGGGCGCCACCGCGGCCGGGAATCCCGCCTGCCAGAGGGCGATGACGTCCATGTAGCCCTCGACCACGACCAGCGGCGCGCCGTCGTGCGCCGCCCGCCGGGCGCGGTCCAGGTTGTACAGCACGCGCCCCTTGTGGAAGAGATCGGTCTCGGGCGAGTTCAAGTATTTTGCCGGAGAGTCCCCGAGCGCGCGGCCGCCGAAGGCGATGACCCGGCCGCGCCGGTCGGTGATCGGGAAGATCAGCCGGTTGAAGAAGGTGTCGCGGGGCGCCCCGCCGTCCTCCGGGTATTTGATGAGTCCCGCGGCGGCGAGCTGATCGTCGCCGATGCCGCGTGCATTCAGGGCCTGGCGCAACGCGCCGCGCTTGTCCGGGGCGAAGCCCAGGCGGAACGTCGCCACGGCGTCGTCGCTCACCCCGCGGCCGGCAAGGTAATCGCGCGCCGCACGGCCGGTGCGCGCGGCGAGCTGCTCCTGGAACCAGACGCAGGCCGCCTCAACCACCTCGTAGAGGTCGGCCCGGCGCCGCTCGCGCTCACGGTCCTCGGGCGAGGCCTGCGGCACCGCCAGCCCCGCCTCGCCGGCCAGCTTCTCCACCGCCTCGGGAAAGCGCAGGCCCTCGATGCGCATGACGAAGCCGATGACGTCGCCGTGCGCCCCGCACCCGAAGCAGTGGAAGAAGCCCTTGTTCTCGCTGACGGTGAACGACGGCGTCTTCTCGTGGTGGAACGGGCACAAGCCGGTGTATTCGCCGCCCCGCTTGGTCAGGCGCACGTGCCGTGCCACCGTGTCCACGAGCGGCACGCTCGCACGCAGACGGTCCAGGAACTCGGGCGGAAAGGCCATGCGCGGTTTCAGCACCTTCCGGGTCGCGTGGGCTCAGGGTGCGCCCGCCGGCGAGGGCGAGCAAGTACAGCCCGCCATCAACTCAAACGCGTCTTGGCCAGGGTGCTGGCGTGACTGAAGTCCATGCGCCCGGCGTAACGCCGGCGAAGGCACGCCATCACCCGGCCCATGTCCTTCAACCCCGTCGCCCCCAGCTCCCCGATGACCTGCTCCACGGCCGCCTCGGTCTCGCCCGAATCGAGTTCGCGCGGCAGGAAGCGCCGGATGACGCGTTCGCTTTTGCGCTCCTTTTCGGCCAGGTCGTCGCGTCCCGCCTCGGCATAGGTGGCGGCGGACTCGCGCGCCTGCTCCGCCATCTTTTGCAGCATCCGCAGGATCTCATCCTCGTCCAGCCCGTCGCGGCCGTTCTCGCTGCGCGCGGCGACCTCCCGGTCCTTGAGCGCGGCCAGGACGAGGCGCAGCGTCGCTGCGGTTTCGCTGTCCCGCCGGCGCAGCGCATCCTTGAGCGCGTCGTTGAGCTGCGAACGCAACATGGGCACACCCCTTGCGGCTCCGGTGCCCGCGCGGTTTGACCAACGGGCGCGCGTCGCCTACATCCAGCGCCGGTCGGCGCGCGCCGGTGGTCCGCCCATATAACGGCGATCCGGCCAACCACAAGACGCATCGGGGCATCCGCGTCGCCCCGATCCAACGGAGAGGCCGCAGCATGCCCGCGAACAGCCCGCCCCAGCGCCCGCGCGACGCCACGGCCGCCCTGGTTCTTGCCGACGGGACCGTGTTCTGGGGCCACGGTGTGGGCGCCACGGGCCGCGCCGTGGGCGAGGTCTGCTTCAACACCTCGATGACGGGGTATCAGGAGATCGTCACCGATCCCTCCTACGCCGGGCAGATCATCAGCTTTACCTTCCCGCACATCGGCAACGTCGGCGCCAACCCCGAGGACATCGAGACCCGCGATGCCGCCTGCCGCGGCGTGGTGCTGCGCGCGAGCGTGACCGAGCCGTCCAACTGGCGCGCCACCCGGCACCTGCACGACTGGCTGCAGAGCCAGGACGTCGTGGGCATCAGCGGCCTGGATACACGAAGCCTGGCGCGGCGCATCCGCGACGCCGGGGCGCCGCACGGCGTGGTGCTCCACGATCCGCAGCAGCGCTTCGACCTGGAGGACGCCCGCGCCGCCGCTGCCGAGTGGCCGGGGCTCGCCGGGATGGACCTGGCCGCCGAGGTGACCACACGTCAGCTCTACACCTGGAACGAGACGCCCTGGACGCCCCGGCACGGCTACGGCACGCAGCATGCGCCGGGCTATCGGGTGGTCGCGATCGACTACGGCGCGAAACGGAACATCCTGCGCGAGCTGGCCGGTGCGGGCTGCCACGTAACCGTGGTGCCGGCGAGCGCAACGCCCGAGGAAATCCTGCGCCACGAGCCGGACGGGGTGTTCCTGTCCAACGGGCCGGGCGATCCGGCGGCCACCGGGGCGTACGCCGTGCCCGCGGTGCGCGCGCTGCTCGAACGCGGCACGCCCGTCTTCGGCATCTGCCTGGGGCACCAGATCCTCGCCCTCGCCCTGGGGGCGCGCACGGAAAAGATGCACCTGGGCCACCGCGGGGCGAACCACCCGGTCAAGGACCTCAAGACCGGCAAGGTGGAGATCACCAGCCAGAACCACGGCTTCAAGGTGCTACCCGAGAGCCTGCCCGGGAACGTCGAGGCCAGCCACGTCAGCCTGTTCGACGGCTCCAACGAGGGCCTTCGCGTTACGGACGGGCCAGCGTTTTCGGTGCAGTACCATCCCGAGGCGAGTCCAGGCCCGCACGACAGCCACTACCTGTTCCGGCGGTTCATGGACCTGATCGACGCGCACCGCTGATCGCGGCGCGCCGGGCGAAAACGCTTTCGTTCGGCGGCCGCTCGTGGCACACAGCCGACGCTTTCGAACGCCCCCACAAGCGGAGACGAAACACCGCGCGCCCACGGCTCGCGCCGCGGTGGCGACAAGCGCCATGCCCAAGCGGACCGACCTGACGAGCATCCTCATCATCGGCGCCGGCCCGATCATCATCGGGCAGGCCTGCGAGTTCGACTACTCCGGCGCCCAGGCGTGCAAGGCCCTCAAGGCGGAGGGCTACCGGGTCATCCTGGTCAACTCCAATCCGGCGACCATCATGACCGACCCGGGCCTGGCCGACGCCACCTACGTCGAGCCCATCGAGCCGGGTACGCTGGCGCGCATCCTGGAGCGCGAGCGCCCCGACGCCATCCTGCCCACGATGGGCGGCCAGACGGGACTGAACACGGGCTTCGCCCTGTGGCGCGACGGCACCCTGGCGCGCCTGGGCATCGAGATGATCGGCGCGGACGGCGACGTCATCGAAAAGGCCGAGGACCGCTGGCGGTTCCGCTCGACCATGGACGAGATCGGGCTGAAGAGCCCGCGGGCGCGCATCGTGCGCAGCTACGAAGACGCCATGGCCGCGCGCAGCCACGTGGGCGTCCCCGCGATCATCCGGCCGAGCTACACCCTGGGCGGCACCGGCGGCGGGATCGCCTACAACGACGATGAGTACGAGGAGATCGTGCGCAACGGCCTGCGCGCCTCGCCGGTGCACGAGATCCTGATCGAGCAGTCGGTGCTCGGCTGGAAGGAATACGAGATGGAGGTTGTCCGCGACCACGCGGACAACTGCATCATCATCTGCGCCATCGAGAACATCGACCCCATGGGCGTGCACACGGGCGACAGCGTGACCGTGGCGCCCGCGCTGACGCTGACGGACAAGGAATATCAGCTCATGCGCGACGCCTCGATCGCGTGCCTGCGCCAGATCGGGGTGGATACCGGCGGCTCCAACGTGCAGTTCGCCGTCAATCCGGAAGACGGCGAGCTGGTGGTCATCGAGATGAACCCGCGGGTCTCGCGCTCGTCCGCGCTCGCCTCCAAGGCCACCGGCTTTCCCATCGCCAAGGTCGCCGCCAAGCTCGCCGTGGGCTACACGCTGGACGAACTGGACAACGACATCACGAAGGTCACGCCGGCCTCGTTCGAGCCCACGATCGACTACGTCGTGACCAAGATGCCGCGCTTCACCTTCGAGAAGTTCCGCGGCGCCGAGCCCACGCTGACCACGGCCATGAAATCCGTGGGCGAGGCCATGGCGATCGGACGCAGCTTCCAGGAATCGTTGCAGAAGGCGTTCCGGTCCATGGAGATCGGGCTCACGGGCCTCAACCCGGTGACCATCCCGGACGCCACGGGCGCGGACGGGCGTGTGGACACCGACGCCGTGCTGGGCGCCGTCGCGGAGCCCGTGCCCGACCGTCTCCTGCGCATCGCGCAGGCGTTCCGGCACGGCCTGGGCGTCGCGGAGGTCCAGCGTGCGAGTAACTACGATCCCTGGTTCCTGCGTCAGGTGCAGGACATCGTCGCCGCCGAACAACGCATCGCCGCCGGGGGGCTGCCCGAGGACGCGGTTTCCCTGCTGCGCCTGAAGAAGATGGGCTTCTCCGACGCCCGACTGGCCGAACTGACGGGGCGCGAGCGCCTGGCGGTCACGGCCTTCCGGCAAGACCTGGGCGTGAATCCGGTGTACAAGCGGGTGGACACCTGCGCGGCCGAGTTTCCCTCGCCCACGCCCTACATGTACGCCTGCTACGAGGGCGACGGCGTGCTCCCCGCGGAATGCGAGGCCGAGCCCAGCGACCGGACGAAGATCATGATCCTGGGCGGCGGCCCCAACCGTATCGGCCAGGGCATCGAGTTCGATTACTGCTGCGTCCACGCCGCCTATGCCCTCAAGGCCGCCGGGTTCGAGACCATCATGGTCAACTGCAACCCGGAAACCGTCTCCACGGACTACGACACCTCGGACCGGCTGTACTTCGAGCCGCTGACGGCCGAGGACGTGGTGGAAATCGCGCGCGTCGAGCAGCGCCGCGGCGAGCTGCGCGGCGTCATCGTCCAGTTCGGCGGGCAGACGCCCCTCAAGATCGCCAGCGACCTCTCGGCGGCGGGGGTGCCGGTTCTGGGCACGCCGGTGGACGCCATCGACCGCGCCGAGGACCGGCAGCGCTTCCAGGAACTTCTGAACATCCTCGACCTCAAGCAACCCGCCAACGGGCTGGCCACCAGCCAGGACGAGGCGGCCCGCGAGGCCGAGCGCATCGGCTACCCGGTGCTGCTGCGCCCCTCCTACGTTCTGGGCGGGCGCGCCATGGAGATCGTGCACGAGGCCGGCGACCTGCACCGCTACATCGAGTCGGCCGTACAGGTATCGGGCACGAATCCGGTGCTGATCGACAGCTACCTCGCCGACGCCATCGAGGTGGACGTGGACGCCGTCGCCGACGGCACGGACGTCTTCGTCGCGGGGATCATGGAGCATATCGAGGAGGCCGGCATCCACTCCGGCGACTCCGCGTGCGCCTTGCCCCCGCACTCGCTCTCGCCGGGCGTGGTCGCCGAGCTGGAGCGCCAGACGCGGCAGCTCGCGCTGGAGCTGGGTGTTGTCGGGCTGATGAACGTGCAGTACGCGGTTCACCAGGAGACCATCTACCTGCTCGAGGTGAACCCGCGCGCCAGCCGGACCGTGCCCTTCGTCGCCAAGGCGATCGGCACGCCCATCGCCAAGATCGCCGCCGAGGTGATGGCGGGTGCGCCGCTGTCGAAGTTCCAGCTCGCCCGGAGCAAGCGCCGGCACACGGCCGTCAAGGAGGCGGTGTTCCCGTTCAACCGCTTCCCCGGCGTGGACGTCATCCTGGGCCCGGAGATGAAGTCCACCGGGGAGGTCATGGGCCTGGCGCCCGACTTCCCCCGCGCCTACGCCAAGGCGCAGATGGGCGCCGGCGTGAACCTGCCGGAGTCGGGCACCGTGTTCGTCTCCGTGCGCGACCGCGACAAACCCGCGCTGGTAGACATGGCGCGCCAGCTCATCGCCATGGGTTTCCACATCGCGGCCACGCGCGGAACCGAGCAGTACCTCACCGCCGAGGGCCTTGAGGTTACGGCCGTGCGCAAGGTGCGCGAGGGCCGGCCCAACGTCGTTGACATGATGAAATCGGGCGATATCCAGCTCGTCTTCAACACCACCGAGGGCGCGAAGGCCATCGCGGATTCCTACGACATCCGGCGCACCGCGCTGGTCAACACGATCCCCTACTCCACGACCCTCGCCGGCTGCGCCGCGGTGGTGAAGGCCATCCAGGCGATCAAGGCCGGACAGCTTGATGTGGCGCCGCTGCAATCTTATTTTGAGGGGTCGTTCTGAGGCCGTGTAAGCACGGCATCTCCGCGCTGCAAGGGTTTCATCACAACACGCTGGCTTGGATTGGCTGCCGATGAGCAATAAAGTTCCGATGACCGCCAACGGGTACGCGAAGCTCGAAGAAGAACTCAACTATCTCAAGTCCACCGCGCGCCCCGAGGTGATCCAGGCGATCGCGGAAGCGCGCGAACACGGCGACCTCTCCGAGAACGCGGAATATCACGCCGCGCGCGACCGGCAGAGTTTCATCGAGGGCCGCGTGGCGGAAATCGAGGACATGATGGCCCGGGCCGAGGTCATCGACGTCTCCAAGCTCTCCGGCGACACGGTCAAGTTCGGTGCGACCGTCACGCTGGCCGACGAGGACACCGACGAGGAGACGACATACCAGATCGTCGGTGAGGTCGAGGCCGAGGTGAAAGAGGGCAAGATCGCCGTCACGTCCCCGATCGCGCGCGCGATCATCGGCAAGCAGAAAGGCGATTCCGTCGAGGTCGAGACGCCGAAGGGCTCGAAATACTTCGAGATCGTCGACGTGAAGTTCGAGTAACGCCTCACCAGCGATAGGGCTGCACGCCTGTCGCGCCGCCCACGTCGCGCGAGGCGAGACCCGGCGATCACGGCACCGGGCGATTGGGTTTCGATGCAACGGGCTGTAATGGGGTTATCTTCGTCCCGACCGGGTTCTCCCCGGCACATCGGTTCGATTTCAGCCCCCACGGGCCCGGCGGGAACGGCGTCGAGGCGCCGCGAACCAAGGGAGTGAACCGATGCGCGTGCGTTTTCCTGTCCTTGCCGTCGCGGCGTTGTTGGCCTTGACGGCGTGCAACACCGCCGAAGGCATCGGCGAGGACCTCGAATCCGCCGGCGAGGCCATCGACGAAGAAGCCGAGGAGCACGACGGATAGCCATCATCTTTCGGCGGTTTCGTTATCCGGCAGGCCAGCAAGCCGCCGGCATGCGTGCCGTTAGTGCTGCCCGGTGCCCCGGGTGACGTCGTCCGGTTTCTCCACCGTCAGGGCCAGATCCAGCATCGCGTCCAGGGCGTCCAGGTCCGCCGAACGGATGCGCTCGGCAAGCCGGGCGTCGGGTTCGCCGAAGCGGCCCCGAAGGATGCGCAGAACCGCTTCCGCCCGACCTTCAGCCTTGCCTTCAGCCCGGCCTTCGGCCTTCCCGCGTTGCTTGCCCTCTTCGATCCACTCTTCGGCCGGCGTTCCCATGATCTCCTCCCAGCGA
>Ga0207714_1002659_pt1 | contig 10601 bp, 11 predicted proteins | sample PonA232FremontCA_2_FD_187270 | JGI IMG/M metagenome (GOLD analysis project Ga0207714, IMG submission 187270) | Marine sediment microbial community from Fremont, CA, USA - Pond A23 Sediment 2 (SPAdes) | ecosystem: Environmental > Aquatic > Marine > Unclassified | place: USA: Fremont, California... | reverse complement strand
TGGGAAGGATAACAGGGGGGCCTATTCGGAGTCTTCCTCGGCATCGCGTCGCTGCCGGGCGCGTTGTGCCCTGACAGCATCGGCGATGTCGCGGGGACTAGCTGCGGAGCGTGTCATGGGGACCAACCGACAGGGACTGTCGGCACTGCTTCTTGCGACGGCGGATACAAAGATGTCCAGACGGGATTGCAGGGACTGCACAGGGACGAAAGAACTAAACACTCGACAGTGTTTCAGCGTCGGCAACAGTAACTCGGATTATAGGTGCGTGGCGCCACTCGGCTCTGATATGCCCATCCGACGGTCCGCATACGAGACGGAACCGACCGCCCCTCCCACCGAGACCACTGCCAGCCACGTGGTCACCGACGAGCGGCTCGTCCTCCGGAACTACGACAGCGACGACGGACACCAGGTCGCAGTCAGATTCATCGACGGTGACGGTGACCTGGCGTTCGACCGTGCTGTCCCGGTGGCTCCGGGGGAGACAGTCAGCGTCGAAACCAGCCTCGACCGTGCGGTGTATCGGGTCGAGGCCGGGCTCGAAAACGGCGCCACCGCCAGCGCCGAGTGCCTGGTCGGTCGCGACCCGGGCGAGTGCGCGATGGTCGAGACCGGCAACGGCCGGGTCAGTGTGGCCGACGGCCTCTACTAGAACAGCTGTGTAGGCGCCGGGTTGAAGTCGAGGTTTACCCGGCGCTGCGGCTGGACCGATATCGGCGGCGCTGTGGCTGGCCGGTCGAATAAACGCAAAATGGGAGTCACCTTACAGCCGGGTCAGGTTCTGCGCCCGCGGCCCTTTCGGTGCGTCTTCGATTTCGAACTCAACCTCTTGACCTTCTTCGAGATCCGGGCCGCCGACGTCCTCCATGTGGAAAAAGACGTCCTCGTCCGCATCCTCAGTGTCGATAAAGCCGTAACCGCCGGTGTCGTTGAAGAAATCAACCTTACCTTTCGCCATTGCAACTGTACAGACGCGGACCCAACGGATAAGGCTTGTGTAAGTGATACGTCCGTGACTCCCGGTGACACGGCGCCGGCTCGGCGCTACCCCTCGCTTTCCCCACAGCCGTCATCGGCCGCGCCGTCGCCGTCTCCGCCAGCCTCCTCGCCAGCACTGTCGTCGGTATCGCCTCCGCTCCCACCCCCTTCGTCTCGGTCGGTCGGGACGCCACAGAGGTCCCCGTCCTCGAAGCGCTTGGCCCGGAGAAACCGGGCCCGGTAGCGGTTGGCGCCGTCGGCGAAGTCGGCCTCCCGTACCTCCCCGACCCGGCCGTCGGCCACGGCGTCGACGATCTCCTCGACCTGGGCTTTCTCGCTCGGCGTCAGTTCGAACTCGTAGGTGCGTGACTCCTCTGCCTCCAGCCTGGTCCACCGGCGGGCGGCCGCGACGACCAGCGAGCAGGGCTCCCGGCAGGGGAAGACGCCGTCGCCGCCGTCGACCGACAGCGGCGTGTCGGCGTCGTACTCCCACTCCCGGCGTTTCAGACACTGCGAGTCGTCACAGCAGGCCTCGGCCACCCGGTCGACGTGCTCGTGACCCTCACCGCGGTTCCAGGTCTGGACGATGCCGTAGATCCCCGTCTGCCGGGCGACGGTCTCCTCCCAGTGGGTCACGTCCAGCTCCCCCTCGCGCTCGTGGTGCCAGTTTGTCACCGTCGCCGGGTAGAACCCCTCGACCGCCCGGACGAGCTCCGCGGGTTCGAGGCCGACGAAGGCCCAGCCGCGCTGGAGCGTGGGGGCCGTCGAGAGCGGCCGGTAGCGGCCGCGGTCGTCCTCCTTCCTGAGTCTGCGGGCGTCGTGGGGGTCGGTGTACCCCTCCAGCTGCACGGCCGGCATGTCGGCGTCGTCGACGTGCCGGAGGGTGTAGCGGCGCCGGCGTCGGTCCCCGTCGGCGTCCAGGCTACCCTCCCCACTGTCCCGGCCGTGCTCCCGCTCGGGGTCGGCCAGCCGGACCTGTACCGAGAGCTGTCCCCACTCGCGAGCGACACCGCCTCCCCGCGTGAGCCTGCCGCGGCGGTCCGGAGGATGGCACTCGTCGGCCCGTTCGACCCACCGCAGGAAGTCCCACTGTGCTGGCTCTTGCGGCATCTGCTGGTGCCAGACGTACCACTCCCGGACGTAAGCGGCGTGCTCGTGGGCGCGCGCGGCGAACTCCTCCGTGCCGAGCCCGCGGTACTCAGCGCCGGGGACGGACAGCCGGAGCCCCTCGCCGTCCCGCCGGACCGCCAACCCGTCAAAGTCGGCGCCCTCGTCGGCGACTGCCCGCAGCGAAGCGACCGCCTCCGCCAGCCCGCCGGTTTCACCGTTGCTCCCGTTCCTGTCGACCATCTCAGTCCCCACCCCCACGGGCCGACTCCGGGGCGTCCGCCTCGGTCCGTGTCTCGAGATCGGCCCCGGCGTCGGCCGCCCGTTCGAGGATGACGTCGGCCATCAGCGGTTCCGTCCCGACCGCACCGGCGTACCAGATGTCGTGGCCGTCGACCCGGGCCGGCACGTCGTACTCCCCGCGGCCGGACCCGTCCTCACTCAGCCCGATGTCCTCGGGGATGTCCTCCTGAGTGTGGTAGCCGTCCGCGATGAAAAGCGGGACGACGACGATGTCGTCGCTGCGGAAGTAGTCGGTCAGGTCGTCGACCTCGGGCTCCTCGTCCATGAACAGCGCCTGGACCTCGGCAAAACGGTCCCGCCCGCGGATCCGGTCGGCGTGGTACTCGACGGCCTTCGCGGAGTTCTCGTTGCGCTTGGTTCCGTGGCCGACGACGGCCAGTCCCGCGCCCGGTCCCACGCCGGGGTCGCCGGTGACGCTCTCGGCGCGGCGGACGATGACGTCGCTCATCGCGTCGTGGGTGCCGACCGGCCCACAGTAGTGGACGGTCTTGTCGACGTCGGCGGGTTCGACGGTGACAGAGCCGGCGCCGGTCCCCTCGGAGTCCCAGTCCCCGGCCTCGAAGTCCAGGCGGAGTTCGCGGGGGATGACTTCCTCGGTGAAATAGCCCTCGCTGACGAACAGGGGGACGACGTACACCTCCTCGGCGACGACGGTCCGGAGGCTGTTGCGCAGCGAGGGCTCCTCCTTCCAGTGGGCTTCCCGGACCTCGCCGACGGCCCCGGCCGCGCGGATCCGGTCGGCGTGGTCCTGCGCGGGAGCGCTCGAGGCAGGGTTCAGGTGTGAGCCGTGGGCGACGACCAGCAGTGCCTCGCTCATCGGCCTCCCTAGACCCGGCGCGCTCTTAGCCTCTGTCCCTCGCTGTCGCTCGCTGGCGCCGGCACGGGCTGTCGGGGTCCGGCCACCGTTGGACTGACGCGACCCGTCAGGGTTTTGTTTCCGACAGTTCGAGCACGCAACATATCGGTGACGCCATGGTAACTGGAACGCGCGGTCGGTCGGCGGGTGTCCTCCTCGTCGGGGTGGGCGTCGTGGTAGCGCTCGCGCTCGGCGCTGGGCTGCTCCTGACCGGTGGCACCCCCCTGCCATCGGCCGACGAGGCCGCCCAGCAGTACTCGGAACTCGACGCGTACAACGCGACCTACACGGTCACGTTCAATGAGCCCGGGGAGACCCGTACCGTCAGGGTCCGGAACACGGTGAGCCCCGACTCGGGTGAACTTCGGTCGGAGGCGCTCGCGCCGCCCAGTCGGGTCGGCAACCTCCGCGTGTACAATGGCAGCGTCGCCTGGCTCTACAACGCGACGAGAGACACCGTGACCAGGGTCGCGCAGGCGGAGCCCCAGGTCGTCCCCCGGCAGCGGGCGGTGGTCCGGAGCGTCGTCGCCGCCGCCAACGGCGAGGACGCCTCGTCGCGGGTCTCGCCGCTCCCGGTCGTGCCGGGATCGGAGGGCGGGTCGGCCGTCGAGAACGCTACCGCCGAGCTGGAAGCGTCCTACGAGGGGACCGCGACGGTCGCCGGCCGGGAGGCCCACGTCATCTCCCTGACGCCCGCGGCGAACGCCACCACGTCGATCACCGAGCAGACGGTCTGGCTCGACACCGAGTACTTCGTCCCGCTCAGGGTCAACGCCACTCTCGTGTTCGAGGGGAACCGGACCGTCATCTCACAGGAGGCCACCGGGGTTTCCTTCGAGCCCGACCTCCCGCCGGGGGTGTTCGAGTTCGACCCGCCCGTGAGCGGAGACCCCGAGCGCAGCACCGCCGAGGTCACCACCTACGAGTCGCGGGCCGACCTGGCAGCGGCGACGGCGTTCCCGGTCCCCGACCCCACCGTCCCCGGCCGGTTCGGACTCTCCCGGGCACAGCTGACCGTCCGCCCCGACCGGGCAGCGGTGGTCCTCCGGTACACCAGCGGCGTGAACGTCATCTCGGTCGTCGCGGGCAACGGCACGGAGTTCGACACCGCGACCGGGGAGCCGGTGAGGGTCGGCAACCGGACCGGCCGCTTCGAGGTCTCCGGGCAGGTCGGCCGGGTCGTCTGGACCTGCGGGGCCTACGAGTACGCGGTCGCCGGAACGGTTCCGCGGGAGACGCTCACGTCGGTGGCCCGCTCGGTGGCCGACAGCGCCGACGCGTGTCTCCCCGCCACCGCCTCCGACCCCGCTCCCATGCCCGCCCTCGACGCGGCCGCTACCGCTGGTACAGCGAGTAGGTGATGAATGCCAGGCCGGCGAACTGTAGGGTCTGAGCGAGCAGGAACGCCGGCTGTCTGAACCCGGCGAGCGAGGCGTCCAGCCGGATGAGAAGCGTCGTGAGGAACGTGAGGGTGAAGGGGACCGCGGTGAGGAGGATCAGCCCGGCAGACAGCAGGCGCATCGACCGGCTGTCGTTGCGCCGGAAGCCGCGGTAGGCCTGGTAGCCGACGACCAGCCCGAGCGCGACCGAGCCCAGCGAGACGGCGAGCACCGCCATCGAGACCAGGTGCGAACTCATAGTTCCTCCCACATCTCGGTGAAGCGGTCGGCCGGGTCCTCGGCCTCGGCGCGCTCGACCGCGGTGTGCATCTCGCCGTCCTCGAACTCCACCGCGAAGGAGTCCAGACGGGCGACGAAGACCTTGTAGTGGTTGCCGTCGGGCTGGGGCTGGAGCTGTTCCTCGACGAGGTCACACTCCTTGAGGCGGTCGATACGCCGGTAGACCGTGGTCAACGACGCGTCACATCGCTCGCTCAGTGTTTTGGCGGACATGGGTTCGGCGCTGGTCTCCGTGAGGATCGCCCGGGCGTACTCGTCGTTGAGCAACGCGAGTACCTCCCGGTCGTCGCACTCCTCACTCACACGCGCCCGTCGGTCCCGCGGCACTTAAATCCGGAACGGTCTTTGCAGACCCGGCGGATACACCGCGCTGCCCGTCCCGCACAGCGCCGACCGTGGACCCGTCGACGACCGGGACGGTTTTGCCCCCGCCGACCGACCGGCCGCCATGACCGTCGCCGAGCGTACCCGCGAGGCCGTCCGTAACCACCCCCTCCTGTACGACGCGCTCCGGGCGGGCGTCGTCAACCACACCGCCGCGGCCCGGTTTCTCGACGTCGGTGTGGACGCCGGCGGAGCCGGGAGCACCGGCGCGGACACGGAGGCGGTCGCCGCCGCGCTCCGCCGGTACGCCGCGGACCTGGACTACCGCCCGCCCGAGGGCGACGCCCGCGTGACCATGGAATCGGGGTTCGGCACCGCCTCCCGCGGGGCCGGAACGGACACCGAGAGCGGCCTGCTCGCCGTCGGCGACACGGCGCTGGTCCCCGGGGAGGGGTCGCTGACGGGCGTGCTCGCGACCGGCGAGGTGAGCCCGGGGACGCTACGCGCCGTCCTCGGCCGGTGTGTGGCGGCCAGTATCGAGGTCGAGGCGGCAGGCGTCGCCGGCGACGCGCTCGTGGTCGTCGTCCCGCGCCGTGACGGGCCCGACACGCTCCGCCGGGTCGAGGCCGCGGTCTGACCCCGGCAGTGGCGTGGCGAGCGGGGCAGCCGCGGGTCGCTCCCTTTTTTACCGTGGCTGTGCCACCCCAGGGTGATGACACTGCGGGTGACGAACAGCCTCACCGGCGACCGGGAAGTTTTCGAGCCGCAGGACGACGACGAGGTGCTGCTCTACTACTGCGGGTTGACGACCTCCGACCCCGCCCACCTCGGCCACGCCCGCGGGTGGGTCCACGTCGACGTCATGCACCGGTGGCTGGAGGAGTTGGGCTACGAGGTCCGCCACGTCGAGAACTTCACGGACGTCAACGAGAAGATCGTCGCCCGCGTGGGCGAGGACGGCGACAGCGAAGCCGACGTCGCCCGCTCGTACGTCGAGTCGATCATCCGCGATATGCGAGCGCTGAATCTCCTGCGAGCCGACGTCTACCCACGCGTCTCCGAGACCATCGACGAGATCATCGACCTCGTGGAGACGCTGGTCGCGAAGGGCTACGCCTACGAGTCCGGCGGCTCGGTCTACTTCGACGTCACCGCCTTCGAGGAGTACGGCAAGCTCTCGAACCAGCGCGTCGAGGAGATCGAGGCCCAGGGCGCGGAGACCGGCGAGAAGCGCCACCCCGCGGACTTCGCGCTCTGGAAGGCCGACGGCGTCGCTCCGGCGGACGTCGCCGAGCACCGCCACGAGGGGGCGGTCCCGGCCGAGGAGGCCGTCGAGACCGCCGAGACCTGGGACTCGCCGTGGGGCGAGGGTCGGCCGGGCTGGCATATCGAGTGCTCGGCGATGAGCATGACCCACCTCGGCGAGACCATCGACATCCACGTCGGCGGACAGGATCTGGTCTTCCCCCACCACGAGAACGAGGTCGCACAGAGCGAGGCCGCCACCGGCGAGCAGTTCGCCCGCTACTGGCTGCACGTCCGGCTGCTGGACGCCGCCGACGACGAGAAGATGTCCTCCTCGCTCGGTAACTTCGAGACCGTCGCCGAGGCCGTCGACGCTCACGGGGTCAACGCCGTCCGGACCTTCCTGCTGTCGACGGCCTACCACAGCGAGGCGGTCTACAGCGCCGAGACGATGGCCGAGGCCCGCCAGCGCTGGCAGAGCCTGGAACGGGGTTACGAGCGGGCGGTCGAAGCCTGTGACAGCGTCGACGCCCGGACCACTGTCGAGGACCCCGCCCTCCGGGGGGCCGTCGACGAGACGCGGGAGGCGTTCACCGCGGCGATGAACGACGACTTCAACACCCGGCGGGCGCTCGCCGCGCTGGAGGAGCTGGTCTCGGCGGTCAACACCCACGTCGACGGCCGCGACGAATACGATTACCGCGGGCTCCGCCGGGCGGTCGAGACCATCGAGGAACTGGGTGGTGAGGTCTTCGGCCTCGAGTTCGGCGACACACAGCAGGGCGGCGAGGTCTCCATCGCCGCGGACCTCGTGGAGCTCCTGCTGGAGGTGCGCGAGCGCGAGCGCGAGGCTGGCAACTACGACCGGGCCGACGAACTCCGGGACGAACTCGATGCGCTGGGCGTCGAGGTCCAGGACACCGACGACGGACCGACCTACCGCCTGTGAGCCGCCGGGCGCGTGCCTCCCGCGTCGTGGAGGTGCCGACTCGGCCCCACAGACCGGGCCGGTCGCTAGTTCTGCCGGAGCCGACACCGGTTTAGTCTCGTTGGGGCTTGCTCGCAACGGTGGCGTATCTCTCCCGTCGCTGGCTACTCGTCGGCGTCGCAGCCGTCGTGATGGGTGTTTCGGGGACGTACCAGTTCGTCTGGTCGTCGCTCAGCGGCGCGGTCGGAGCCCGCTTCCCGGCCACGTCTCCGGCAGCTCTCGGTACCGTCTTCACGCTGTTCGTGGTCGCACAGACGCTCGCACAGTTCCCCGCGGGCCGCATTCGCGACCGGTACGGCCCACGGAACATCCTGCTCGTCGCCGCGGCCCTCCTCGCCGTCGGGTACGCCGGCGTCGGGCTCGCGGGGTCGTTTCCGGTCGTCGCCGTTGCGTACACGCTCGGCGGGGTCGGGTCGGGTATCACCTACACGGTCGCGGTGAACACGCCCGTCAAGTGGGTCCCCGAGGACGGTCGGCGCGGCCTCGCGACCGGACTGGTGACGATGGCCTACAGCGGAACCAGCGTCCTCTTCATCCCCGTCCTCCGCGGGTCGCTCGACGACTCGTTCACGATGGCCCTCCTCGTTCTCGGGGGCGTGGTCGGCGTCGGCGGGCTGCTCGGCGCGTGGCTTCTCCGTGACCCCTCGGGAGTGGCCGCTGACGGGGGGAGTGACCCGAACACGGACCCTGGCGGTGCCGGGCCGACGGCCGCCGAGGACGCCCCGACCGAGCCCGGGGCGACGGCAGCAACGGAGGCTGGTGTCGGCTGGCGCACGGCCGTCCGGACGTGGCAGTTCTGGGTGCTCTACGGCGTCCTCACGGCGGTCAGTGGCATCGGACTCATGCTCGTCGGGCAGTCAGTCGGGTTCACTACGGGCCTGGGTCTCTCGGCGGCCACGGCGACTACCGTCGCCTCGGCCGTCGCGCTCGGCGACGCCGCCGGCGTGTTGGTCGTGAGCGCACTCTCGGACCGCCTCGGCGGCGAGCGGACGGTCGGTGTCTCGCTCGTCTTCTGTGGGTGTGCGCTCGTCGCGAGCGTGGTCGCCGGGTCACACGGACTTGAGGTCCTGTTCGTCGTCCTCGTTGCCGCCGCGGCGTTTTTCCGGAGTCCCGTCTTCGGCATCTTCCCCACGCTCGTCGCCGACTACTACGGCACAGCCCGGTCCTCGGAGAACTACGCGACGCTCTATACGGCGAAGTTACCCGGCGGCGTCGTCGGCGGCACCGTGACGGGCGCGCTCATCGCGGGGCTCGGGTGGTCACGCTCGTTCGTCCTCGGCGGTGGGGTCCTCGTGCTTGCCGGACTCGCGGCGCTCTCGCTCCGCCCCACCTCGGTCGGGCCCGACGCCGATGGTGAGAGGGCGGTCGACGACTGATACCGGGTCGACGGTCGCCTCCGGCGCCCCCTTCCGGTACGCTGCCGGGACACAGTTACGGTCCGACCGCCAGCGGGACGAGCAACACCCCCATCAGCGACACCCGGCGGGCGCCGAAGCGGGCCGGGACGAGCCCGACCGCGGCACTGACGGCGAAGACGGCGACGCCGACGGGGCCGGCGAGTGCGGCGACGAGCAGACAGAGCAGGCCGAGTACCCCCACGGAGATGTACGTCTGGTCGACCCGGTTGGCGGCCGCCAGGTAGCGGTCGCCGGCGAAGGGAACGAGCAGGAAGCCGACGGCCGCAGCGAGTCCACAGCCGGCGAGCAACAGGGGCAGGTTCAGCGGGACGCCGGCCCCGTCGAGCGCGACCAGGACACCGGTGTGGGCGTCCCGGAGCGCGACCAGAGCAAAGAGCGCGAAGACGGTGTTGGCGGTGTTGACGCCGCTGGTGACGACCACGTACGCCCGCGGGCCGCGCCCGGGAAGGACCGCGAGCGCGCCCGTGGCGGCGACGCCGCTGGAGACCCCCGAGACGTAGCCGACGATGGCGCCAGAAAGGGTGCCGACCAGCGCGGTGCCCGCCAGTGCTCGCTTCCCCACAGTGACCGCGGCGTCGGCCTGTGGCGGGACGCCGTCGCCGCCCAGCGCCTCGACCAGCACGGGTGCGCCGAACAGGCCGGCGAAAAGCGGTGCGAGCGTCCCGCCGGCCGCGAGCCCGCCGGTCTCGAGGTCCAGGGTCGCGAGCCCGAGCAGGCCGCTAGCGCCGACCGCGAGTGCGGCGCCGAGGCGGGACCGCCAGCTTCGCTCCCCCACGACGAGGAGGACGGCGATAGCGGCGAGGACGAGCGAGAGGTGGGGTTCGAGCGCCGGGTAGACCCGGGACATGACAGCAGTCACGGGAAGCGCGAGCGGGACCGCGAGCGCGATAGCGAGCCCGCTGCCGAGCGCCGAGAGCCGCAGGGCCTCCCGGCCTCGACCCTGGATCACCAGGCGGTGGCCGGGGATAGCGGTCGCGGCCATCGCAGCGTCGGGCACGCCCAGCGCGAGCGCGGGCACGACGTCGAGGAAGGTGTGGACGACGCCGGCCGCGAGCATGGCCGCGCCGACAAAGCGGGGCGGGCCGGGGACGACCGGTACCGCGGCCGCCAGCAGGAGCGCGAAGTTGTTGGCGTGCAGCCCCGGCACGAGCCCGCTGACGGTGCCCAGCGCCACACCCCCGAAAACGAACAGCAGGGCGGCCACCGCCGTTCCCGGGTCCGTGACGACCGTGACACCGACGTCCATCCGGGCAGTCTGGCTCCGTCACCGGTCATAAGGCTACGGCTGGCTCGCTCGTCCCTCGACCGTCACGACCCGACTGTGGACGCGCGGGCGTGGACCGTCGCCAGCCGACCCGGGGGAGCGAAGAGGGAGAAGACCCGGCGACGTGGTGACGGCGCTGTCGCTGTCGGGAGAGTGCGCCGAAAGAAGTGTCGCGGGTTCAGCCGAACAGCTCGCCGAGGCCCTCGCCGGAGGCCTCCTCGTCGTCGTCGCCGGCTTCCTCTTCCTCGGCCGCTTCCTCTTCGGCTTCCTCTTCTTCAGCCTCGGCTTCCTCCTCGGCTTCCTCGGCCGCGGGGGCCGCGCCGCCACCGCCGGTCGCGGCGGGGACTGCGGCAGCCTCCTCGACGGCCTCGTCGATGTCGACGTCCTCGAGGGCCGCGACCAGCGCCTTGACGCGGGACTCCTCCACGTCGACGCC
>Ga0207714_1002657_pt1 | contig 10603 bp, 6 predicted proteins | sample PonA232FremontCA_2_FD_187270 | JGI IMG/M metagenome (GOLD analysis project Ga0207714, IMG submission 187270) | Marine sediment microbial community from Fremont, CA, USA - Pond A23 Sediment 2 (SPAdes) | ecosystem: Environmental > Aquatic > Marine > Unclassified | place: USA: Fremont, California... | reverse complement strand
CGGATACGAGCCCAGGGCCGTTCAGGTGCTCACCCCCATGTACAAGGCCAGGGCCGGGGTCTGGGAAATGAACGACAGGCTCCAGAAACTGCTCAATCCCGAGGGGCACCCCTTTCGCGTAGGGCAGCGCATGCTTCGCGAAGGGGACAAGGTGATGCAGATCCGGAACAACTACGAGAAGGAAGTGTTCAATGGGGACCAGGGGATCATCCGCTCAGTGGACGAGGAGGAGAGCCGCATCAGCGTGGATTTTCCGGATCGCAGTCTGAACTACGAGTGGTCCGAATTGGAGGAGCTGGTCCTCGCCTACGCCTGCACCGTGCACAAGGCGCAGGGCTGCGAATTCCCGGCTGTGGTCCTTCCTCTGCTCACCGCGCACTATGCCCTTCTGCAACGAAATCTTGTCTATACCGCGGTGACCCGGGCCAGGCAGATGTGCGTCCTCGCGGGCCAAAAGAAAGCTTTGGGCATGGCCCTGTCCAACAACAAGCCGGTGCAGCGGAATACGCGCTTGCAGGAGCTGTTAGCAGGGCGTTGAAAATCTTCCAATTGCTGCGTTGCTTCAAAAAGTTCAAACTCTCACGTAGGCTAACTACGCTACGAGCTTGAACTTTTTTCGCGCCTTGCACTTGAAATTTTTGAACGCCCTGCTTGATAACAGCTTTTTCAACGGGCTTTTAGAGCAGGGCGGCTCGTAGGGCAAAGCGTGACTGGTCCCATAGCCTATGGCCTATAGCTCATAGTCTCCCGCCCACACTGCTTTCTTGGTCAAACTGACCACCATGGCACGCCCCAAAGGGGCTATTCCGTGTCTTCATCGGTATCCTCGCCGCCATCTCCGCGCTGCACCACCTCGATGCGAGCCGGGGAGGCCAGTCCTTGCTTGTTTTCGCCGAAGTAGACCGTGCTGTGGGGGTAGGGGATCTCGATGCCCAGCTCGTCGAAGCGCTTCTTGAGCCTGCGACGAAAGTCGCGCTCCAGGAACCAGCGCCGGAAGGGCGTGGTCTTGAAGCGGGTGCGAACCACAACCGCCGAGTCGCCGAGCTCGATGAGCCCGAGTATCTGCAGATCGCTGAGAATATCCTGTTTGATCGCCGGCTCGCGGCGCATTTCCGCGGCCACTTCCTTGACCACCTCGATGACCTCGTCGATGTTCTCCCTGTAGGCCACGCCCGGCTCCACCACGGCCCAACCGTGGTCCATGGTCTGGTTGACCACCGTTTCCACGCTGCTCCAGGGCACGATGTTCATGTTGCCGTAGATGTCCCGGACGCGGACGTTGCGGATGCTCAGGTGCTCCACCTGCCCGTCGTGGCCTCCCAGGATCACCCAGTCTCCGATATTTATGGCGTTTTCCGCGAGAATAAGGAAGCCGTTGATCAGGTCCTTGACCAGGGTCTGGGCCCCGAAACCCACTGCCAGCCCGATAATCCCGGCACCGGCGAGCAGAGGCGCAATATTCACGCCCAACTCGGACATAATGATGAGCAGGCAGACAACGATGATCACAATCCGGGCCACATTCCGCAAAAGCGGCAGCAGGGTCTGCATCCTTCTCCCGCTCAGGGCGCTGCTGTCCAGCTTTTCCGCATGCTTGCGCAGATAGAAGTTGAAAATTTCCCATGCGGCCGTGCCCAACGCAATCACAAGCAGGATCACCGCCACGGATCTGGAAAGAATCACAATGACAGGGCTCAGGAGAATGGCCGAAAGGTTCACTCCCCAGATGGCGAAAAGAAGAAAGAGGACCAGGCCGCCCACGAAGAGCCTGACCACGGCGAGGGTGGTGCGGCTGGATATATGGAAGCGGGTCAATCGGCGTCTGAAAAAATACCAGCCTCCGCCGGCGAAAAGGAACAGGCAAAGGGTCAGCAGGGAACGCTGCAACAGCTTGATCCGTCCCTCCGGGGACTGGACCAGTCGCTGCACATTTTCGGCCCTGGAGCTCATCCAGGAGCCGATGCCCCGCCAGCTCCAGCCATTTGCTTCCCGAGACGCTGCGCTGGATCCACCTGAGGACTCGTCAGCTGCCGAGAGCGCTTTCAAATCCCGGAGCAGCTCCTTGCGCTTGGTTTCGTCCTCCAGGATCCGGATTGCCCGGTTCAATTCCTCCGAAGAGATGGAAGAGGACTTCGCGGCCTCCTGTTTGTTCCCGACTCCGGGGGCATTCTGCTGCGCGGGAGCGGGAGTCGGCCACGCCACGGCGATCATTGCCAACAGCAGCAGGCCCGGCAGGACGACGGACAAGCGCGGAAAAGCGGAAGAAGACAAACTGAAAATCGGCTGCATTAACCACCCCGTTCCTATTTCGCCCTGTTCCGGCCGCTCCTTTTGGCCAGGTACATGCGCTCGTCCACACGGTTGATCAGATCCTCGGCGGCCTCATTGCCCGCGTATTGGACGATGCCCAGGCTGATGGTCACGGAGCCCACCCCGGGGAAATCATGCTCCTCAACTGTCCGGCGCAGCCTCTCCGCCAGAACGGAAGCACTCAGCTTGTCTGTATCCGGGGTAAGAACGATGAACTCCTCACCGCCCCAACGGGTCAGGATGTCCACATCGCGGAGGCTTTCGCCCGTGATCCGCACAAGCTCCTTGAGGGTTTCATCCCCTGTGCCGTGACCGTGGGTGTCGTTGATCCGCTTGAAGTGGTCGATATCGAACATGACCAGGGATAGCGGCGCGTTGTTCCGCTTGACGCGGTTTATTTCGTAATTCAGGTATTCCAGAAACTTATACCGATTGTACGCTCCGGTTAGCTGATCCGTGTTGGCCATGTTCTGAAGCTTTTCCTCCATTTTCTTGCGGCTGCTGATGTCTCTGACAATCCCCACGGAGTGAAAGGCATTCCCCAGCTTGAGCGTGGACAGGGAGAGCTCCACAGGGAGTTCCGTGCCATCCTTGTGCAAAGCGGTTATCTCGATGGCTTGATCGATTATGGGCCCTGTTCCCGAGCGCTGAAATTCGGGGAGGTTCTTCCGGTAGGTCTCCAGATAACGCTCCGGTGCGATGAGCTCGTGCAGGTCCTGATACAGGGCCTCGTCGGAAGCGTACCCGAAAATCTTTTCCGCGGCATTGTTCCAGAAGGTGATCCGGCCCTGATTGTCCATCATGATTACCGCATCCAGAGCCGAGGTGGCGATCCCCCTGAATTTCTCCTGTTGCTCACGGAGCTCCTGCAGCATTTCCTTCCACGGACGCAGATCCCTGATAATGCTCGTGCTGCCCGTGGGCCGACCCCGCCGGTCTCGCAGAAGGCTGATGGAGACGGAGCAGGGCAGACGCTGCCCGTCCTTGCGCAGGAAATCGATCTCGTAGTTCAGGACCGAGCCCTGACTGCGGAGCGTCTGCAGCATCCTCTCCATCTCTTCCCGATTTGCATAGAAATCGAAGGCCCGTCTGCCTTGGATTTCTTCAAAAGTGTAACCGAAAAGCTCGGCAGCCATCCGGTTGAATCGGACGAACTCGCCGTGTTTGTTCACGATGGCGATCCCGTCCGGGGAGAACTCCAGAATTTGGTCCAGATAGTCCCGCTCCTGCTTATAGGAGGCCTGCAACTCCCTGTACCGGGTCACATCCAGGAGAGAAACCACAGTCTGCTTTGTTCCCGGAATCAGGTCAGCCGTGATATATGTGTTCTTGATATTCCCATTGCGGTCGATGATGTCCGTCTCGTACTTGCGCGGTACGGAAGTGTCGCCGCTTCTTCGCCGCCAGTGATAGCTGAGTATCTTTTCCACATCGCCCGGGTTGGCGATAAAGGGCATGAAGCTGATCTTCCCCTCGATCTCCTCCTTGCTGTATCCGCTCATCTCCTCGAATTCGGCGTTGACCATGGAAATGGTGCCATCCTCCTCGATGATCTCGGTAGCGGTCCCGGTGTTCTCGAAAATCGCCCTGTATTTCCTGGCGTTTTGTTCCAGATCGCGCTCTGCCTGCTTGCGGGCGGTCATATCCGTATATACGGCCACGATCCTTTGCAGCTCGTTCTGCCGATAAATAGGCGCTCCGGAAAAAAGGACATAGATTGGAGAGCCGTCCCTGGTATAGCGAACCGATTCCGCGGAAGTCACCGTTTCTCCGGCAAAGACTCTTTGGGTAAAGTCCCTGGCCTCCTCAGCCACATCCTCTCTGCTGATGAGATCGTCGAGGTCGCGGCCTATGGCCTCCTCGGCGCTATATCCGAATATTCGCTTGGCTCCCTCATTCCAGTCCAGAACCCTGTGTGAGGTGTCCAAAGTCACAAAGGCGTCCGGAGCATTCTGAAACACCGTTTCCAGCTCCCGCAGCCGTACGTTGTGTTCATCATCAATACGCTGCCGTTCCTCGAGCTCACGCTCCAGAGTCTCAACGCGTTTTTGGAGCTCTTCATACGTCGGCTCTCGGGTCATACACGTCCCTCCGGCTCCCCGCGGTTCCCCGGAAAGGGCTTGGAGGAGCAAGCTTGGGTATCAAGCAATAAACAGAGGAGTGGGCGTTCTCCGGGTTTTTTATAACATACTCGGATGGCTCAGGGAATGGTGACGGAAAAAAATATATCTTGAGCGGAACGCACGCAAGTCGGGCAATCGCTGTGTTGCTTCGAAGAGTTTTCAACGGCCCGTCAGGCGTGGTTGCGGAGCTTGAGCTCCACGGGGTGGGGATTGAGGTAGATCTGTTGGCCCAGGTAAGGTTCCCGGTATTTCCGCACGAAGTGATTCATCAGGGTCACGGGCACAATGAGCGGAACGTATCCCTGACGGTATTTGTCCACAATATCCAGGAATTCCTGTTTTTCGTCCGCGCTGAGCTCCTGTTTGAAATACCCGAGCATGTGGTGCATGACGTTCACGTGCTTGGCAATCGTGGTGGGGGTCCGCATGGCCCTGTCCAGCAGGCGCAGGTATCCGGGAAGGATTTCCTCGGGGGGATAGCTTTTGGCATGGGCCACGTACTGGCCCATTTCCTTGTACAGCTCCGGGTTGTGCGCCATGAGCAGGAGCTTGTGCCTGGAGTGGAAATCAACCAGGGCGCCGATGTCCGGCCCGTGCTTCTCCAGTTGGCGCCAGCGCCAATAGACGAAGACGTGCTCAATGAACCGCTCCCGCAACCTGGGATCGTTGAGTCTGCCTTCGTCCTCCACGGGCAGAAAGGGGAAGCGGTTCATGACCATTCTGGCCCAGATTCCGACACCTGTGGCTCCGGGCATCCCCTGCTCGTTATAGACCTTGATCCGTTCCATACCGCTGCTGGGTGAACGGCTCTTGAAGATATAGCCGCAGATATCCGCCTCCGCGAGCTCCTCCAGCTTTCCGCGCCCCCATTCCTGCATCTGATCGGTATAGTCCTGCTGGGAATTCCGGGTCATCAATCTGGGGGAATCGGCATCGCCCACAAGACGCAGAGACTCCCGAGGAACGGGCATTCCGCATTCCACCTCCGGACAAACAGGGACATACTCGAAATAATACCCCAGAGTGTCGCGAACGTAACGGTTCAGCTTATGTCCCCCGTCATAGCGAACGGAGTGACCGAGAAGGCAGGTGCTCACACCGAGAGTGATCTTCTCCATAAAAGGGTCCCTCGTCCTAACTCCCCCAAGGAAGCAAGAAGATCAAAGGATCGGGAAAAAAGGAAACGCCAACTGTCCCCTAAGAACATTCACTAAAGATAACCCGAAAACAGGGAGCTGTAAACAACCCCTACTCCAAACGCCTCTCCACAGGGAGCACCAGGGCCTGGAGATGGCGGTGCGACTCCTTTTCCTCCTTGAATGCCTTCAGATCGGCAAGCAGATCCTCCAGGACATCCTCGGCCACCTGGGCCTGCACAAAGCTGATGCTTCCGGGAAAGACCTGATCTCCGTAATGCTTGCCATCCCTGTCCCTGCCCTCGACCATGGGAATACGGACGAAGTCCGATATTCCGTGCCTGTCCAGAATGACTTCAATGTTCTCCGAAAACTCGAAATGGAAGGTGATGTGCAGAATTTTCATGCACGCTCCCTTGGCCTTTGAGCGCTCCGTGATGCCGGATGCGGTTGATGTTACAGAACAGAGGAGGCGAATACGGCAGCCCCCGCGGCAACGGCCGCGGCCAGAATCAGGAACAGGCCCCTGTGCCGCAGGATGGTTCGCTGCAGGCTGTCGAACAGGGTGTAGACCACCGGGATGATCAGAAGGGTCAAGGCGGTGGCCGCGAACATCCCCATGGAAATGGCCACGCCCATGGGGGCCCTGGCCGCTCCGCCGGCCCCGTATCCCAGCGCGATGGGCATCATGCCCAGGATGGTGGACACAGCGGTCATGAGCACCGGCCGAAAACGCACCTCGGCCGCCTGTCTGGCAGCCTCCATGACCGAATTGCCCCGAGCGACCAGGACGTTGGCGTAGTCCACGAGGAGGATGCCGTTCTTGGTCACCAGTCCCATGAGCATGATCAAACCGATGAAGGAGAAGATGTTCATGGTCATATCCAGGGCGTACAGGGCCCCGAAAGCGCCCACCCCGGCCAGGGGCAGGGTCATGAGAATGGTGAAGGGGTGGAGAAAGGACTCGAACTGGGCCGCGAGAACGAGATAGATAAAGACCACTGCGAAGGCCAGGGTCACGGTCAGGTAGAAGAAGGACTCGCGGAAGTCCTGGGCCTGGCCGGTGATATCCGTGTCGAAGTCCGCGGGGAGCTCCTGGTCCAGATAGGCCTCGAGCTTGGTCAGGGCCGTTCCCAGGGGGACATCCGGCGGAGTCTGGGCGCTGATGGTGGAGGAGCGCCCGCGGTTGAAGTGGTGGATGGAGCTCGGGCCCACGCCTTCACCGATGCTGACCACGCTGTCCAGAGAAACCATCTCTCCTTGATCATTGCGGGTGTAGACCCTGGAAAGAACCTCCGGAACGACTGTATCCCGGCCCATCTCCGTGATCACGTCGAAGCGCTCGCTTTGCCGCTCGATCTTGCTCACGGTGGGCTCGGAAAAGAGGTAGCGCAGGGTGTTGGAGATCCTGGCCACGGAAATGCCCATTTCTCCGGCCTTGTCCCTGTCGATATCCACGTTGACCTCGGGCTTGTCCAGCTTCATGTTGGAGCGCACCCCCACAAACTCGGGCTGATTGCGCATCCAGTCCATGACCTTTTCCTGCTGTCCGGCCAGCTCGTCCAGATCGGGATGGTTCAGGACGATCTGCAGCGGGGCCTCGGCACCGCCTGGTCCCCCGGTTTCCAGGACATAGGCCTTCACGCCTGTTATCCCGGACAGCTTCTGCCGGACATTGTCCATAACCTGCTGCTGGCTCAGCTCCCGTTGGCTGTGATGGGTGAGGCGGACAAAGCTGATGCCCTCGTTGACCTGTCCGGGACCCGCCCGGGAGAGCCCGATGGCCAGGAAAAAGGAGCGTATCTGCGGCACATCGCCCAGGATATCCTCGACTTCGCGGGCAAAACGGTCCGTGTGCTCCAGGGTGGAGCCCTCCACGGATTCGAAGGAGATCATGAACTCGCTCTTGTCCACGCTGGGGGAAAACTCGGACTCGAGCCCCATGAACAGGGCAATACCCGTGGCGAAGGCCACAATACCGATGCCCACGGTGATCACGCGCCAGTTGAGGGCCGCATTCAGGATAGGCCGATAGATGCGGCCCAGAAAATTCAGAAAGGGATTCGTTATCCGCAAAAGAAGCGGTTTGCGCCCTTGCTCCGGTCCCTTGAGATAACGGGAGCAGAGCATGGGGGTCAGGGTCAGGGCGGTGAAGGTGGAGGCGAAGACGGTGACCGTCACGGTCAGGCCGAATTCATTAAAAAAACGGCCGATCATCCCCGGCATGAAGGCCACGGGAATGAAGACGGCCCCCAGGGCCAGAGAGTTGGCGATGGCCGCGAAGGCGATCTCCGTGGTGCCGGTTCTGGCCGCGGGCTTGGACTCGGCCCCGTACTCCATGTGGCGGTAACAGCTCTCCAGAACCACGATGGCGTCGTCCACCACGATCCCGATAACCAGGATGAAGCCGAGCAAGGAAAGCACGTTCAGGCTGAAGCCCAGATAGAAGATCATGGCCATGCCCGCCAAAAGGGAGGAGGGAATGGCCACGCAGGTGATGAGCGTCCCCCGCGCGCTGCCCAGAAAGATGACCACCACGAGCATGACCAGCACCGTGGCGATGAAAATGGTCTGGAAGAGGTCGTTGATGTTTTCCTGAATGTATTCCGAGTCGTCCGAGGCGATCTGGTAATTCAGCCCCGGAGGAAACTCCCGGGAAAGCTCATCGATCTCATCGCGGACCCGTTCCACCAGCTCCACGGTATTGGCGTCGGATTGCTTGACGATGCCCAGTCCCACGGACTTTTCCGTGTTGAAGCGGGCCACGTTGCGCTCGTTCTCCACGCCGGCCCGGGCCCGGCCCACGTCGTCAAGACGCACCGGCGCGCCGTCGCGGTGGGCGAGGATGAGGTCGTTGAAGGGCTCCGCGGAGGAGAACTGGCCCTCCACCTTGACCAGGAACTCGCGCTTCTCGCTCTCGATGCGCCCGGCAGGGATGTCCGTGTTTTCCCGCTGGATAACCCGCACCACGTCCTGGGGCGTCAAGCTGTATGCCGCGAGCTTGTCCGGATCCAGCTCGATGCGGACGGCGTAGTCGCGCTCTCCGCCCACCACGATCTGGCCCACACCGGGAAGCCGCTCGAGCTCATCCTGCAGGACGTTGTCCGCGTATTGGGTCATGCGCACCGCATCCCAGCGCTTGTCACCGGTTATGGTGATCCACATGACCGAACGCGCGTCCGGGTCCACCTTGCGCACGATGGGTTCTTCGCTGTCCTCGGCAAGATTCGGCTGTGCCCGGCTGACCCGGTCCCGCACGTCCTGAGCGGCTATGTCCACGTCCCGGGAGAGCTCGAATTCCACGGTGACTTCGCCGACCTGCTCCCGGCTAGTGGAGGTGATCTCCTTGATCCCCTCGATGGTGTTCAGCTCCTCTTCCAGGGGCTCCACCACCTCGGTCTCGACAACCTCGGGATCGGCTCCGGGCAGGACCACGGAGACGTTGACGATGGGGAAGTCGACGTCCGGGAACTCCCTGATGGCCATCTGGGTGTAGCCGAAGATCCCGAAGATGGTGATGACCAGAAAAAGGACCACTGTCAGCACTGGGCGGCGTATACAGAAATTCCAGATCATGATGTGTCTGTCCGGGGGTTTGTTCGTGTTCGAGGCGCTGGTTGCGTGCGGGCGCGTGATTACGCGTTTACCGCTGTCCGGATCTTTCGGATTCTGCCTATTTCAGCGTGTCAGGAAACGGAAAGAGGGTCGCTTTTGTGCAGGCCCGTCCGTCAAAAACTCCCATTCATTCCGGCCGCATCCAGCAACCGGGCCGTCAGGAAGTTAATCCTCCGCGGCTTCGCCTTGTCCGCATATCCGGGCTCCGTCCTGGACGGAGATGTGTCCGGTGCTGATCACGGTTTCACCGGGCTCCACGCCTTCGCGGATTTCCACGATCCCGGGTTTGCGAAGACCGATGCGCACATCCCGGGCTTGGGCGGTGCCGTTTTGCACGGTAAAGACCATATATCCTTCCCGAGTGGGAATCAGGGCCTCTTCAGGGATGACCGTTGCGTTCTCCCGCTGATCGACAGTGAGGCGCACAGAGGCGAATCCTCCGGGCAAGAGGCGTTCCTGGCTGTTTTCCACAGTCGCCTTGATCCGCAGGCTTCTGGTGCTCCGATCGATCACTGGATTGAGGAAGGTGATCTCGCCGCTGAAGGTCTGCTCCGGATAGCCCGGCATGGAGAGGCTCACCTTCTGCCCCTTGCGGACCCTGGAAATATGCTTTTCGGAAACGGTAAAGGCCACTTCCAGGTCGTCATTGCGGGTAAGGGACACGAGAGGGGTTCCGGCCTGGACCACGTCTCCGGACTCAACCAGGGATTCGCCGAGAATCCCGCCGAAAGGAGCGCGAATGCGGGTATCCAGCAGATTTTCCTCGATCTCCTCGATCTCGGCTTCCAGACGGTTCACCTGGGCCCTGGCCGCGGCGTACGCGGTGAGGGCCTCGTCGCGGGACTGTTCCGAGCCCACCCCCCTGTCGAAAAGATTCTGTTGCCGTTCGTAGCTCCTGCGGGAGTTTTTCATGCGGGCCTCGGCCTCGCTGAGGCCGGCCTTCCGTGCCTGAAGACGCTTCCGGAGCTTGGCCGCATCCAGGGAGACCAGCAGGTCTCCCTCCTCCACGCGCTGGCCGTCCCGGAAATGGATCTTTTGCACCGATCCGCCTATTTCGGACTTCACGGTCACTTCCTGGATCGCCTGGAGAGTTCCGATGCCATGGAGAATGACGGGAAGATCCTTCTGTCTGGCATTATCCAGTTCCGCTTCCACGCATTCCTCCTGGCCGAATGCGGGCGAGAATGCCAGGAGCAGGGCGATTCCGACAGCGAATCCCACGAGGGGCTTGAAGCAAAGCGATTTCCACTGTTCTGCGCGCATTTAGTGCATCTCCTTGCCTGCGACGAGTTCCTGTTGCAGGACACCGGTCACCAGTTGCAGCCGAACCATGTCCAGCTCATAGGAATAGCGGGCCTTGGCCAGTCGGTTCTTGGCCTCGTTCAGGGCGGTGAAGGCGTCCACCTGATCCACCGAGGA
>Ga0207714_1002656_pt1 | contig 10605 bp, 14 predicted proteins | sample PonA232FremontCA_2_FD_187270 | JGI IMG/M metagenome (GOLD analysis project Ga0207714, IMG submission 187270) | Marine sediment microbial community from Fremont, CA, USA - Pond A23 Sediment 2 (SPAdes) | ecosystem: Environmental > Aquatic > Marine > Unclassified | place: USA: Fremont, California... | reverse complement strand
CCGTCTTCATCAGCCACCACTACAACAACCGCGACGAGTTCGTCGTCCTCGCGGAGATCGCCCGCGAGACAGAACAGGTGACCCTCGGTCCCGGGATCACGAACCCCTACGAGTGCCACCCGGTGACACTCGCCTCCCGCGTGGCGACGATCGACGAACTCTCCGGTGGCCGCGCGGTGTACGGCATCGGTCCCGGCGACCGCTCCACGCTCGCGAACCTCGGCTACGACCAGGACGACGCGCTCCGGCGCGTGCTCGAAACGATGCAGGTGACGCGGAAACTCCACGACGGGCAACGCGTCAGCCACGACGGCACCTTCGAGGCCGTCGACGCGGGCCTCAACTACGAGACCGACCAACTCCCGATCTACGTCGGCGCACAGGGGCCACACATGACCCGGATGTCCGCCAAGTACGCCGACGGCATCCTCTACAACGGCTCACACCCCCGCGATATCGCGTGGGCGAGCGACCGCGTCGCCGAGGGCCTCGCCGAGCGCGACGACGACCGCGGCGCGTTCGACTTCGCGGCCTACGCGAGTGTCAGCCTCGCGGAAGACGAGCAGTCGGCCCGCGAGGCCGCCAGGCCACCGGTCGCCTTCATCGCCGGCGGGGCCCCGCCGCCCGTGCTCGAACGCCACGGACTCGACCAGGAACTGGCGGCCGAGATCAGTAATGCGATCGGATCGGGGTCGTTCACCGAGGCGTTCGGACTCGTCAGCGAGGCGATGATCGACGCCTTCGCCGTGGCTGGCACCACCGAAACGGTCGGCGAGCGCCTCGACCGGATCCTCGACGAGGCGGACAGCCTGGTCGCGGGGTCGCCGCTCGGGCCGGATCTGGAGACAGCCGTCTCACTGCTCGGTGATCTGCAGGACGATCTCCGGCTCTAGGGATGGGTCGCGCCGAACGATTCCGGTGTAATCAGGTCGACGACGACGCCGAGCAGGAGGAACGTAAAAAAGATCAGCGGCCCACCGACGAGGAGCGCCCCCATAAGAACCAGAAACCCCTCGACTGGCCCTTGCAGGGCAACGTCGGCGAACTCACCCGGCGCTTCGAGTATGCTGTCGATGAGATCTGTGAGGAGGCTCATACCTCACCATTTGTGAGCACCTACTTGTTTGTTCCTGTTGGCACGGGCGGCTGGACCGCCGGCGGATCGTCGGCGAACTCCGCGATGTCGGCCAGGGCGTCTTCGACCGTGTAGACGGTCGTTCCGGTGTTGTGCGGCGCGACGCTTGCCAGTTCGCCGTCGACGTGCACCGCCAGACAGACTACCGGCGGCGTGAGGATCGTGTCCCGCCCATCGCTCACCAGCGTCGTCTGCTGCCGGCGGAGAAACCCCGGTTCGAGCGACAGGTCCCGGTCCTCCGCCCATCTCCGGAACACCTGATAACACTCACGGAACCCCTCGTTGCCCCCGCTGTCCCCCAGTCGGACGCTGTCCGGCCACGGTTCGATCGCCAGTTCGTCGACGACCGTCCGCTCGTCGTACTCCCGCAGCGTCTCGATCGTCTCGTCAACCGGCTCGACAAATAACGACGGTCGCACGTGGCAGTCAACCGCCACGCGTGTGTGTGTTGTGGCCATGGTAGTTCCCCCCTGTCTCGCTCGCAGGAAGTGGTTGTATTACATAAACAATCATTATAAATCTACTGGTGGTAACTCATCCGTTCGTTACTTTCGACGGCGAGGCCGGAACGCTACAGATCGAGGATCTACAGGCCGTCACCGATGCACTCGATTCGCAGTTCGAGGGGTGACTCCCGGAACTGGTTTGTGTTCGCCCTCACTCTCACCTGTATGGACGACAGCTCACTCGACGAGTTCCTCGATATCGGGACCGGGGACGACTCGTCCGCAACGGACGAGGCAGCGACCGACGACACGCCGGACACTGCCGAACCCGAGCCGGCGGCGGTCACCGCACAGTGGACACCGGCAGGCACGGAGTGTGACCGCTGTGGCGCGGAAACACGGCGACTGTGGACCGAGGACGACAGTGCTGTCTGTCGGTCCTGCAAGGAGTGGTAGCGCTTTTTTTCACGGATGGATGTTCCCGATGATTGCGTACGGCGCTGTCGTGTGGCGTTCCGGGAGGCGCGGCTGAACGCCGTTGCGGTACAGACTTATGCGTGGCGGGTTTCAACCAACAGCTATGGAGTTCGACGTCATCCAGGGGGACATTGCACAGCAGTCAGCCGACGTGCTCGTCAACGCGGCAGGGACGAGTCTGCGGATGGGCTCCGGAGTCGCGGGTGCCCTCCGGCGCGGCGCGGGCAGCGGGATCAACGACGAGGCGATGTCGAAGGGACCGGTCGACCTCGGCGGCGTCGCGGTGACCGACGCCTACGATCTCGACGCGGAGCACGTGATCCACGCCGCGGCGATGCCCCACTATGGCGACGGCGAGGCGACGGCCGACAGCATCGCCGATGCGACCGCGCACACGCTCGAACGGGCCGAGGAACTCGGCGCCGAGTCGCTCGTCATCCCGGCGCTTGGCTGTGGCGTTGCGGGTTTTGACCTGCGTGAAGGTGCCCGGATCGTCGCCGAGACAATCGACGACCACGACGCCGAGTCGCTCACTGACGTCCGGTTTATCGGCTACAGCGCGGAGGAGTACGAGACGATCCAGGCGGCCACGGCGGACGTCCGCGACGGCTAGTCGATGTCCGTACCAGCCGTCCGATCGCCGCCACCGTCTCCTCGGCTGGAGTTCCGACGAGTTCACTCGTGGCCGCTGACTGACACCGGTTCGTACGGCGCTTCGAGATACTCGATGTCGCTGTCGGAAAGCGAGATGTCGAGTGCCTCGACGGCCTCCTCCAGGTGTTCGACGCTCGTGGTGCCGACGATCGGCGCGTCGACCACGTCCTTGTGGAGCAACCACGACAGCGCGATCTGTGCCATCGAGACACCTCTGTCGGCGGCAAGCTCCTGGACCCGTTCGTTGATCTCCTCACCGTTGCCCTCGAAGTAGGGGTGTTCTCTCGCGTACTCGTCGGACTGGCCGCGGCTCGTCCGGTCGAACTCCTCGTGGGGGCGGGCGAGATAGCCGCGGGCGAGCGGACTCCACGGGATCACACCGATCCCGTTCTTCCGGCAGTACGGCAACATCTCGCGTTCTTCCTCCCGGTAGAGCAGGCTGTAGTGGTTCTGCATCGTCAGGAACCGGTCCAGCCCGAGCCGCTCGCTGGTGTGCTGGGCCGCGGCGAACTGGTGGGCCCACATCGAACTCGCGCCGAGATACCGCACCTTCTCGCGTCTGACCGCGTCGTCCAGCGCGCGCATCGTCTGTTCGATCGGCGTCCCGTAATCCCAGCGGTGGATCTGGTAGAGGTCGACGGTGTCCATCCCGAGCCGCTCGCGGCTCGCGTCGAGTTCCTGCTCGATGGCCTTCCGCGAGAGCCCACCCGAGTTCGGGTCGTCGTCGTCCATCTGGAAGTACCCCTTCGTGGCGACGACCATCTCCTCCCGTCTGCCTTCGAGGGCATTTCCAACGATCCGCTCCGACTCGCCTACCGAGTACATGTTGGCGGTGTCGAAGAAGTTGATCCCGAGATCGATCGCGCGTTCGATGATCGGTTCGCTTTCGGCCTCGTCTAACACCCAGTCACGCCACTCCGGCGTGCCGAAACTCATACAGCCCAGACAGATCCGGCTGACCTCCATGCCCGTCTCTCCGAGTGTCGTGTACTCCATACCTCCCCCGTCGGGCGGTGGAGTCGAAAAAGTTCCGCCGGCCGGCCGCAGATTTTTATCGGTCACTGACCTAAACCGCGGTATGACAGCACTTTCCTTCGACGAGCACGGTGTCGACGTGGTCTACGAGGGCACCGAGTTCCGTCTGGAGAAGGCACTGATCGAGGACGCAATACAGAAAGAGTACCCCGAGGTTACCGACCACGAGGTGTTACAGATAGTCGAAGAGGATCCCGCGCTCTCGGGTGAGCCACAGCGGATCGCGGAGATTCTGGCCTAGGCTTCGACAGCCTGTTCGGAGACTTCTTGGACCTGCGCCTGCATCTCTTCGGCCTGCTCCTGGACCTCCTCGAACTGCGCTTGCATCTCCTCGACTGCCTCGACGGACTGGCCTTCGAGTTCTTCGTGGGTCTCGTACAGCATCTCCATCTGGTCGTCGAGCATGCTGACGTACTCCTCGCCCATCTCGTCGACGGTTCCGACACCGTCTTCCATCTCACCGGTGACGTTCGCGAACAGCTCTTCGTGGCTCTCGAGCAACATCGCGTACTGCTCGTCGACCAGCTCCCGCAGTTCGAGCACCGGCTCCTCCATCCCCGGCACGTTCGCTTCGAGGGAGTCGAGCAGGCTGTGGAACAGGTCCTGCTGGAACTCGACCGCGTTGCGCTGGACCGACTCCTGGGTGTCGAGGCTCCCGACCGCTGCCTTCCCCATCCGGTTTTGCATGTCGACGGTCTGTTCGAGCGCGTGCTGTCCCTGTTCGAGTGATTTCCGCTGCAGTTCGAAGGTCGCTTTCACGGGCTGTGTGTAGTCTACCATTGTGATCTATTTCTAACTAATCTGTCTGTGCATATAAATTTTTCTTCTATTACCACTCAGAACCATCTGCTACCATAGCTAGGTATCGAGCCCACTCGACTGTCAGGAACAGTCATCGAAACATTCCCGACATACATGTATTCTCTATGCAGTTATTAACAAATCAACTATTATTCGGTGAATTAACCGGTTTGGCCGGCAAAATTAAGTAGGGTAAATAAAAATACTGTTGACGTAATGGTACGGACCGAGTTACATACAGGGAGCATTGGAGAGCTGTTGGCGGCGGTTCTGGACGGGGCGGGCGAGGACATCCTGCTCGTGAATCCGACCCAGGCGACGATCCGCGAACTGGCCGATACCTACCAGCAATCGGACTCGCTGCCCGCGATCCGCTTTCTCGCTGACGAGCAACCACTGAAAGATCTCACCGAGGACTTCCTCGTCGCGAGCACTCTCGCGGATCTCGCAGACGCCGGCGACATCGACGTCCGGACGCTGGACTCGGTCCCCCGCCACTCCCTGCTTCTCACGTCGGATGCTGTCATCTCGATCGTCGAGGGCGAGGAGGTGGTCGCGGGACTGACGAGCCGTGAGGAGTCGTTCGTCAGTTCTCTCTCCGCCGAGTACGAACGCCTCTGGTCCGACGCCAGTGAGTTCTCCTTTCGCACGCCGCCGCTCTCGCACATCCGTGAGACGCTCGCCGACGAGATCGGTCCGGACGCGGTCGACGATTTCGACCGGATCCTCGAGACACTCGACACCGCGAAAGGGGACGGCGACGGACTCGACGAGGTGACGATCGCGCTCCTCGTGGCCGCGAACAACGGGGAACTACTCTACGACATCAGCCGCTGGGGCGAGGACATCCGACTCGCGAGCAAGGCAACCTTCTCCCGGAACAAAAACAGGCTCGAAGAGGCTGGGCTGATCGACACGGAGAAGGTACCGATCGACGTCGGTCGTCCGCGGCTCCGGCTCGTGCTCGCCAACGGGAGCCTCCAGCAGGCCGATATCGAGACGGTCGCCGAGCGTGCAAAGTCCGAACTCTGAGAGCTCTGAACTGCCCCCGGACTCCACGGCCTTTTTCCCCCGTGCCCGACTCCTGTGGAGTATGTCAGTCGGGATCATCGGTTCAGGACCGGCAGCCACGACAGCGGAGGCTGTCCTTGATGTCGAGACTGTCCGAACGGAGACGGTCGGTGACTGTCCGCTCTCGATCGTCACCGGCCGGACCGGCGACTCGCTTTTCGATACGGCCAGCCAGCAGGCACAGGAGACCGGCAGCCGCTGGCTCGCGGTCGAACTCGGCGGGGTCGGCGGCCGCCCGTTCGTCCCGGCTAGTGTGGCCTGCTTCGGCCCGGGAACGGCCTGTTACGCCTGTCTCCGTGGCCGTGTCCGGGCCAACAGTGACCGGCAGGAGGCGGCTACGGACGCGCCGCCGGAACACACGGCCCGTTTCGCGGGCGCGCTCGCCGCCCGGGAGACGGCCCGGTATCTGACCGACGGAGCGGATATCTTCGGCCGCCTCGTCACACTCCCGTACCAGGAGCGTCCGCTCCTCCCGCTCCCGCACTGTGGCTGTGGTGACCCCGCCGACGGAACACTCGAGTACGGTACGGTCGACCGCTCTCTCGAAGACTCGCTCGCGCGCGCCGAGCAGGGACTCGACGAACTGGTCGGCATCGTCCAGGAGGTCGGCGAGGCGGAGTCGTTCCCAGTCCCCTACTATCTGGCGCGTGGCTGTGACACCGCCGGCTTCAGCGACGCAAGCGCCGCACGCGACGCGGCCGGCGTCGCGATCGACTGGAACAGTGCCTTCATGAAAGCCCTCGGCGAGGCGCTCGAACGGTACTGCGCCGGCGTCTACCGCACGGCCGCGCTGGAAACTGCGCCGCCGGCACAGCAGCCGGACGCGGTCGCCCCCTCGGCGTTCGTCTGCGAGACGGATCCCGATCCGACAGTTCCCATCGAGTTCGTCCCGGGCGAAGCGCTCGCGACCCGCGAACAGGTATCGCTCCCCGCCGAGTTCGTCTACCACCCGCCGCCGGCCGGCCGGTACCACTCGCCGGTCACAACGGGACTCGGGCTCGGTAACGACACCGTCGAAGCGATCCTCGCAGGCTTGTACGAAGTGATCGAGCGCGACGCGATGATGCTGTCGTGGTACTCCACGTACGATCCGCTCGGACTGGCGGTCGACGACGCCGACCACGGGACACTCACTGGCCGCGCCCGCTCGGAGGGCCTCTCCGTATCGACGCTACTGCTCACTCAGGACGTGGACATCCCCGTCGTCGCCGCCGCTGTCCGGCGCGAGGAGTGGCCGAAACTCGCCTTCGGCACCGGCGCACACCTGGACGTGAACCGCGCCGCGCGGTCCGCACTCGCGGAGGCGCTCCAGAACTGGACGGAGCTTCGCGGCATGGGTCCCGGTGACGCCGCGGACGCCCTGGGTGCGATCGGTCGGTACGCAGACGAACCGGGCCAGGCGGCCGCGTTCGTCGATCACGATGCGGTCGTTCCGGCCGACTCCGTCGGCCCGGAGACGGTTCCCGACGGCGAGGCCCAGCTCGAGGCCGCCCTCGACCGTGTGGTCGACGCCGGACTGGACGCCTACGCCGCCCGCCTGACGACCCGCGACGTCGCGGCGATCGGGTTCGAAGCGGTGCGGGCGTTGATTCCCTCTGGACAGCCACTCACCTTCGGCTCGCCGACGTTCGGCGACCGTGCCCGTTCGGTCCCCGAACAGCTCGGGTTCGAGCCGGCACTGGAGCGGGACCACCACCCGTTCCCGTGACGCTCCCGCAAGCTCAGAGTAACCGCGCCGTGTGGTCTTCGAACCCCTCGGGGACGCGGTCCGCCAGCTCCGCCGTCTGGCCGTCAGCGTTGACGAGGTAGGCCTGGCCGCGGCTGTAGCCGTACACTCCCTGGAAGTCGTAGACGAACCCGTACACGGAGATGTCGTCCGGGACGTCGTCGCTCTCCAGGAGGAAGTCGACTTGCCGGTCGACGTTGTACTCGACGAGCTGGTCGACCAGGCCCACCTCCCGTTCCGGATCGATCCGGTCGTCTTCGAGCCCGTCCTGAATCACGGGAACGAGTAGGTCGACCCACTTGCCCACACTTTTCGGCGCTGCCTTCCCCTCGCCCCGGGCGGCCGCCAGGGCGGCTGTCACCGCCCCACAGCCCGTGTGTCCGACCACGAGTGCGACCTGGGTATCGGTGAAGACGAGCGGGTAGAGCAGACTCCCATCGATGACGAGTTCCCCGTCGTGGCGGTCCCATATCTGATTGCCGATCGTACTCGGCGTGAAAAGCCAGCCTGGCGTCTCCACGTCCCACATTCCTTCCTGGGAGACGCGTGAGTCGGCACAGCACATCGAGACCGCCGCGGGTTCCTGCTCCGCCTCTACCGCGGAGAAGTAGCCTGTCGGCAGCGAGTCGACGTGGCGTGCGTTGTGTTCGAACAGTTTCTTCAGCGTCGTACTCACCATACGTCCAGCAAGTCAGCTATCCGGTTAATTACTGTCGGTTGTTCCCAATTTTTGAGAGGTTTCGGGGCGGCGGACGCTGTGTTCAGGGTTCGTGCCCCATCGTTATATCGCCCAGCCCGGCGTGACAGCGCCCACACCGGTACTGCCTGACAAGCCCATCCGATCGCTGTTCGACGACGCCGCTGCCACAGTCACAGTCGTGGACCTGTGCCGGCGGTTTGCATCTCGTCCACTCCATCACCGGTACTGTGTGCCTGGGGTAAAAAACACTGTTCTCACGCCGACTGTCATGTCCGCCCTCCAACAGTTGCGTGTCGGGTCGTCTGCCGCGGTCGGTGGGACCACAAGACATACCTTGTTGATCTGAATAGGGATGAATAACCGCCCTCCCCCACTCCCAGTATGTCCTCTCAAGACGGCACGGGCCCGATACAGTCCGCTACTGCGGGTGCCCGACAGCTCTGGAAGCGGCTGGAACCGGTCAGGTCCCGCGTCCGTGCGCGGGCCGCGGTCGACACGCGAGCGCTCGCTGCGTTCCGGATCGCGCTCGCGTTCACCATCCTGGTCGATCTCCTCCACCGCTCGCGTCACATGGAGCTTTTCTACACCGATCAGGGTGCGTACCCGGTCGCGGCCTACGAGGTAACCTACAGCCAGTACACCGGCATCTCGATCCACGCGCTCTCGGGTGACCTGTGGTTCCAGCAGTTCATGTTCGTGGTTGCGGGCCTGTTCGCCCTCGCGATGCTGGTCGGCTACCGGACGCGACTGGTCACGTTCGTCTCCTTCCTGTTGCTCATGTCACTGCACGCGCGCAACCCTGCGGTTCTCAACGGCGGCGACAAACTGTTCCGGGTGCTGCTCTTTCTCGCGGTGCTGCCGCCGACCGGCGAGCGGTGGTCGATCGACGCCCTCCGGCGCGGCTCGGCACGGGACACTGTCGCCAGTTTCGGTACCGCGGCCGTACTGGTCCAGCCCGTGGTCGTCTTCACGTCGAACGCGATCCTGAAACACGAGGGCGAGACCTGGTACGCCGGTGATGCGATCGAAATCGCGCTCTCGAACGACGTGATGCGGATCCTGCTCGGCAACGTCATCGTCGAGTACCCGCCGGTGATGACGTTTCTCAACTACGCCTGGGTGACGCTGCTTGCCGGCTCTGTCCTCTTCCTCCTGCTGACGGTGGGTCGGCTGCGGGCGCTGGCCGCACTCGTCTACATCTCCGCGTTCATGGGGATGTTGCTGTCGATGGCTGTCGGCCTGTTCCCGCTGGTACTGACCGCCTCGATGATGCCCTTTCTCACGACGCCGTTCTGGGACTGGCTGGGGGCTCGTGTCCCGTCGCGGCTGCGCGACTGGCTCCCGGACAGGGACCGACTCGGCCCGTTCGGGAAGCCACCCCTCGAACGGCGACTGGGAGAGCGGCTCCGGGCGCGTGGCCACTCGATGCTCGTCGCCTTTCCCGGCTCGGTCCTGACGGTGGTCGGCTTCCTGGCGCTGGTGTGGATCCTGCTTTTCGCGGCGAGTGACGTCTCCGGACGGGACGTCCCTGACCGGATCGATTACGAACACCTCGACCAGCAGAGCTGGGGGCTGTACGCACCGGACCCGTCAGACGCGTACGTCTGGTACGTCGTCGAGGCGGAGCTCGATGACGGCTCTACGATCGACGCGATTGACGGCGGCGCCGTGGATTTCGACCGGCCGCCGGACGGCTCGGAAGCGTACAAGACGTTCCGTCACCGGAAGTTCATGCGGCTGGTCTGGAGCTCCGGCCGGGACGACACCTCGCCGATCATCGCCGACAGCTACGGCGACTGGGCCTGTGAGCAGGCCAACGACAACGCCGACGGCCGGGCGGCGCGGATCACCGTCTACCGGTTCTACCAGGAGACCCCGCTCGACGGCGAGTACGCGGAACCGAGCCGGGTCCCGTTGATCGAACAGGAGTGTCGGTAGTCCGCCGGCCGCGCTGTCCGGAGAACGGGCCGCTTACCCGAGGAAGATGTCGACCGCGTTGCCGGAGGACTGTCCCTTGTACAGTTCGGAGTAGCCACAGTTGGTACAGGAGATGACGGTGAAACTCCGGTTCTGGATGTCGAAAAATTTCGAGGCGCCGGAGCCGGTCGTCGATATCTCGTCGACCTCCGTGTTTTCGTGTCCACACTTCGGACAGCCGTCTTCGTGACCGTCGGGGTGAGAGTCAGGGCGACTCATACGTAACATACGCCATTTCAGCGACAAATTCTTTGTGTTCTCCGAAGTATCTGTAAATAAATGAGTGCTGTTGGTGTCCTCGTCATCTTCCTGGTGATCGGTGTCCTCCCACTTCTCGTCCTGTACTTGGTGGTCGACCGGGAGACGTCGGATCCGACGGTCGTGAAACGCTCCGAGGCCGAGCAGATGGCCCGGGACCGCGGCGGTCGCCCGACAGCGCGCGAGCCGGAGGGGACGGACGGTACCGACGACGAAAGCGAGTGGGGCACCGCCGACGAGTGGGGCGACCGCCGCGGGTAGTCCGGACGGTTTCCCGCGGGCAGTACGGTCTGTCGCGGTGTCGGTGCCCAGCATCGAACTCGCT
>Ga0207714_1002655_pt1 | contig 10607 bp, 5 predicted proteins | sample PonA232FremontCA_2_FD_187270 | JGI IMG/M metagenome (GOLD analysis project Ga0207714, IMG submission 187270) | Marine sediment microbial community from Fremont, CA, USA - Pond A23 Sediment 2 (SPAdes) | ecosystem: Environmental > Aquatic > Marine > Unclassified | place: USA: Fremont, California... | reverse complement strand
GTTCGTCTATTAGCTGTCCGACGATGGTCGTCTTGCCGACCTGTCTGGGTCCTCTTATCGTCACTATCTCTCTGCCTTCGGTCACCTTCTCGAAGAGCTTGTAGAAGTCCCTGCGTCTGTGGTCCTCATAGATGGAGTCGGGCACGGGTTCGCCGTTCCACCAGGTGTTCATCCTGTTCAGAACGGCGAGCACCTCGGCTTTTTCCATGGTCTCACTTTCTCACGGTTGGTCATAGGTTTTTGGGTATGCATACCCAATTTAGATAGTTAGAATTAGGTATAGATACCCAATATATCTGGGAGTTAATAGGAACGCATACGGTAAACCATCGAATCCTTCGGAAACGGTGGTGAGGGCTACGTCCGTTCCATAGGGCTTCGATCAGCGACAGACATATACGGCGGGGCGAACGCTTTGAAGTCATGTCAAAGGAGCAGGAAACGGAGGGTTTGTCCGCGCAGGAGAGGACGGAGCTACCTATAGAGCGCGGGTTTCCTATCGAGCGTGTTAATGAGATCGCGGAGAAGGAAGGACGCGCGGGCAGACATTATCGACCCATCTACACGATGCACAAGTGGTGGGCACGCCGCCTCGGCTGTGTCTTCCGGACTATCTGTCTCTATACTCTTCTGGACGACCACGAGAAGGTGGATGCTGATTATCCCGGAGGCTCCGGCGGTATAGACGGGGACAGGATTCAGGAGATTCTCGAAAACGTTGACCTGTCTGACCCTGAGTCTCTCTGGGAACTGTACAACAAGGACGTGACCGTTGAGGACAAGAAGATACTCGACCCGTTCATGGGTGGCGGAACGTCTCTCGTCGAGGCGTCGAGGTTCGGTGCGGAGACAGTGGGGTACGACCTGAACCCGGTCGCGTGGTTCGTTACGAAGAAACAGCTTGAGGCGGGCGAGACGGACGTAGAGGAGCTTGAGGAGGCGTTCGAGCAGGTGGAAGACGATGTCGCAGACGAGATAACTCGGTACTACCGAACGCCGTGTCCAAACTGTGATAGCGAGGGTCCGGTCGACGGCGACGACCCGCTCGGTCTGGATGCGGACTTCGACTACGATGTTTCCGAGGAACATCTCGACGGTCTGGAGGAACCGGAGCACTACGCCGACGTGATGTACAACTTCTGGGTGAAGGAGCTTGACTGCGTCTCGTGCGGTTCGACGGTTCCGCTGTTCAAGGACTACCGAGTGGCGAAGGGACGTTACGAGAACGACGACAAGTACAACGTTCTATGTCCTGAGTGCGAGTCGGTGGTTCTCGTAGACGACTGGCAGGAAGAGTCTCGGTGCTCGGAGTGCGGTCACAACTGGACACCGAAGCAGGGCACCGTGTCGGGCGCGAATTACGCGTGCCCCGACTGTGGACAGCAGTACCCGATTACGGACGCTATACAGGAACAGGGAGGGTTCGACCTTCGTCTGTACGCCGTCGAGTACTACTGTCCGACGTGTGACGAGGAGGGACGCGAGAGCGGCGAGGTCAAGGGCTACAAGCGGGCGGAGGCGTTCGACAAGGCTCTGTACGAGGCGGCGGAACAGGAGTGGGAGGGGAAAGAGGAGTTACACGAGTACGTCCCCGACGAGGATATTCCGGAGGGAGCAATTACTGTCTCGTCGTCGGTAAGTGGGAATGATATGTTTGAGCATGGATACGAGAAGTGGAGGCAGATGTTCACAGAAAGACAATTGTTATCCATCTCACGTATATTGAAATCAATAGACAACGTAGAGAGTGACAATATTTCTGAATTTCTCTTATTAGCGGTTTCTGGGTCACTGAGATATACAAATCACTACGTTGGTTATCATCATACTCGGAATCACATTCACGATGTTTTCAAAACTAATTCGTTCAACACTCCTCAGAAGCCCACTGAAGCAAATCCATGGGGTACGAAATATGGTCTAGGTTCTTTCAAGTCCAAGTTCGATGGCATCATTCGGGGTGTGGAATACGCTTCTGCCCCTACTGAAAGACATATTGTTAACGGCGAAACCCTCGAAACCAAACCCTTCGCCCAACCAATAGGCGAAAACTCAACCGTCCACCAAGGCGACATGCGAACCATAGACGCCGAGGACGAGTACGACGCCGTCATCACCGACCCGCCGTACTACGACAATATCATCTACTCCGAGGTCGCCGACTACTTCTACGTCTGGCAGAAAATCCTGTTAGAGGACGAATACGACTGCTTCCAACACGACAAGACGCCGCGCGCCGAGTCTATCGTAACGAACCCATTCCTCGACAAGACGGAGGAGGACTTCGAGAGCGAACTACACGAGGCGTTCAACGTCGTCCACGACGCGCTCAAGGACGACGGTGTGCTCGCGTTCACCTACCACCACTCCGACTCCGAATCGTGGGGCGAGCTACTCGGCGCGCTCTGCGACGTAGGCTTCGAAATTACGGCGACATATCCCATCACAGCCGACATCAACAAGTTCATCGAAGGCGAGGCGGTCGAGTTCGACATAATCATTGTCGCGCGCCCCGCCGGAGAACGCGAACCGATATCGTGGAAGAACCTGCGGCGCGACATCTACAGGACAGCCAAGGATACGCGTCAGAAGCTCGAAGAGAACCGCGAACTTTCGCGCGGCGACATAGGCGTCGTAGAGATGGGCGAGTGCTTCCACGAGTACTCGAAGCACCACGGCGAGGTAAGGCGCGCAGGTGACATCATGAGCGCCAAGGAAGTCGTCGACGAAATCTACGGTATCATACAGGAGGCGAGCCAGATAGGTGAGGTGGACGTATTCCTCGATCTACTCGAAACCGATGACCCGTCGTACGACGACGTGAACAAGCTCTGCCGCGGCACCAACGCCGACCCCGACGAGATGAAGGACAGACGTCTGTTCAACACCGACGACGGCTTTGAACTCGGAACGTGGGACAACGAGAAACGTATGGCGTACATACAGGAACGCACCAACGGCGACGACAGTGACCTAACGAACCTCGACAAGGCGCAGTTCCTGCGACACCGCTACGAGAAAGGTAAGTCGATACAGAACTACCTCAACAAGTGGGAGATAGACGACGACATGCGCGAACTCGCCGAAGCGCTCGCCGAGGCGGCGGACGACGATACCTACCTACGTATACTCGGTTCGCGCGCCGACCCGACGAGGGAGACGAGCATAGAGGAGTTCGAGGACGAGTAGGGACGTTGAACTACCCCGGACCCGTCATAGAGCACCGCATATTACTCCCGTGGCTCTTCGGTGTCGGCTTGCGCGGAAGCGAGAGTCCCTGTAGCGGCTTTCGCGTCGACCTCGTCGTTTTCCTCGTCGGTGGTTTTGTCGGTTGACAGTTCCGGACGCGGCATCGTCTCCATCTCCTTGACCTCTGTCGACTTCTCGACGCGCTCGTACTGACGTCGCCACGCATCTTCAGGGAACAGGCTGTTATCGTCGAACAGACGCCGAGCTTCTTCTGTAATGCGGTAGAACTTGTACGGATAACCTCTTATCCTCTTCCCGGTTTCGACCACCAGCTCTTCGATCACGTCTGCCTCGCGCAGCTCTCGGAGGTGGTTCCGTACCGCGTCTTCGCCGAGACTCGGGTTCATGTAGTCCAGCTCCGCGACGCTGGGCGCACCTTTCGGGTGTCCGACTATGTCGGCTATTAGGTTCGCGCGTGCCTCATCCGTCGACTTCCGGAGTGCTATCCATCTGTCGAACCCATCTGATCCGTCGTTCTCCTCCGCGCTTCTGGGACGCATATGCGATGTTATGAACGCGCGCATCATAAACACTTGGTCTCTAGAGACTACTGTTTTACAACTATTTCTCAGGTGATACTGAAACAGTTCTCTGCTAACCGCCAACCTAATGCTTCTCTGTTTCCTCAAAAACTACGATGAAGGATGAGTCGGAGACGGATGAAAGGAATCACTTGGAGGGGGTTGAAGAGGGAGAAATAGTCGACGCCGAACCCGACACCCTGTCACTAACACCGGAGCAGCACGAGCGGCTAAAGAGTCTGATACACGGAAGCGACCTATTCGATGAGATAACCAACGCGGAGAACAGATACCTCATCTTCGGACGCAACGAGGGCGAGTTAGGTGAAAGACGAAAAAAGCTTCAGCAACTGCTCGACAGCCGCCGATCGGCTACCGCCTTCCGGCTCGAAGACTTCGGGCTGACGAGTGACGATATACACCTGTGGGCACCTGCCTTCGACGTTCTTTCCGAAACCGCGACACATGTCGTCGGCGTTCTTGAGGACTACGATGGCGGACACGTCTGGGAGATGGGTCTTCTGTACTACCGTCAAAGCAATGTGCGAGATACCCTCTGGATACTGAAGCGGACGTACGAAGATGATGACCTACAACGCGAGAGATATGACAACGGAATGGCGGCATCTCATATCGCCGCTCTCGAAGAATCCATTGCGGACCGCGTCGTAACCTGGCGAACAGAGGACGACCTTGAAGAAGCAGTTAAGAAGGTTCCGTGAACACCAGCACGTCAGTCTCAACGGACGGACTCCGGTATGTTGTCGATATCTTCTGTCACACCCACCCCAGTCGCGTAGTCGAACGTCAGTTTGTCCGACGAGGTCTCGACGACGAGGTCCCCCTTCTCGTACGAGACAACCGTAACTGAAGCCGGTTCTATACGCACATCTACAGAGTGCCTGTCATATACTTCTCTACGTTTCTCCGGATAGTCTTCCGACCTCTCCGACTCTATCTCCTCTATCTCCGTCTCAATGTCTTCCAGCTTGTCGCTAAGCTCTTCGCGTTCCCGCAGGGCAGCAAGCCTTTCGCCACGTTCCTCCGTTTTCTCAGCCGTCTCTGTAGCCTCCTGAATCTTCTTTCTGATATCCTCCGCCTCCTCACGCCTTTCCGAGAGAAGTTCCTCCTGTAGGCTTCTGTACTCTTTCATCTCGACAGCCGCGGCTTTCGACGCCTTGTCCCGTATCTCTTCTATCTCGGGCATCACTTCCTGCTCCACCTCGATCGCGGCGGCTTCGACCGCGTCGTTTAGCCTCTGCTCGTCAACGTCCACCTCTGCGGCACCTGGCTCTTCCTCAATACCTTCCAGAAGAGCATCTTCCATACCGTGGAGAACTTCGTTACTGCGCGTATCGACAGCTACGGCGTGGAGAAGCTCCGTCTCGTACTCGCTGACGGTCTCGACGCTGACGGAGAAAAGAACCACGACAGCCGTCCTGTCGTAGTACGGAACGAATTCGTAGCTACGAACGCTGACATCACCTTCGGTTATCCAGACCGGTAACTCCGTCTCCGCGACTTCCGATATATCGACCTTGCCGAAACGCTGTTCCTCCGTCGCCTCTTCGACAAGCCGTCTGAAAAACTCCGTTTCGGGACCGACCGCAACGGCATCGTCGTTCGTATCCTTCTCTCCGAATACGATCTCGGAGAAACCCCTCGAAAGAACGCCTCCCTCCGGTAAAGAGACGCGTAATCTATCTTCCGAAGCCTCGTGAACGTCGGCTCCGATAGTATCCAGATACGTCTTGGTGAGCTCCTTCACGCGTTCCATCGTAACGCCTACCGAAGCTTCAGTCATCGTCCCCTCCCAGCTCGAAGCTGCTGAAAACGTCCGTGTTGAACTCCTCCACCTTGTTAGCTATCTCCTTTTGCTCGTTGAGATCGACAGCCATTTCCTCGAAGTTATTTTCCAGATTGACCTCGCTATCGGCGTTGACAAGGAGTTCGAATACTTCTTCCTCAAACCCTTCTCCGGAGTCTTCCAGACGAGTCAGTATCGAGCTTAGCTCGCCCACCGACTGCTCGAAGAGGTCTATCTTGTGGTACAGCTTGTCCAGAACGTACTCCTCTACGGTGTCTTTCAGGGCGAGGTTGAAGATGTAGACGCGGCGATCTTGACCTATCCTGTGCACGCGCCCTATCCGTTGTTCGACACGCATCGGGTTCCACGGGAGGTCGTAGTTCACCATCACGTTACAGAACTGTAGGTTTCGTCCCTCGCTCATCGAGTCCGTCGTCACCATCACGCCGCCTTCCTCTCGGAAGTTATCCACGACATCCTCCTTCTCCTCGCTCGAAAGACTACCGTTGAACTCGTGGGTAGTGTCTCCCTGCTCCTGAAGCCGGTCTATTACCGCCCTCTGCGTCGCCCTGAACTGTGTGAAGACGATTACCCTGCCCTTCTCGACGTTCTCTCTCGCCTCCGCGACTATCTCGTCCAGACGTTGCAGTTTGGTTACCTCGTCGACCGCATCGGCTTTCTCTATTATCCCTCTGATCCTGCTCTCGACCGCCGTACCCTCCTCCATCTGCTTCTCAGCCGTCCGTTTCAGTGCCTCGGGACTACTAACAACCTCCTTCTGTAACGTCATGAGAACGAGCTTCTGACCCGCGTTCTGCGAGTACTCCTCCTGCACGTACTCCGAGACAGCATCGTACAATTCGGTCTCTTCCTGGGTCGGCTCAAACCGCTTGGTCTCTATCTCCCTGTCGGTGAAGTCGATATCCGTGTCGTCGCGCGTGTTTCTCACCATCACCTCACGCAGCTTCTCCTGTAGCTCCTTCCTGTTGTCGAGGGTTTCCTGCTGGTCATCCACAAACCGGCGACGGAACCCTTCGTACGTCCCGAAGACGCCGGGTCTGAGAAGCGAGACTATGTTGTAGAGGTCAGAAACCTCGTTCTGTATCGGTGTCGCCGTCAGGAAGAATGCGTAGTCGTACGAAAGATCCCGTATGAGGTCGTACCTGTCCGTCTCCTCGTTCTTGACGTAGTGCGCCTCGTCGAGAACCAGAACGTCCCAGTCCTTTGAGACGACTTGGTGCCTGTACCTTTCGCTCTTCGCCGTATCGATGCTGGATATAACCCTATCGTGTGATGCGAAGTCCACGAAGTCGCTGTCGTAGTTACAGATGAAGTCCAAGCCGAACTTCTCGCGTAGCTCCCCTTGCCACTGCTTCGCTAACTGTGCAGGTGTGAGAACGAGAACCGAGTCGACCGTGTCGCGGTAGTGCATCTCCTTCAGCACTATACCTGTCTCTATCGTCTTCCCGAGACCGACCTCGTCGGCGAACAACGCCTTACCATCCATCTCAAACAGCGCCCGATAGGCAGCCTCAACCTGGTGCTCTAGAAGCTTTACTTGTTCCTCGCTGACCTCGTTGAGCGACCTAAGCTCGTCGTCGGGCTGTCCCGCGTGGAGACGAAGAGCCCGCAGGGTGGTTAGGTGTTTTTGATGGTCGGATGGGATGTAGTCCGATAAGTTAGGTTCAGGAGTACTCTCATGAGATATATTCAACTCAACACGGTCATCAGGCATCTATGTCTACCTATGCAGACACCGGATAATAATCTTCCGCGGAAGTATACTCAAACACTAACCTATATTACGTCGCCTGTTCATTCTATTCGTATTAATGTCCGAGACGGCTTCTACCAAGACCATCACTGACACCGTCACCCTGAGCAGGGAACTTCGGGAGGAAGGAAAGATAGACGGACAGGTAAAGCTGTACAACGTTGACGACGAGGACGAGTTTGAGTCCGACGCGGAGAAGTTCTTTAATAGAACTCTACTGACAGCGGGACTTCGGAAGTCGCTACGTTCCTTGCGCGACTTCTTCACCGGTGAGAGTACAGCATCCACGCATCTTCTGTATGGTCCCTACGGAAGCGGAAAGTCGCACCACATGGTTGCTCTCTACCACTGTTTCACCTCCTCTGGCGTGGCTGCAGACTGGGCTTCGGAGCATCCGGATATAGAGAAACTAGGGGATGTTCTCCCCGACTCCGGAGTCGGTGTCACGGTATCTCTTCAGGACAAGCAACCGACCTATCTGTGGGAGCCGCTTTTCGACGCTCTTGACTACGAACCTACCGAGGAAGACCTCGACCCTTACCCGGAGATGGACGTAATACAGAAAGCAGTAGGGGACGAGACAGTAGTCTATCTGATAGACGAACTAGAGGACTGGTATGGTGGTCTTGAGGAAGGAAGCGAAAAGAAGAACGCTAACAGAGGCTTTCTGCAGGCACTCATGGAGTCTTCCGGGAAGTCCGGACTCGACCTACACAACGTTATCTCTACTCTCCGTCAGGGATCGGACGCACATGATATACTCAACAGAGAGAAGGCTTCGGTCGTCCAGGTCAACCTGAACCAAGACGTAGACAGGCGGGAGATACTCCACCACCGTTTGATAGACGAAGTGAACGAGTCTGAGGCACGGGAGATAGTTAACGGATACGTAGACGCGTACGAGCAGTCGGACCATGTGGACGATGTAGGCGGCTTACGTTCGGAGATGCTGGAGAACTACCCGTTCCATCCCGAGCTTCTGGATGCTCTTGAGACGCGGTACTTCACCGACGAGGGTAATCAGAACACACGCGGCATGATCTATCTCTTCTCGGAGCTTCTCCAAGCCTTCCACGACGATACCGACTGGGAGTACATGGGTGAGGACGAGGACATCGAGGGGTTCAGCTTCGAGCGTGACCTCATCACACACGGCGACATAGACGCCCTTGTCTTCGACGACGAACTCTCCCGTATCGACTACCAGAGGCAGGACGCGTGTGCCGACGATATAAAGGAGCGTATCGAGGGGGTGGAGTACGGGCGTCGTATACTCAATACTATACTCCTGTACTCCCTCGAACCCGGCGAAGGAGAGGGTGCTGACAGGTCTGAGATAGTTATGGGCACGTACCAGACCGATGACCTAATCTCCGATATTATCATCAACTTGGAGAGCCTCTATGGCGAGGCGTGGCATCTCCACCGGCTTAACGGTAAGTACGCCATACGCGAGAGCAAGAACCCGGCGGCGTTAATTGAGAACGCGGCGAAGGAGGTCCCCGAGAGGGCTGCGAAAGCGGAGATCGGTGAGATGGTAACTGATCTTTTCGGAGGAGAGACCTACGCTGTAGGCTTCCGCGAGGAAACCGATGAGTACGATGTGATCCCTGACTCAAGGGAAATCAAGATCGTCGCTTCTCGGACTGAATGGGACGACAAGAGCGCGAAGAAGGTAATAAGAAACGACGGGAAAGGGAGACAGTGGCGTAACACCTTCGTCTTCGTCCAGCCCAGGGAGAACAAGTCCATAAAGTCAGGCAAGGGCTACATAGACAAGGCAAGGTACGTGGAAGGTGCTCGCCAAGTCCTCCAGGACGACTCCCTAGACGATGAAATAGTAGGTTCGGTTGAGGATCAGCTCGACAACGAGATAAGCGAGCTACGCGAGCGGCTTGAGGTAGCGTACGGCGAGGTGGTTGTTGTTGACGATCCTCTCGACTGGGACGATCCGACTACGATGGAGATCGATACGTACGTCGGAGAAGACGACGCGCTCGGCTACCAAATGATAGCCGACGCCGCGTCTGCGGACCCATTCGACATACGGGATAGGGTTTGGGATGCTGTCTCAGAACTCTTTAGCCGAGGCGGCGGAAACCCGTCCGTCGAAGATGTCTACGAACACTTCCTTATGAATCCCTCGCTACCCGTGCCAGAGTCCGCTGGTGACGTGGTCGATGCCGTCGCCAAGGATCTCGAAGACAAGCCCGTTCTGACGCACGACAGCGACACCGGCTTCAGCGAGGAGCTTGAGGGTATCTCGGTTGACACTATTTTAATACCTGAAGACGAGGTCGAGAAATGGTCCGTCGAAGAAGTCGAAGAGGAGATACGTAGGAAGTTCGGATCCGGCGACAAATCCGTTGAGGTAGGTTCTCTCGAACTCGACCTCCTTGAAAAAGAGGACGTGTGGCTCGTCGGCGAAGGTGACTCGCACGATGTTGTAATGAAAGCCGTAGGTAGACTTGCACGAGAGGACAAGTACGTCCTGTACGACGGTGACGAGATAGTTTCTAAGGCACGCCCCGACACGGAGCTACGCGATATCTCCGATGCCGACGAAGTGGGCGCACCGGAGCTGAAAGAGCGTATAGGGGGGAGTATAGAGGAACAAGAGGTCGCCGACATGTCGAAGATAATAGGCGACGTAAGAAATGACGACACGGTCTACCTACCCGACGACGAGACAGAGACCTCTGCCCGCCAAGCCGTTACCGACTATCTTGTCGAGGACCACCTTCTCGAAGCCGGTGGACGTTACCTAGACAGTCTTGAGGAGCGTGATCCAACGGATGTCAGAGTGGTACCGACGGTAACAGATGATGTCGGAGACGATATACTCGAATACATAAGCGGGTTTGACGAAGGCGACGAGTTCACAGTGTCGAAGGTGGCTAACAGGTTCGATCCGAGCGTAACCGAAGCGGCTGTGAAGACGTTTCTGCTCCAAAATCTCGGCGAGGATGAACCCGAGTACGTCGTCGGTCCAACTGGGTCGGACGACCCGGCGGACTGGTCGCCCGGGTTTCCGTTCCGTATCCCCGAGGAGGAAGGATGGAGGTTCGAGTACAAGGGTGACGACGCCGCCGACATGAGAAAGAAGTGGCGCGAGGAAAGCCGTGGTCAAGAAGGTGTGGTGTCGTACGGCGACGTTAACCTGAACCTTCCGGGGGAGAAAGGCGTACCGGAGACGCTCAGCGGAGCGGTCGACGTGGTGAAGACAAACGTCGACCTGACGCTGGAGTCAGGCGAG
>Ga0207714_1002653_pt1 | contig 10612 bp, 13 predicted proteins | sample PonA232FremontCA_2_FD_187270 | JGI IMG/M metagenome (GOLD analysis project Ga0207714, IMG submission 187270) | Marine sediment microbial community from Fremont, CA, USA - Pond A23 Sediment 2 (SPAdes) | ecosystem: Environmental > Aquatic > Marine > Unclassified | place: USA: Fremont, California... | reverse complement strand
ATATTTCTAATTACTCGATGTTTTGTGGCCTTTATTTACCGCTTTTAAAAAATTGGATAATTTTTTGCCTAAATGTTCTGTTCTCTCATGAATTTCTTTATAGAGAGGAAGCTCCGTTAATGAATTTGTTTCATATAATGTTTCAAGATGATCGATAGTTTCATGATTGGAAGCAAGGGCAAAGGTTAAAAAACGAATGAATTCCATTTTGTAGGCTCTCCTGCCATATCCCTCAACAATGTTGGCCTTAACTGATTTTGAGGAGCGTCTTATCTGGGAAGCTGTTTCGTACATTTCGAATTTAGGCAGATTCTCTATAGTCATTTTATGAATTTGATTCACATTATCTTTTGCTAATTTCCATATATCAAGCTCCTTATAGCTCATGGTTTTTGGGTTTTAGATGTTTGATATTAGATGTTTGATATTAGATGTTAGATATTAGATGTTTGATATTAGATGTTAGATATTAGATGTTTGATATTAGATGTTAGATATTAGATGTTTGATATTAGATGTTAGATATTTGATGTTTATTTGTTTTTATGAATTTAATATTCTTTTCTTATGTAGCCTCATGTTTATTTATTGTTTTCCCCTATCCATTATCTATTATCCATCATCTACCATCCATCATCGAAATTCATCGTTCTATCTCCGGCGGACAAGTTTGTAATGAAACCATTATTCCCGGAACATCAGCTATGTTTGCGTTAATCAGGAGTTTTTCAAGTAAGGCTACGGCATGTGTGTAACTTGGGCCCCGCAGGTTTATTCTTCTTGGATAAGCTGTTCCGTCGGAAACAACATAATATCCATATTCACCTCTTGATGCTTCTGCTCTTACATAAGTTTCTCCTTTGGGGATGCGCCAGTTCAATGCATTCGGAGTTGGAGCCTTAAAACTTCCTTCTTCCGGCATTTTTTCTAAGATTTGACTGATAAGGTCTGCCGTTACCTGCATGTCCATCCAGCGGATTCTTGCCCGTGTATAGATGTCAGAATTTTCCAGAACAGGCACTTCCCAATCCAACTCGTCATATCTCAGATACGGATAATCTTTTCTGACATCCCGATTGTATCCGGCAGCTCTTGCATTTGGTCCTACAATACCAAACTTGTCTATCCATGAAGGATCTATATAGCCTGTTCCAATAGCCCGTTTTTTAAATACGGCATTGTTAAACATCACATCGTCAATTCTTTTGGCAAAACGATACACTTCCTCCATTGCTTTTTGGGCTCTCTCTTTGAAGCCTTCCGGTAAATCTCCTCTAACTCCGCCTGGGAGCATGTACATGTGATAGATCCGTCCACCGGTTAATTCTTCAAACAAATCCAGGATAAGTTCCCTGACGTACATTCCCCATTGCACTCCAATTCCTAAGCCAAAAGTTCCACCCTGGCCCGGAACAACTCTTAGCAACATTTGAAGCCGTGACATTTCCAGGGCAAGCATCCTGAGCCATTTTGCTTTCTCCGGGGCTTCAATTCCCGAAAGTTCTTCCACTGCTTCAGCAAAACAATACTCGTTGGTATCAGATTCTGGCACGCACATTCTGATGCATGTAGGCATAACCTGCATGTAAAGCCGGCGTTCGAATAGTTTTTCAAATCCCCGGTGAAGGTACCCGACATGCGTTTTGGCATCAACCACCTCATCTCCGCATAATGTTAGCTCCAGTGACATATTTCCAGTAACCCCAGGATGATTAGGCCCTTGCCAAACCTTTGTGTATTTTTCCGAAGACAGGTCAATTTTGTTGGTGCCATCAGCATTTTTCTCCGGAAACTTGCTCCTGTCTGAATTTTTTTCAAATATCTTGTTATTCTTCATAGTCATCAGAGTAAAGCTTGTTTTTCATATATTCCCTTGGATCGTAGCTCTTTGAGCCCGGTCTTGGGAAGTATGTTTCTTCTGAATATTTTTTAGTATCAAATTCTCGTCGCATTGGAGGTATATCATCCCAGCCTTCAAGAATGAACTCTTCATCAACCCTTGGGCTTCCGGGAAAATCAATGCCATACATCTCTTTTATCTCGCGTTGAAAAGTCGCGACATGTTCCCAAAGATGATGAGCAGACTCCATCGATGCATTTTCACGGGAAATTCTTGTGCGCACGCCAATGTCCATCTTCTTTTCAGGATTATTTAACAAATAAGTAAGCTGAAATTCCCCTTCCTCAATCCAATCTACAACAGATAACATGATGAAATAAGAAAATCCCTCATAATCCCTCAGGTGAGTGACCAGCGGAACAGCCTGCTCCTTTATTGTCGAAACAAAAAACAAATCCTTTCGCTGTTCCACTTTTTCAGAGATGTTGAAATGTCTTTGTATGTTAGTTATTATGTTTTGCATATTATTTTGAATTATAGTTAAATTGTAAAATCGAAGGCTTAGGCTAAGGCTAAGACCGGATTTAATTAGTGTTGTATTTATGATTTATATTTTTGTTTGTTTCGATTGCTTTTATTAATTTATTTAATTCGCTGATTATCATTTTTAAATGCTTGATTAAGGCTTCTGCAATTTTGTTACTCTTGATATATGCTAATTCCTGAGATATTATTATTTGGCTATGTATTTCGAAACAACTTCCTCTTGATATTTTATAAAATCTTGTCTTATCTTTAGGTTCATACCTCCCAAAACCTTCAGCAATATTGTTTGTAACAGAAATTGCTGCTCTTCTCATATCTGAAATTAATCCATACTTCTCTTCTGCCGGGAAGTCCTTAGTAATAGCATAGATATTTTTAACTAATTTTAAGCCTTGTTGCCATACATTCATTTTTGTAAAGTCGCCGTTTGCCATTATGTTCTTTTTGATGTTATCAAATTATTTGATTCTTCATCCTTTATTTCACCTCAGCCTTATCCTTATCCTCAGCCTTGTATTACCAATTATAATCCGGCATATTCCAGTCTTTTATAATTTTTTTCTGATTTGCCTTGTACCAGTCAAAGTTATCTGCGTATTCGTTGGCCCCCTCGGCTCTTCCTTCACGAATACGTTTTTTGAGCTGATTGAAGCCGGCCAGTAAGGCCTCCGGCCTTGGCATGCATCCTGCTACGTAAACATCTACAGGAAGGTAATAATCCACTCTGTTGATTGTATTGTAGCTATCCCAGTACATTCCACCGTTGATGGTGCAACTTCCTAATGCCAGAACGAATTTGGGCTGCATCATTTGCTCATAACTTCGAATTGCCCTTTTTAAGGTTTTTACTGACAGATATCCTGAAATGATGAGCGCTGAAGACTGTCTTGGGGTAGGCCGCATCGCCACACCAAAGCGGAACATGTCAAACCTGGGTGTAGTTAGCGGTGGAATTTCTATACTACCACAGCCCGTGCCAAAACCAAGAACCCAGATTGACTCTGAGCGTGCCCAGTTAAGAAATTTTTCAATGACACCTTTATGCGGGTCTTTTCGTTTTGGCCGCTCTTCACTGAAGTAATCCTTCATTGGATTTACCTCAATGGTCTTTCCATCCGGGGTTTCTACATTTCTCTTTTTGTTGTAGTCCTTCAGGAACTTATCTCTTGTTTCCTGTATTTTCTTTTCGTCGTTATGTTGCGTGTTCTTTTTATCTTCAGACATAAATGTTACAATATTAGAATGATAGCAATGATACCTAAAATTAAAGGAACTTTAAGGAACCAGGAGACTGATTGTTCTACCCGGAAACGTGGGAAAACGACCCCTACCAGTATTGAAATAAAATAGATAAGGAACGTTTTAACAATCAATATAATCCATGATGTTGCCCCTCCAAAAAACAGATTCATAAATAATACTGCTTCGGCAACATGCAGAATAGCTGCATTGGTTCTTAATATTCCTAAATAGGATGAATGATATTCAGTTGGCGGACCTATTGGAATTTCATTCGGGGCTTTAACCAAATCGAAAGGTGAATGCATAAAAATACCCAGCATTGAAAGTAGTGCTGCTACAGTGGCCACAGGGTTGGTGAAAAGTGTCCAGTTTAGAACACCGCCCTGTTGTGCAGCTACCATCTCTGAAAGAGAAAGTGTGTTATACTGAACAGCCAGGGCTATAATTGCTAAAGCGAAGGGTAATTCAACAGCTGTAACCTGCGATAAACCACGGCTTACACCAATAGCAGAGTAGGGGTGTCCCCCTTCTCCTGCTCCGAGAGCCATCCCAAGCATGCCGAAAAATTTAATGTATAGAATGACAACCAAGTCGCCGGCAAATGAGAAATTACTGAATAGCTCAGAACCATAAATTAGTGGCATGAAAAGGATTATACCCAGACCGCCTAATAATCTGAAAACCGGCCCTAACTGGAACATCACCCCATGGTTAATGGAGTTTCTGTTTGAATAAAGCTTAACAAGGTTTATCCATGGTTGATACCACCGAATGCCTATACGTCTGCCTACTTTGGCGGTTAATTTCCGCATGATGGCATTCATTAGCAAACCCCAGTTCAGTATGATAAATAATCCTAATAATGTGAAAAGTATGCGAGTTATTAAGTCCATTAGAATCCTCCTGTTGTTATCAGATACACAATTACTACATAAATTATTACATGAAGCAAGTATGCTTGACCATTGCCACTGTAAATACGACGAATCTGGTCAGCCACTTCTTTAACACCATCAGAAATCCAGTTCCAGAATCCTGTTATTCCTGGCGAAACCAAAAATCCCAGGGCCCTGTTGTAACCAGCGAACATATTGTAAGAAATGTGAGTGGTTTCCGGCCGAATCGGTCTTTCTCCTGCATATACAATGTTGAATTGCTTGACTTTTTTTGCATTTCGGTTCAGCATAATCAGCCACAAGACTGCGATTGCGAAAACCCCCATAACGATAACCATGATTTGCGTTCCATTCCAGTATCCCAGTTGTCCGATTGCAGTTCCATCTCCTTTCCATTGCAATGGTGAAGAAGGGAAAAACTGAGCTGTTATCTCGCCAAACGGTTGCAGTACAAGGTCGGGTTTTGCTGAGAATACCATAATTCCCATAATCAATATGTATGCAGGTATAAGGAACCAGGGCGATATTTCTTTTACCGTTCTGTGTTTATCTTTAAGTTGTCCTAAGAAGACAGAATGAATCAGCCTGTATAAGTAAAGGAATGCAATAATTCCCGAGAAGAATACTACTGCTCCCTGGAAGTACCATCCTTTGCCAATACTGGCATTATAAAACAGCCATTTTCCTGCAAATCCTGATAGTGGTGGAAGTCCGGACAAGGCCACAATTCCGATTAATACCGCTATAAAACTATAGGGCATGCGTTTTATGAGACCACCCATTTCATACATGTTATGTGTCTTCAATCTTAATACTATTCCACCTATTACGAGGAAAAGAATAGCTTTGTACATGAAATGGTTAATGCTATAAGTAAAACCGGCAAGCCAGCCGACATGAGTCATAATGGCGAATGCAAAGAGAATGTAGCCAAGTTGTCCGATACTCGAGTAGGCAAGGAGACGTTTGGCATCTTCCTGGAAAACCGCGCTTAAGTTACCGATGAGAGCTGTCAATGCGCCAAGCCATCCAAGTATGTACATGAGCGGATGACCTTCCGCACTTTCAGCACCCATTGAGATAAACAGCAATACCAGGCCAAATACTCCGGCTTTAAGCAGTATTGCAGACACCATAGGAGATACGTCGGATTCTGCTTCTGCATGAGCGCCGGGGAGCCAGATATGTACCCCAAGTGTTGCTGTTTTTGTCATAAAGCCAATTGCAATAAGGGCATAAGCCCAACCTGCAAGTGATGTTATCTGTGATAATGATTCCAGAGCAATGGAACCGCCATTAGCAAATGCTATTCCAAAGCCGGCCAGCATCAGATAAGCGCCACCAACAGAAAACAACATATAGCTGAAGCCATGTTTGATGCTGTTTTTGCCACGGATAATCAGAATATAGGAACCAATAGTCATCAATTCCCATGCAAAGAAGAACTGCAGCATTGATTCGGCAGTAAGCAGTTCTCCTAAACCAATAAACATTAGAAGGGCTGCAGGATAGAAACCCGGTCGCTTTCCGCGGTATGTAAAACCCGGGATTAATGTCAGAATTCCTCCTATAAGGAAAATAATTCCAAAGAAGAAACGTAATCCGTCTGTTTCATAAAGTCCGGGCATTATCAGATATCCATAATACGCCAGCGCTGCTATTGAAATGACATTTTTGACTCGTGCAGGGATGAAGTCAAAAAGGAAAATGAGGATAATCAATCCAAGCGGAATAAAGTTCAGTTTGCCGGCTCCTTCTGCTATTGGAGTGGCAAAATATCCTCCAACATATAAAGCCACTGCTACAATGGCTACGGGGACTATTTTTTTCAATGAAATATTAAATGAAGGTAGAGTGGTGTTTTCCAGTTTGATTGCATAGCCGAGCCATCTGAAAAGATATATTCCTTCAAGAAATGAACCTACGAGAATTACGATGACCCATACATAACCAGCATTGGCTGAAAGCTGCATAATCATTTCCCATTTTGCGAAGAATGAAGGAAAAGGAGGGAAGCCGATTAAAGCAAAAATGAATGTTCCAAAAATTACAAGCAGGAACGGTTTCTTCCGCAATGCTGACCAATCTCGTATGTTGTCCCGTTCCAGAATGCCTGATAGCCAGAATAATCCGGCTTTAGCCAGGTAATGGCTAATCAATATACCTAAGGCAATCAGAAGGAAATTCGTACTCATAAATTGAGAAAGGCCTATGACCATCATCAGTAAGCCAATCTGTCCAACAGAGGAATATCCAAGTAATCTGCGGGCACTGCCTTGCTTTATGCCAAGTAAATTCGAACCAACAAAAGTTACGGCGCCTATGGTAGCAATCATATTTAGCCAGGCATCTCCGGCAATAGGCATAATCTTAAACAGAACATAAATCATTGCAGTAGCGAATGCTCCGGAGACTAAAGCTCCCAGACCGGGATTAGCTCCCTGGTAAAGGTCTAAAGCCCAGCCATTGGCAGGGAAAGGCTTTAATTCAAGTACGATTGCTATCAATACCAGGAAAATTGACGCAATACCACCTTTTGCAGCTGTAAGATTTGAACCGATAATGTCGTCAATATAGAGAGTACCTGTTATCTGATAGATAAAAATGATTCCGATTAATAAAAGTCCCGAGATAATGCTGGTTGCTACAAGGTATTTGAAGCCGGAGGAAAGAGCGATTGTATTTCGCTGGAGTATGACAAGGCCGGCAATTGCTACACTGGATATTTCTAAGAACACAAACAGGTTAAAAATATCACGCGTCATTACGACCACATTTAAACCTGCGAAAAGAAGGAGATATACAATCATAGAATTCACGCCTTCTTTTTTGAACTTATCCCAAAGATAGAAACCTCCAAGTAATCCAAGGAAATTGATCATGCTTGTCAGGATAGCTTCGTATTTTCCCATCATGAGACTGATGGAAAAAGGAGGCACAAAACCTGCTGTGAATGTATAATTCGGTGAATCTCCGGCAAAAACTGTTGACCATAGCCATTGAAGCGAGATAAACGTTAAAAATGCCATGGTTAATAACATGACCACGCCCGAAGTATTTTTTCCTGCTTTTTTTATGATTCCAAGCAGAAAAGCAATTCCAAGTCCTGATCCGACAATATAAATAGGTTCTACCATTTTAGATCGTTATAATTGTTTATTTCTAATGTTTTTCTTCTTTGATATAATCTTAATGCATAAGCAAGCATTAACGCAGTAATACCGAGCCCAATGACGATAGCAGTGAGCACTAATGCCTGTGGAACCGGATCCACTATTTCGTTTGCTGCATTCTTAAGATTTACGGCTTCATCAAGAATCGGCGCTGTTTTGCCTTTTAAATATCCCACACCTACCATAATGATGTGGGTGCCTGTATCAAACAGCGAAAAGCCAATGATAATCTTAATGATATTCTTTTGGGTTAAAACACCCCACAAGCCAATCAGAATTAATAGAATGCCTGTGAAAGTAGCGATATGAGCTAAACTTATTTGTTCCATTATATTTCTTCTTTCTGTGTTTCTTGTAAATTGCTGACAATGCCTGATAACTCAGATCCAACTTTCAGGCCTATAAAAATGTATATGATTGGAATGGCACCTGCACTTAGTAATTTTCCGAAATCTCCCAGTCCAATAAAGCTGTTATCAAGGAATCCGCTTGCCAGGAATATACCGAGGATTCCAAGGAAAACGAAGGCGAATCCTGATATTGATTCAACTATGGAAATAATCGAATGATTTACTTTCTTGATCGGGTTTGCCAGTAGCATGAGCACAAGCCCCGAGGCAATGATTGCACCTCCCTGAAAACCACCTCCGGGAGTTAAGTGTCCATTTAAAAACACATAAATGCCAAAAAGAAAAATAACCGGAGTAATTATTTTAGATGCCGTTTCCAATATTTCACTTGTTTTCCTCACTTTTCTGGGAACTTTTTCTTCCTCAAGTTTAACCTTTAAAAAGAAACCAATGATAGATGCAGCAAGGAACAGGATGGCCACCTCGCCAAGAGTATCCAGTCCTCTGTACGTAACCAGCACAGCTCCTACAAGGTTAGCTGCTCCCACTTCATCCGGTCCTTTTTCAGCATAGCGGGTTGCTATTTCATTCAGCTCCTCACCTGAACCGGTGAAGTTATATGATTCAACCAGAATCAGAGCAAAGCCGATTAATACGATAAATATGAAAACTTTCTTAAACATTCTCCAGTCTGTCTTTTTTGATTTTATTCAATACATAGAAAAATATAATCGTAGATAAGCCACTGCCAATGGCTGCTTCTGTCATAGCTACGTCAGGAGCTGCAAGCAAGAGGTAGAAAACTGAAGCGAAAAGGCTTACAGCCCCGGCAGCTATTATCGACACAATGAGCTTTTTGTTTAAAACAGCTAAAAGAGCCATGAATATGATTGCGAGCGCTAATATGATCGCTATTATCTTTAAAATCATTTGGTATCTCCTTTTTGGTCTTTGATTTCAATATATTCTTCGTCCTCAGCATATTTATTTACTAAAGTAGCTTTGGTCAAAGGAACTTTTATGTAATGAGATGCACGAGCCAATACGTGCGATGATACCGGGTTGGTGATGATTACCGAGATGATAAGGATTAATAATTTCCCCCACCATCCGGGCATTATAAGTAGTAATCCGGCAAAAGAGAGTATAGTTCCTAATGTGGAAGCTTTTGTTCCGGCCTGAATCCGATTGAAGCAATCAGGCATGCGTAGTAATCCGATAGAGCCAAGTAACAGGAATATAGATCCGGCTAACGTGATAAATGCTCCTATGATTGGTAATATTTCCATTTTACAGTCCTTTTTCTAAATATCTTGCAACAACTAAAACACCCAGAAAACTTAAAATGCCATAAACCATGGCAATATCAAGGTAGATAATCCGGTTTGTTATATAAGCAATGCCAGCAATGATAGCTAATGAAGATATTGTCATTACATCAAAAGCTATGACACGATCAGTGTAACAAGGTCCTTTAATGAACCTGATTAAAGAGAGAATAACAGACAATAACATTATTCCCAGCGCTATTGATAAAATTGTATTAACCATATATCTTTTCTAAGTATTTTTCGAATTTGCGTACGATAGTTTTTGTAGCTTCATCAATATCTTCCGACTGCACATCGATCCAGTGTATATATAAAATATCATCCTGAATGTCTATAGTTAACGTTCCCGGAGTCAGAGTAATAGAATTGGCCAGGATCATCCTGCCCATTTTTGACTTCAGTTTGGTTTTTACCTCAACAATTCCCGGGTTAATAGGAAGAGATGGCGTGATAACCCTTCTGGCCACGTCAATGTTGGATTTTACAAGCTCATATAAGAAAACAACAAGATAAGCTAATGTGAAGAAAAAAGCTTTTGGCGTAAGTTTTATTTCAGAAAATACATCGCACCGTGCGCAGAAAATGAGCGCTAAAATTAAGGATAAACCCGCACCGATAATTAATTGTAATGGTTCGAATGAATTATTTAAAAGGATCCAGAATATAAATGCTATTATAAAGGATATGAGAACGTTTTTAAATTTCATTTTGATAAATTTACATTTGTATATATCTATTAAACTACATGTAACAAATATATGATTAATTCTATATTTTTAATTGATTCTATATGTTTTCTACAAAACACATTAGAACCACAAACATCTTATCAGTAATTGATTTGAATTTATTTAATTATAAACATAGTTATATAAAAAAATAGATTTATATTTGACAGATGTTTTTGCATATTTCTAAAGGTATAAAATAATGTCAAAAGTTCAAACCACTTGTTTATATTGTGAAGACAAATCTTCCTGTTTCTCCCAGTTAAATGATAATGAGCTTACTCTGACGGATGAAAGCAAGGTTCAGGTAGCTTACAAGAAAGGAGAGACAATTGCAAAACAAAATTCCTTTGTAACGCATATTCTATATGTCAAAAAAGGCCTGGTAAAAGTTTACAGAGAAAACGAGGATGATACGAACCTGATTTACAGAATTTTGCCAGAAGGTAGCCTTGTTGGATTATCAGCCTTGTTCTATTCAAATACTTTTCAATATTCCATAGCTG
>Ga0207714_1002651_pt1 | contig 10618 bp, 6 predicted proteins | sample PonA232FremontCA_2_FD_187270 | JGI IMG/M metagenome (GOLD analysis project Ga0207714, IMG submission 187270) | Marine sediment microbial community from Fremont, CA, USA - Pond A23 Sediment 2 (SPAdes) | ecosystem: Environmental > Aquatic > Marine > Unclassified | place: USA: Fremont, California... | reverse complement strand
ATTCCCTCGCCCCAGCCCGGTCAGGAGCTCCATCTCCAGGGGGAGTGGACCAACCACCCCCGCTTCGGGGAGCAGTTCCAGGCCAGGCACTGCACAACCTCCGCCCCGGCCACCGCAACCGGCATCCGCAAATTCCTCGCCTCCGGGTTCATCAAGGGTGTCGGCCCGGTCATGGCCGGTCGCATCGTGGATGCCTTCGGCGAGGACACCCTGCGGATCCTGGACGAGGAGCCGGAGAAGCTGGCCGAGGTGGAGGGCATCGGGCGGAAGAGGGTGGAGATGATCTCCCAGGGATGGCGGGAGCAGCAGGAGATCCGGGAGGTGATGCTCTTTCTGCAGGATCACGGGGTCTCCACCACCTACGCCACCAAGATCTTCAAGACCTACGGCAAGCAGGCCATCCGGATCGTCCAGGACAACCCCTATCGCCTGGCAACGGACATCTGGGGCATCGGCTTCCTCACCGCGGATCGGATCGCGGCGAAGTTCGGATTCGAGAAGGATTCCCCTCCCCGGGTGCGGGCCGGGGTGCTGCACGTTCTGGACGAGCTCGCGGAGGAGGGGCACGTTTACTATCCGCGCAGTGATCTCGGTAAGCGCTGCCGGGAAATGCTGGAGGTGGGCGAGGAGCTGGTGGACCAGGGCCTCGCCGAGCTGCAGGGGGAGCGGCGCGTTGTCGTGGAGCCCCTCGCGGACTTCGGCGGGGAGGGGGAGGCCGTCTCCCTGAAGCAGCTGCATCGCGGCGAGGCCGGGGTGGCGGAGAAACTGGCGGAAATGCTGCGCGCGCCGAAGTCCATCCGCAAGGTGGATACGGACAAGGCCCTGGAGTGGGTGCAGCGGACCTACTCCCTGCAGCTCACCTCCAGGCAGGCCGAGGCCGTGCGCAGGAGCCTCACGGACAAGGTGCTGGTGATCACCGGAGGGCCGGGAACTGGCAAGAGCTTTCTCTTGAGTGCCATTCTGCGGGTCATGGGCCGTCTAGGGGCTTCCATCAATCTGGCCGCCCCCACGGGCAGGGCAGCCAAGCGCATGACCGAGCTCACCGGCTGGGAGGCGAAAACCATCCACAGGCTGCTGGAGTTCGACCCCGGCCAGGGGGGGTTCAAGAAGGACGCGGCTCATCCCCTGAGCTGCGACCTGCTCGTCGTGGACGAGACGAGCATGGTGGACACCCGTCTCATGTATCATCTGCTCCAGGCTCTCAAACTGGACACCACCCTGGTCCTGGTGGGGGACGAGAATCAGCTTCCCTCGGTGGGGCCGGGCAACGTGCTCAAGGACATCATCGGCTCCGGGACGGTGCCCGTGGTGGAGCTGAACGAGATCTTCCGCCAGGCCAGGGAGAGCTCCATCGTGGTGGGGGCGCATCTGGTGAATCAGGGCAAGCTCCCGGAGCTCACCCCCCGCAGGGACAAGCTGGACGACTTTTTCTTCGTACAGGAGGACGATCCCCAGAATGCGGTGGAGCGGATCAAGCACCTGGTTGTGGAGCGGATTCCCAAGCGGTTCCGCCTGGACCCGATCTCCGAGGTGCAGGTGCTCGCGCCCATGAACAAGGGGGCCGCCGGGGTGGCCAACCTGAACCTCGAGCTGCAGCAGGCCCTCAATCCGGAGGGACGCGAGGTCTCGCGGGGCGGGAAGGTCTTCCGCAGCGGGGACAAGGTGATGCAGCTTCGGAACAACTACTACAAGGAGGTCTTCAACGGGGATATCGGTCGCGTCGTCTCCCTGGACTCGGAGACGCAGGAGGTGAAGATCCGCTTCGACGACGGAGACGCCGTGTACGAGCAGTCCGAGCTGGACGAGCTCGTCCCCGCCTACTGCGTGAGCATCCACAAGTCCCAAGGGTCGGACTTCCCGGCAGTGGTCCTGCCCCTTCTGACCCAGCACTACGTGATGCTGCAGCGCAACCTGATCTACACCGCCATCACCCGGGGCAAGCAGCTCGTGGTCCTCGTGGGCAGCACCAAGGCCCTGTCCATCGCCGTGAAGAGCCGGGGCAGCCACAGGCGCTTCACCCTGCTCGCCGAGCGCCTCAAGGCGGAGACAGCGGGCAGGGGGACGGTTGCGAGCCCCTGATCGAGTGCTTGGATCACCCATCCACTTCGTCGCTGCAAGATTGTGAAATCCCCATGTATTCGTATACACTGCGGTTTCAAAATCTCGTCTCCTCGTATCCGGGCAAGTTCACGTCCAATCACGGTTCCGGTCAGGCACTGATCTAGAGCTTTTTTCCGGGTTTTTTGGCTTCATCGGCAGGGGATGAGCGGCTCGGGTCTCGCCGCGAGAGCCTTCGGATATTAACTACGGCAGATCAAGGTCATGTTTTTGGCGTGCTTGGACTGATACATCGTTTTATCCGCCTCTTTCATGACCTTGCCCTTGTCTGCTGCGGATTCCGGAGATACGCAGTAGACGCCGCAGGATATAGTTACGGAAACGGACATGTCCTCCACGAATGCGGGATTGCGCAGAATTGCCTTGCGAATGCGCTCCATTGCCCGATACGCCCCCTGGGAGGAAAGCTCGGGCATAAGGATTACGAATTCGTCCCCCCCGTAACGGGCGACCACATCGTATTTGCGCACTTTGTTCTCCAGATATTCGGCTATGTGCTGCAGAATCTTGTCTCCTACAAGATGGCCGTGGGTATCGTTGACTGACTTGAAGTCATCTATATCCACAAAGCAGAAGGAAAAACACCCCCCATTGCGCCGTATCCTTTCCAGCTCCCTGTCCAGCTCCTCGGTGAATTTCTGGTAGTTGTAGGTCCTGGTAAGGGTGTCGTATGTGGCCATTTCCTGGAGTCGTTCGATCTCGCGTTGCTGTGCCAGATAATCCTGGATAAAGACCCGCGAGGTGTTTATCAGCTCCTGTCTGGCCTCCTCCAGGACTTTCAGATAGTCCAGCTCGTCCTCCAGGGAGAGCTCGAAGATGGGAAAAATGCTTGTTGTCTGAGTCTGGGCGTGTTTTACGAGTTCTTCAATCTCCAGGAATTCGTCGAAACGGTATAGTTCTCGGAGGTGTTCGATTGCGGCGAGGTGATATCCCTTGTCCCGGGTGTGGAAGAACTGACTGAATTGGGCCGCGAAGTGAAGTGTTTCCGTCAACAGGCGTATGTCATTGTTTTGCGGCAGCAGATTCGGATAATGATGATGGGCGATGGGGAGGGTCAAGGTGTCCGGGAATCCCCACTTTTCCGCGATATAGGAGCCCACCTGGAGATGATTCACACCCAGGAGCCGCTCTTCAGCCTCATGTTGCGAAGCTGCTTCCTCCCGGACCTCGTCGAGCACTTGGCTGTAGTTTCGGGGCATGCTTTGAAGCAGAACGAGGATGCCAATGTTGTGGACCAGCCCCAGGATGAAGCCGTTTTCCTTGAGCCGGGGAGCACGCTTTTGCAAAATCCAGCGCGAGATGACCGCTGTGACCAGAGAGTGCTTCCAGAACTGGGAATAGTCGAAGAGGCTGGATTTTTCCCTTCCCGTGTTTCGTATCAGGCTAAAGCCCAATACGAGGTTCTTGATCAGCTCTCCCCCGAGGATGTTCACTGCGTGCTGTACTCGGTCCACTTTCATGCCGTAAAGCGAGGAGTTGGCGATCTGCAGGACCTTGGTGGCCAAAGGGGGATCGGAATTCAGGATGTCTCCGACCTCCTTCAGCCCGGTATCCTCCTGCTTGACCACATCCAGGATCTGGATGGCGATCCCCGGAAGGGTGGGAAGATTGCCTGCGGAGTGGAGTATGTTCTGTATGTGTGCCTCGGTTTCAGGGGCCATTGTTGTTTTCCGGGAAATTATGGGGTTCGGATTTCCATTCGCTGATTGATGAGGCTTAGAGGCGGCTTCTATTTGTTAACAGCGAGGAAATCACGAGATCATATGCGTTTATTTTAATATGGGATTGAAAATTTTCCAATTGCTGCGTTGCTTCAAAAGTTCAAGCTCTCAAGGAGGCTCACTACGCCCCCAGTGAGACAAAAGGCGGTTTCACGGGGTTGATTTCGACCTTGAAAGTTTTGAACGCCCTGCGGGATAGGGATTTTCCAATAGGCTGTTAAGAAGGCGTCAAGGAAGTCCGCACAGCATCAGGTTCCGCTAGATTGAGGAAAGTGGAGGGTGTTGTCTCGACTGTAGCTGAACGCAAAAAACTATTACTATATGAGGCGGGACGAAGCAAATCGAAATCTGGTCCGTCAGAGCGCCGGGCTTCCATATCAGTTTCTTGGAAGCTTTTTCAGGCTCTGGGCCGTGTTATACAGGGGGACTATCCCTTGATTGATTCCTCCTGGGATGAACGCTCCAGAACCGAGGCCACGAAGGGCCTGCGCGCCGCCGCGAGCCACAGCACGGTGGTCGCCGCGCCGATGACCGCGCACATGAGTGCCAGCAGGAGAACGGGCCATTCCATGCCCAGGGAGATGAAAAGCATTCCCGTTCCGCCAAAGATGAACGGCGCCGAATTGACGATGGAGGAGGCGGAGCCTGCGTCCTCCAATTCCTGCTGCTCCAGCATGAGATTGACTCCCGGTGGCCGGAGCATGGGCCCTGCCGGAATGAGTGGGATGATCGCGGCGGTGAACCAAACCGGGCCCAGGGAGCCGAACGCGACGAGCAGGATCCCGGTGATCAGGGTGGTGGAAAATCCCGCTGTGATGATGTGCCTGGAGGGGATAAAGCGGGAGAGGAAGATGTAGAGGTAGGGCCCGAGCACCCGGAAGACGGAGATGACCATGTAGTAGAGCCCGTACTGCACCTCGCTTAGGGCGAAGTCCTGGATGAAGATGTAGGAGGAGGCCGCGACGAAGGCCATGGCCGGAAGCATGGGGCTGGAGAAGATGGCCAGGAGGAAGGTGAAACGGGGATTCTTGAGCACGGCACCCATGCGGGCCAGCGTGGACAAAAGATTCCGGTCCTGGCGCTTGTGGATGGTTTCCCCGAGCAGCAGGGAGAGCCCCAGGGCCACAAGTCCTAAACAGCCGAGCAGCACAAAGAGCCCCCGCCAGGGCATGAGTTGCAGCAGGAATCCGCCCAGGGTTGGGGCGACCACCGGCGCGATCAGGATCATGGTGATCACCGCGGCCAGGGCGCGTTCCCGCTGCCTGCCGGTGAAAACGTCCTTGAGGATGGCGTTGTTTACCGCCACCCCGGCCCCCGCACCAAGGCTCTGGAGGATCCGGAAAAGGATGAGTTGGAGGACGGAGCCGGCGGCGGCGCAGGCCAGGCTGGAGGCGGTGAACAGGGCCAGGCCGGCCAGGAGAACGGGCTTTCTGCCGTACTTGTCGCTCAGGGGGCCCCAGAAGAGCATGGAACCGGCCATGCCCAGGAAGAAGAGGATCAGGGTCAGGTTGACCGCGGCCTCGGAGGTGGCAAACTCCTCGCTCAGCCCGGGCAGGGCCGGGAGGTAGAGGTCGATGGATGAGGGCAGAAGGGCCGTGACGAAGGCCACGACCATGGTGATCCCGGCTGGTCCGAAAAAGCGCTGTCCCTGGAGATGCATGCGCGCGTTCCCGCTATGTGTTCGCTTGAGGCAAAAAAAGCGGCGGACCCGGGTACGGATCCGCCTGCCGCACTGGAGTGTGTACTATATCGGCGGGGTTGGGGCAAATCAGCGGGAAGGGCCTTGTGGCGGGTTGTTGTATTCCTGGATGCAGTGGAAGAGAATATTGCATCGCGTAGCGGTGCGGCGTGAAGAGACTGGGGGCTGCGCAGGTGCGATCAAGGTTGGGACCTCTCTTCCTCGAATGAGTTGATCCCGTCGTTTTCGTTCACGTTTGACCTCCTCATGCCCCTCCCATAAGATAGAGTAATACCTGTCCGGCTTCTCCCGCAGTGGAGTCTCCGGGAAGGAGCTTCACGGCGTGCTCTGTTGCAATCTGCTAACAAAGGGGAGGGATATGAACATAGCCATCATTGTGTCCCAGGCCGAGCCCGAGGTCCTGTGGAACGCCTTCCGCTTCGCGAACCTGATGCTGAACAACGACGACGATGTCAGCATCTTCCTCAACGGTCCGGCGGTTCGCTATCAGGAGGGCGATTCCGAGACGTTTCCCATTGTGGAACAGGCTCGTATTTTCACCCTGAGCGAAGGCGAGCTCCTCGGCTGACAGAAGTCGATGGGCATCCACGGGGTGGATGAAGACGATCGGCTGAAGAAGTCCAAACAAAAAGAGCTGTATCGCCTGGTTACGGAATACGATCGGGTCGTGAGCTTTTAATAGAATAGGCAGTGACGGCCCTTCGTTACGGGAATTTTTCATGTTTTTTCCTGTTCACGGGCCTGCAGGAGCCAGTTGAACTTTTCCCTGAAGCAAGTTGAGCTGACGGAAGCTCCTGTGGGCCGTGAGCAGCATACCATTTTCAATCCAACCGCAATTCTCCGGAGCCTACCGGCAGAACGGCAAGTTCTGCATTCGCCTCCGTATCCCGAAATCGTTCTCAATACGCCCGGTGTGCCTGGCACTTTATGCTCTTGTGTCGTAGCGGCCAGGAAGAGAAGGTCAAGGTCGGGATCCGATGGCTTCTGCAGGCCTCCCGATACGCGGAAAAATGGTGTGTCAGCTCGAGGTGTCCGTGTATGTTGTGAAGCGCCCCGGCAGCTGACGGGGCTCCTTGTGCAGGTATAAGTGCCAGAAACTCCAGGCTTTGTCGGTAAAGACACCTAGTGGGGGGGAGTCCAGCACTTGTAGGAGCTCATCCCGGCTGAAGGCCCGCAGCATGGCCTGAGTGTCCTCCAGATCGCCGTAGACCATGATTTGAGCGATAAGTCGCGGTCTGTCACGGAGGGCTTCTTCAGGCTCCTTCCACCAGATGAGACGGCGGGCAACTTGCAATAAGGGTCTCATTTTTTCTCGTTGCGCTGAATTTTGGAGTGTACTGGGGACATGGGGTTCAGTGCCTCCATACAGTACGAAGTGATCGGGTGTAGTTTCCAGTGCCTCCCATAGTTCCCTCTGGGCCGGAGGCAATACTTCCAGTTTGGGCTCGAACATGGCTTTCCCCGTATGGACCGATCATCAATGCTCATCTTTTATACCAGGTGTGTGTCGAGGACTCAATCGGGTGTTCTGCTTGGAGATGTGCTTGGAATCTATTTTTGCTGTCCAGGGGGTGTCTCTTGAGCTAGTCGGATTCGGGAAACAGGTCCCATCCGCCCACATCGCACTGGCCGCGCCTGTTCTTGCCTACAGCCACGACGGAGCCGTCGGACTTGAGACCCACTGTATGGTGGGTGCCTGCTGCGACTTGCCGGATGTTTTTCCAGTCCGAGACATTGCACTGGCCAAACTCGTTTTTGCCAGTCGCAACGACCGTTCCGTCGGCCCTGAGGCCCACGGTGTGGTACGTGCTCGCAGCAATCTGGCGGATGTTCTGCCAGTCCGAGATGTTGCACTGGCCGGACTCGTTCTTGCCGGTGGCGACGACCGTTCCGTCGGACTTCACTCCCACGGTGTGGAAATTGCCGGCCGCCACCTGGCGGATGTTGTTCCAGCCGGAGACGTCGGTTTGGCCGGTCCGATGGTACTTGGCATGGTCGGGGATCTCTGTGGCGACGACTGTGCCGTCTCGTTTTAGCCCCACGGTATGGTAGGCCCCCACCGCCACCTGTTTGATGTTTCCCCACTGCACAGCGTCGCACTGGCCTTCCGACTCGTCTCCCGCGGCCACGATGGTGCCGTCCGACTTGAGGCCTATTGTGTGGCGCACGCTGGCAGCGACTTGCCGAATGCCGCGCCATCCGAAGACGTAGTCCTGCTTTCTGTCCTTATGCCCGACATAGAGGGCAGATCCCACGTAGAGGACCATGCCCTTCGCCTGTAGGCCCAGGGTCTGCTCTTTCCCCGCAGCTACCTGTTGCATGTCCCTCCAGCCGGCCACATGGCATTGTCCGTTGTATTCGTATCCGGTACAAACAACCGTGCCGTCGGATCTGAGGCCCACTGTATGGCGCTTTCCGGCCGCGAGCTGATTGGGGATCACGTACTCGCCGCCGCCGGCCCATAGGGGAGGGCAGAGAAGTAACGGCAGAAGGAGGGCAGAGAGCAGCAAAAGGGGTCGTGTGTATAAAGTATGTTTGATCTGGGTCCTCATGGTGAATCCTTGTTTGGTTATCTCGATTGAAGCCGGGAGTTAGTCATTTATGTCCAGCACCTCCACGGAGCTGAGGACGTCGCCGGTGTCCAGCTCGAGACCATCCGGCAGGAAGGTGTTGATCTTCTCCCGCATCGTGTACGCCCCCTTGCTCGTGCCCCCGATGGCGTAGATTTTCCCTTCGGGGGTGGCCACCGCGGCCAGGACGGCCCGGGGGGTGTTCAGGGAGGGGCCGCTCTGCCAGGTATCCTTCCGGGGATCGTAGATATACACGTCGCGCTGGGGAGCTGGCCCAGAGCCGCCCAGGATGTAGATGCGATCGTCCGCGCCCAGGACCGCGGCGTGGGTGGCCAGTGCCTCGGGCATGGGGCTGCGGCTGGACCAGGTGTCGGTGCGGGGGTCGTAGACCTCGGTGCTGTTCAGAAAGGCCTCCGATCTGCCCTTGGCGATGCTTGTGGCCCCGCCGAAGACGTAGATCCGGCCATCCGGGCCAGGGGCCGTGGCGTGCCAGAACCGTGTGGAGCTCATGGGAGTCCGGTAGGACCATTCCCCGCTCTCCGGGTCGTAGCACTCCACCGTGTTCGTAACCACTTTCTCGAATTCTTCCTTGGGGCCCGGCCTCTCAGGCACGTAGCGCCATCCGCCGAAGACGCAGACCTTGTCATCACGTGTGACTTCGGCTTCGTGCATCATGCGGCGCTCTTGCATGCGCGGGATGTCCGTGTGATAGACCTCCTCGGAAGGTGCGGTCCGGGGCCAGGCGTCCCCGCGGGGATCATAGGGCAGCACCACGGCCTCTCCTTCGTTGTGTCCCCCACAGCACGGGGCCTCCCCCCGCCCCCCGATCCACCAGATCCGTCCGTCCGGGGCGGTGACCACGGCCACCCCGTCCCCTTGGCGCTGGAAGTCGGAGGTGCGGAGCTTGTCCTTGTCCAGCCGCATGTACTCCCCTAACCGCGACTCGGGACAGACCACCTTAAGGATGTCGGTGTTGTTGACGCTCAAACGGTAGTGCAGACCAATCCATCCCAGCTCAAGAGTATTATATCCGATCTTACACGTATCCTTTTGCGTGTCCGGCCTGTAGAGGTAAAAGCTATCCGCGCCATCGACATATCCGGGGACTGCCTTGTGGTAGTGCCAGGAGCGGATTTCCGGGTCGAAGGCCAGGTTGGAGTGGTATCCATCTCTGATCCGTCTGGTGAAATCCAATTTTTTCGTGTGGGTGGCGTTGGCCGGGAGCCCGCGCATGACGTAGATGTTTCCCTCGGGGCCCAGGGCGGCGTCGTGCCCGTACCTGGCTATGGGCATGGGGGTGGTGAGCTCCCACTGCCCGGCATGGGCCAGGGAGGCTGAAACAAGGAGCAAGAGGGCGATCAGGAGCGGATATCTCATGGTCCGGTATCCTTTTCCGGGAGCTTGATGCTTTCCGGGATCCCGTTGTCTTTGGAGAGGATACAAAGTATTTCTGTTCTCGTCCTATTCTACTCCTTGGCTTCAGGGAGCCTGAAGTGGGGGGATTCGGCAGGGACCTGAACTTGTTCGGAACAACGGGTAGAGTGTCTCATAATACTCTTCCTATCCCGGCTCGCAAGCAACATTGGACCTCAGACACGTCAGAAACGGAGGCATCAAAGCTTGTCCGTCAAAGCCGCCGGCATCCTCTCCATCCGATGACATAGGTAGTTAAGAGCCGATGGAACCGAAGTCAGCCCAGCCAGCACGACAACCTAAACCATTGGATATCAAAATGATCAAAAGTATAGCTCAGATAAAGTAAAATGTTATTTTCATCCTCGGTAAAAAGACAATTATCATCAATGACAAATAGATTATCCAACCCACTGTTGCCGCATTAATAGGATCCATGGATTTCATCCCACACAACTTTGTTGATATATCAACAAGTGGGACAGGAAAAAATAAAATAAGTGCAATTGCCCATAGCGCAAATGGACGTGCAATCGAAATTAGTAATCCAATACTCCATGCAATGAAAACGAATATAATTTTACACTTAATTGGAATATTGTATTGGCTTTGAACTGGTGAAGCATTTGTCTGGAAATCTTAGAATCCTTCTGATTCTGACATACTAGGCTCTACGTAGGGTTTGAAAAAAGTAAAGAAAAATACACTCATATTACAAAGTGATCTTGCAAGGGGATATAAAAACTACGAAGCTAGGGTAAAATGTTTTTTTGAGACCCAGGCGGAAGAGCATTCCCTCTGAAACGGTCCGGAGTTTCTGCGTAGACCATAACGAAGCCAAATTGGGAATAACAAGTAACTATTCACCAACACCCTGATCGGGATAAGCCTACCCGGGGTATTTTGAAGCATTTCAGTGGACTCTGCCGGATTTTCTTCGCTCGCCACGTGGGGGAAACCCGACCGTGAACGAGCTTTAAGGTATAAAAAATGCGTTACTGAGGAAATGGTGTCCAGTCCCGGAAAACAGCAACCAACGAGAGTCGGGTGGGGGCAGGGATGCCCCCGCGTGGCGAGCGTTAGAAAATCCAGAGTCG
>Ga0207714_1002650_pt1 | contig 10618 bp, 6 predicted proteins | sample PonA232FremontCA_2_FD_187270 | JGI IMG/M metagenome (GOLD analysis project Ga0207714, IMG submission 187270) | Marine sediment microbial community from Fremont, CA, USA - Pond A23 Sediment 2 (SPAdes) | ecosystem: Environmental > Aquatic > Marine > Unclassified | place: USA: Fremont, California... | reverse complement strand
CTCGGTATCTCCATGGGGGAGTGTACCTGTCGTCGGATATAAAACCGGGGGTGGGAGTGTCCGCGCTCCAGCCTCCGCGGCGTGCTGCAGCCGGCGGTCGCGGGTAAGCCGTTTTTATACGTCCAGCGGGCATACGCTCGGGTATGACGCTCCGCTCCGGTGCCCGGACGCCGACCGACGAGCTCCTGCTGGGGATCCTCCTGGCGGTCAGCGGCGTCGCAGTTGGCAGCGGCCTGAACAGCGAACTCGGCACTGTCCTGTCCCTCCTCGGCCTGCTCGTCGGCGGGGGAACGTACCTCGTCTCGGCGCTGTCCGCGGCCGTGAATCCGGAGCCGCCTGCACGCGGGCGGTCCCGCTCGGGGACCGACGGCTCCGGGGAGCCCGACACTCGCGGCGACTCCTGAACCGTCAGGCCCGGCTGCTCGGCCGGGTCGAAGCCGGCAGGCAGGGACCCCCTCTCCCGGTCACTCCAGCGCCCGTTCGATAGTCCCGCGCCACTCCGTCACGGCCGCGGCGTCGACCGACAGCTCCGCCCCGCCGACCGAGAGTGACAGCGTCCCGGAACCGTCGGCGGTCCCGAGGTCAACGACCGGCACGACGCCCTCGAAGGCCTCGCGGACGCCCGCAGGGTCGGTCGTCTCCACCACGACCCGCCCCGGCTGCTCGTGGAAGAGGTGTCCGGCCGAGGGCAGCGAGGCGTCCGCACCGACGCCCTCGTGGACCATCTCCGCCAGCGTCACCGCCAGCCCGCCGTGGCTGGCGTCGTGGGTGGCCAGCGTCGCCTCCCGGTTCGCCACCTCGGCTACCGTCTCGACCAGGTCGGCGGGCCGCTCGGGGAGGGTAGGGTACCGGTCGCTCCCGCCGAACTGGGAGAGGTACTCCGAGCCGCCCAGCCGCGGGTCCGCGCTCGTCGCCGCGTCCCCCGCGTCGCCGGCCCCGCCAGTGAGCGTCCGGTCTCCGACCACCAGCAGGTCACCCCGCCCGTCGAGGTCCAGCGGCGGCGCGTCGTAGCCCTCCTTCGTCCCCACCATCGCGAGCGTCGGCGTCGGCGGGACCGGGCCGGTCGGCGAGTCGTTGTAGAGGGAGACGTTGCCGCCGACGACCGGCACGGAGAGCGTCTCGCACATCTCCGCGAGGCCATCCACGATCCCTTTGAAGCCGCCGTACACGTCCGGTTTCTCGGGGTTGCCGCCGTTGAGGCAGTCGACCGCCGCCAGCGGCGTCGCACCTTTGGCGGCGATGTTCGTGGCGTTCTCCAGGGCGACGCCGCGGGCCCCGTCGTAGGGCGAAGTATCGGTCCAGTTGGGGTCCGCGCCCGCTGAAAAGGTCAGCCCGACCCCCTCCGTCCCCTCTCCGGTCGCGCTGCCGTCTGTGGTCGCTCCGACGGCCTCCCGGATAGCGAGGATGGCTGCGTCGTCTCCGGGCCGGCGCGCGGTGCGGACGCCGACCTCGTGGTCGTACTGGCGGTAAACCCACCGCTTGGAGGCGGTGTTCGGGCTCGCGACCACGCTTTCCAGGGCTTCCTCGACGTCGACCGCGGGCAGGTCCCGTTCCGGTGTCGGCGGTTCCTCGCTCGGCAGGTCGTTCATCGGCGCCCCCTCGCCGAGGAAGTGAGCGTCGACCTCGACGACCGTCTCCCGCTCTCCGTCCTCCCCCGCGAAGGTACAGACGTAGTCGCCGTCGGTCACCTCGCCGACCACCGACGCGCCCAGGTCGTACCGCTCGGCGATAGCCCTGACGCGGTCGACGTTTTCGGGGCGAACCTCGTAGACCATCCGCTCCTGGGACTCCGAGAGCAGGATCTCGGGGGCGTTCATGTTCGGCTCGCGCTGGTGGACGGCGTCGAGGTCGATCCGGGCGCCGAGCCCGCCCTTGGCGACGAGTTCGCTGGAGGCCCCGCCCAGCCCCGCGGCACCGAGGTCCCGGGCCGATTCGATGAGCCCCTCGTCGACCAGCTGCTCGTTGGCCTCGATGAGCAGCTTCTCGGTGTAGGGGTCGCCGACTTGGACCGCGGGGCGGTCCTCGGTCTCGGCGTCTTCGGAGAGGTCCTCGCTGGCGAAGGAGGCCCCGCCCAGCCCGTCCCGGCCGGTCGCGTTCCCGACGAGCACGAGTTTGTTTCCGGCCTGCTGGGCCTCGGCGGTGATCAGCCGGTCGGGATCGTCGATCAGCCCGATGCAGGCCACGTTCACCAGGGGGTTGCCCTCGTAGCCGTCGTGGAAGGCCACGCTGCCCGCGACCGTGGGGACGCCGATGCAGTTGCCGTAGTGGCTGATCCCCTCGACGACCCCCTCGAAGAGATAGCGGGCGTGGTCGTCCCCGAAGTCGCCGAAGTACAGCGAGTCCGCGAGCGCGATGGGGTACGCGCCCATCGAGAGGGTGTCGCGGACGATGCCGCCGACGCCGGTCGCCGCGCCGTCGAACGGGTCGACGTAGGAGGGGTGGTTGTGGCTCTCGATGCCCATCGTGACGTAGGTTTCTTCCTCTTCCCCGTCGCTTTCTCCCTCCCCCGTCGGGAGGGCGACGACGGCGGCGTCGTCTCCGGGGCCGACGACGACCTGCTCGCCCGCCGAGTCAAAGGCCGACAGCAGCGGCCGCGAGGAGCGGTACGCGCAGTGTTCGCTCCAGAGGTTCTCGAAGAGTGCCGCCTCGGCCGGCGTGGGCTCGCGCCCGAGTTCCTCGACGACGAGCTCCCGGTCCGAATCGGCCAGCGTCATTACCGCCCCGTTGCCGCAGGCCGGCTAAATCCCTTTCCATGCACCGACGGCTGGCGAAGCCGTTCGACCGGGTACGAATCCGGTACGTATGTCACCATACTGATTTATACACTCGGCTATCGTCCCTCTATAAGTGAAGACATAATGAACAGAAACGTCGGTGGCTACGACCGCATCGCCCGCTTCATCCTCGGCCCGCTACTCGTCGTCATCGCGGCGGCCGGCTTCGCCGGCTACGTGACGATCGCGTCGGGACTTCTCGGGGCTGCGGTGCTCTGGGCTGCCCTGCTCGTGGGCGCGGTCTTCCTCGTCACGGCGACGACGCAGAAGTGCCCGCTCAACAGGGTGTTGGGGCTCGACACCTTCCGGGGCGGCCGCGAGGGACCTGGCGACGAACCCGACTCCGTGCCCCCTGGCGACCGCCCGGCATAGAACGACCGCTCACTTTTTACGACGCTCCGGCCCGGGAGCGGTCAGTCCACGACGTGGTAGACGAAAGCCGAGGTGGAGACCTTCGACGCCGAGGGAAACGCGGTGGAGAAGCGAGGGGACGAGGAATTCGTCGCCGACCTGCCCGAGCCGTAGGCCCGCGGCCGCGAGGCTGAGTTGGTCTGGTCGTCCTTCTCGTCCCCGAATAACTCGGAGGGAGCGGTGCGGGCGGCCCCGTCTCGCCGACGTCCAGCCGTTCGGCGGGGCGGTCCGCGGGCGCGTTGAGCTGTTCCAGCAGCCGTCCCGGGTCCGGCGTCGTCATATCCGGGCCTTTCGACGGCTCGTTCCCGACGGTTGCGCCGAACGTGTTCGCTTCAGAGCGTACTCTCTCTGGAGCGTTCCGCCGAGAAAATGCTCGCTCGGGGATTTGAACCCCGGTCATTGGCTATCTTCCAATCCGGCGCCGGCCGAAATTGTCGAAAGGCCAATATGATTGGCCGTGCTACACCAAGCGAGCGCGTCCGCGATTGACTTGAGGCCACCTAAGCAAATAAATCCCACCACTTCTACTCGAGCCCTGGATTGTTATCAAGGTCGACATCCCCATGCTCTACCGACATGTGACATGGACGACAGAGAAGAACGAGATTGTCGTGGGTATGTGCGTCGCATAGGTCGGAGTCCGGGTCGTCGCGGAACTGCCGGACTGGAGTGATATGATGGACATCCAGCAATTCGTCGGTCCCGTCCTCTCCACAGAGCTGACACACCTCATCACGCTCCCGTGCCTTCCTGTGGGCCGCTGTCCAGCCTGGCCCGTATCGGGGAACCTCGCCACCGCGCCAGTTCGGATTGTCGTCCCCAGTCCGAGCCTCACTCATCCGTTTTCGAGTTTCGTCTGACTTCGAAACCCCCGACAAGGACTCGGATGTTTTTTCGCGTGTCTCAGTCGGGAGTTCGGAACCGGAATGTGCGTCCGACATGCGCTCGCGGACCGCCTCGTCGAAAACCCGACCGGTAAGAGCATCCGAGATAGCTTCCCTGACCGACGGCTCGCGCTCCTCGTCATAGAGTGGGTGAGTCTCGCCGGCCATCTCACGCCGCTCGATGCCGAACTTCTTCATCGATTTTTGGATCGCTCTGGCGGACACACCACACTTCTCTGCGATCTCGCGCTGCGTGAGGCCTTCCTCCCAGTACTGCTGACGGAGCCACTCCTCGTCCCGGTACTGATTTGACACAGCGGGGATGGGCCCGTCTTAGTATAAAAATGTAGTCGGAGTACTCACTCCCCCTCGAAGTCGGGCTCTTCGTCGCTACCCATCTTCGAGACGCCCTCGAGGAAGTCCTCGCTGGTGACGACGTGGCCGAAGGCCTGTGCCTCGACCTCGAGACCGGCCTCGGTGTCGTCGCGGCCGGCGAGGAACGCGCGCTTGATGTACTCCTGGGCAAGCGGCGGCCCCGCGGCGAGGTCTTCGGCCAGGTCGAGTGCCGTCTGCATCAGGTCGTCGGCGGGAACGACCTCGTTGACGAAGCCGTAGTCGGCCATCGTCTCCGGGTCGTAGTGGTCCCCGGTCAGGACGACCTCGCGAGCCCGCCCCTCGCCGATAATGGGGCTCAGCCGCTGGGTGCCGCCCCAGCCGGGGAGGATGCCCAGGTCGCGCTCGGGCTGGCCGAAGGTCGACCGTTCGCTTGCCACCCGCACGTCGGCACACGCCGCGAGTTCCATCCCGCCGCCGAGCGCGAAGCCATCGACCGCCGCGACCACCGGCACCGCCAGCTCCTCCAGCCGGCCCCACGCCTCCTGGCCCTTGCGGGAGAGTTCGACGGCCTGGGCGCTGTCGGCGTCACCGGCCATCCCGGCGGCGTCGGCCCCTGCCGAAAAGGCGCGGTCGCCCTCGCCGGCCACGACCAGCGCGCGCACCTCGTCGTCGGCCTCGACACGGTCGAGTGCGGCCTCGAACTCCTCCAGGACTTCGGGCGTGACCGTGTTGAGCTGGTGTGGCCGGTCGAGGACGATTCTGGCGACGCGGTCGCTGGGGTGCTCGAGGCGGACGGTTTCGAACGCGGCCGCCTCCGCGCCGCCCCCGCCTCCGTCGTCGTAGAAGCCACCTGCCTCGACGGCCTCCTGAAGTCCCGCGGAGACCTCGTAGCGGGCGCCGCCGGTCTGTTCGTGGGCCGCTTCGAGGGCCCCGACGAGCGATTCGAGGCCGGCGTCGTCGGCCATCCGGGCCGGACCGTCCGGGAAGCCGCCGCCGAGCTTGACCGCGCGGTCGACCTCCCCGACCGGTGCGATCTCCTTCTGGAGGAGTTTGCCGACCTCGTTCGCCATGACTGCGAGCAGGCGCGCCTCGATGTCGTCGCGGCCTTCGTCCGGCGGGACGTCGACGCCGCCGTCCTCGTAGTCGTAGAAGCCCTCGCCGGTCTTCCGTCCGAGCCGCTCGTCTTCGACCGCCTCCACGAGCATCGGCGCGGGCTCGTAGGCCTCCCCCAGCACCTCCTCCATGTACCGGAGGACGTGCAGGATGACGTCGTTGCCGACCTGGTCGCCGAGTTCGAACGCGCCCATCGGGATGTTGAGGCCGTACTTCGCGGTCGAATCGACCTCGGCGACGGTGGCCTCGCCCTCGCCGACGAGCCAGCAGGCCTCGTTCATTAGCGGGACCAGTACGCGGTTGACGACGAAGCCGGGCTCGTCCTTCCGGACGCGCACGGGGGTCTTCCCGAGGTCCTCGGCCAGCCCTTCCACGGCTTCCAGCGTCTCGTCGCTGGTCTGACCGCCGCGGATGACCTCGACCAGTTCCATCCGCACCGGCGGGTTGAAGAAGTGCATTCCGCAGAACTGCTCGGCCCGGTCGGTCGTCTCCGACAGCTCCGTAACCGACAGCGAGGACGTGTTCGAGGCGAATATCGTCCGCTCGGGGGCGAGGTCGTCGAGTTCCCCGTACACCTGCTTCTTGATGTCCATGTCCTCGACGATCGCCTCGATGACGACATCGGCGTCCTCGACGGCGGTCTCGAGGTCCACGACCGGCGTGACCCCCGCGAGTGCCGCCTCGCGGTCGTCCTCGCCGATGGCGCCGTTCTCGGCCAGCTTCTCGAGACTCCACGCGATCTGGTCGTAGCCCTCCTCAACGAGGTCCTCTTCGATGTCCCGGAGGTAAACCTCGTACCCGGCAAGCGCTGCGACTTCCGCGATCCCGTGGCCCATGGTGCCCGCGCCGAGCACCGCGAGCGTCTCGATCTCTTCGGTCTCCATGTCTCCGACCGCGGGCGCGGCGGGCTTCAGCGTTGCCATCGCCGGGCAGCGGACCCACGACTCCGGGTCGCCGCCGGCCGATTTAAAATACCCCGAAGTTTTCCCGCCGGGGTCAGGGTCCTCCGCCCGATACGTTCGCACGCCGGGAGAGATGCACCCGGCACTCACCCACCGGTCGCCAGGCACGTCGGGTCGCCTCGCCACCGACCCACGTCTCTACTCTCTCGCAGGTCCCGCAACGACTCACACGTCGTACCGCAACCGTGCGGTCGGCGTGCGACGACGGTCGGGACCTACTCCACCATCCGGCTTCCGCCCGGCGGCAGGAACTCCTGGATCCTGTCCGGGCTCGCCACCTTCCTGACGAAGGCGTCGTCGGCAAACCGGTCGCGGAACTCCCGGTAGAGTCGCTTTGCGATGTCGTTCTGTGCGTACCGGCCGGGCTCGACCGCGACCGCGGTCTCCGCGCGCTCGCGGACGGGCTCGGGCGGGCCGCCGATGACGCGGGTCTCGGGCTCGCAGGTGATCCCCACCGCGACGCCAACGGGAACGTCCCGGAAGTAGGTGCGGTCGCCGCGGATTGCGAACCCGCCCTTCTCGAGGTACTCGCCGCTCTCGGGGGTCTTGCTCACCTGGTCGGGGCCGACCATGTAGGCGTCGCCCGCGAAGCGGCCGTCCTTCCAGACCGAGGAGTACGAGACCGCAAAGCGGGCGGCCTGCTCCTTCGAGCGGTCTGGGACCTCGATACCGGGGTCGGCTGGCTCGCTCGGTCCGGTCGTCTTCAGGACCGTCGCCGGCCCGCCGTGGGCCTGTGCGTGGAAGAAAAGATCCCCGGCGTCGAGGTACTTCTTGACCAGCGCCTCGTTGTCGTCGGCGTCCCGGCCGCCGATCACCAGGAAGTCGTCGCCCGTGTGGAACCACCGGAACCGCTCGTACCACTGCTCTGAGCTTCTGACCGGGATCGACGCTCGGGAGAGCCAGTCGACGTCCTCCTCCTCGTCCTCGTCGTCCTCCCCGCTCGCGTCGTCTTCCCCGACTTCGCCCGCCTCCCACTGTTCGCGCCGGTCCCGGAGCCGCTCCAGTTCCGCCCGGGTCTCCGCGATGGCCTCCTCGGCGCCCTCCTTTTTTTCCTCTACCGCTTTGGCCTCCCGGTAGAGCCGGTCGGCGTTCTTCTCGACGCCATCCGTGACCCGCAGCGTCGCCTCGTGGTCGCCGACGGCGACGGTGACGGTTCCCTCGCTGCCGTCGATTCGCTCGACGGCCTCGGCAGCGGGGATGCCCTGCTCTCTCCCCTCCTCGAAGCGGGCCTCGATCTCCTCCCAGGGGACGTCTTCGGCCCGGGCGTTTCGGACTGTGGTCAGCACCTCGTCGACGAGGTCGTAGTTGGCGTACAGCGCCTCCGCGCGCTCGCGGTGGGCCCGGGCCTCCTCGTCGAAGTTCTCGATGGCTCCCTCCTGCTGGTCGATGATCCGCTTTTGTTTCTCGATTTCGGCCTCGAAATCAGGCCTATTCCGGCCGCCAGTCTCGGCCTCCTCGCCTCCCGGCTCGTCCTCGGTCGCCAGCGCGTGGAAGTACTCGTCGAGTCCCTCGGTGAAGCGGTCGAAGGGCTCGACCTCCCACCCCTCGTCCTCGTACTCGGCCATCGGCACCGGCGTCACGTCGGCGACCCGGTCGTCCTCGCGGTACAGGCGCGGGTCCAAATCGCCCGCGTGCAGGCGCTCGGCCAGGTCCCCGACCGTGCCGTACAGCGTCCGGTAGGTCTCGTCGTCGGCCTCGTCGATCGGGAGGGTCTTCTCGACGCCGGCGCGGGTACAGAGTTCCTCGGCCCAGGTCCCCCCGAAGTTCAGCTGGGTGGCGATGGTCTGGACGACGTCGGTGTCGGACTGCTCGAAGCGGGCGCGAAACCCCTCAAAGTCCACGGAGAGGGGGTTGAAGCGGGCGTCTGGGTACTCGTACTGAGCGCCGGGCGCGACGGTGCGGGACTTGAGCCGGACGGTGTCGAGACAGTCGACCACCTCGCCGGTCCCGTCCAGGACGGCGATGTTGCCGTCACCGAACAGTTCGGCGACGATGGTCGTGGAGTCGCCCTCGCGCTCGAAGCGCAAGCGGAGGATGCGGTCGAACTCGAACTGCTCGACAGCGGCGAGTTCGGCGCCCGCCAGGCGGTTGCGCAGCATCATCGCGAAGTTGGGCGGGCGCTCGGGGGCGGGCGGGACGCGGTCGGGGCTGGCGACCCGGGCGTGTTTGGTCTCACCCGTGTCGACCAGAAGCTCCACCCGGCCGCGCTCGTAGTGGCGCAGCTTCAACCGCAGGAGGCCGTCCTCGTAGAGGTAGGCCTTGCCGAAGCCGGCCCCCTCGTAGGCCCCCAGCTCGCCGACCAGCGCGGCGATGTCGACGCTCGTCAGCTCCCGCTTTCGGTCCATACGCCCCGTTCCGCCGGCGGCGGCAAAGGGGTGTCGTTGGCGCGACCGGCTGGCTGGGCCGGACGGGCCACACCGGCCCGCAGGCAATCCGGGCGGGTCGCGCCGGCCGGGCCCGGGCTGGCCGGGGCCGGCCGTGTCGTAAAGAGTTTTGCACGTCCACCCACCAGAGGGATACATGACAGCTACGGTCGGCGAGTACGATGTCGCCGTCGTCGGGGCGGGGACCGCGGGGTGTTACGCGGCGGCGACGCTCGGCCGCGCCGGATACGACGCCGTCGTCGCCGAGCGCAAATCCGAGCAGGAGGCCGGCCACATCGCCTGCGGGGACGCCCTCAAGGGCGCGAGCACGTTCCCCGACGCGATCCCGAAATCCCGGATCGAGCCCGCGTTCACCAACACCGGGGTCGACCACGGCCGCTTCGAGATCCCCCAGCTGGAGACGGAGGTCGACATCCCTGTCCCCGGCGAGCTCGCGGTCATCGACCGCCTGGAGTACGGCCGCCGGCTCATCGAGGGGGCCGAGGACGCCGGCACGGACTTCCACTACGACACCGTCGTCCAGGACGTCATTCAGGAGGACGGCCGCGTCGAGGGGCTGCGGGCGGTCCGGCAGGGCGACCCCAGCAGGTACGACGTCGACCTCGTGGTCGACGCCGCCGGCGCGCTCTCGATCCTCCAGGACAAGGCCGACTTCTCCGGGGCGACCTTCGACACCAACGTCACCTACTCGCAGTTCTGCTCGGCCTACCGGGAGATCGTCCACGTCGACGACCCCGTCGAGTGGTCCGACGCCCTCGTGTTCAAACCCACCGAGCGCGCCGCGGGCTACCTCTGGTACTTCCCGCGGACCGAGACGGAGATCAACGCCGGCCTGGGCTTCCAGATGACCGAGGAGCCGATGCAACTCGTGGACGACCTCAAGGCCGACCTCCGGACGCGTCCGGAGTTCGAGGGTGCGGAGGTCGAGGACAAGCTCGGGGCCGCCCTCCCCACCCGCCGGCCGTACGACTCGGCGGTCGCGCCCGGCTTCGTTGCCGTCGGCGACGCGGCCGGCCACGTAAACCCCACCACCGGCGGGGGCATCGCGGGTGCGGCCTACGCAGGCACCTACGCCGGCGAGCAGGCCATCGAAGCGCTGGACGACGGGACCGTCGACGAGGGGGGCCTCTGGGAGTACAACAGCCGCGTGATGGACCACTTCGGCGCCCGCTACGCCGCGCTGGACGTCTACAACATCTTCACCACCGCCTACGACGTCGACGACCTGATGGGGCTTCTGGCGGCCCTCCCCGTGCGGAAACTCTCGGAGGCGCTGTACTCCGGGTCGACGGACCTGGGCTGGTGGCTGAAGGCCAAGACTGCCGTGAAGTCCTTCGGCCACTGGGGGACCATCTACGACCTCTACCAGACCAAGTCCGTCGCCGACCGCCTGCTGGCCCACTACGAGGACTACCCCGACTCCCCCGACGGGTTCGACGCCTGGCAGGCCGACCGCGACGCGCTGATGCAGGAGGTCTACGAGATCACCGGCGCGGACGCGAAGTACTGACCGGGGTGCCCCGCGCGTTTCAGGCCGCCTTCGCGATGTCCAGCACCGACTTGGTGAGCACCTCGACACCGATGGCCAGCGACTCCTCGTCAACGTCGAAGGTCGCGGTGTGGTGGCCGCCGGGGTGGTCGGTGCCGATGCAGACGTAGGCCGCCTCGCCGCCCTGTTCCTGCACGCGGTGCATCAGGTAGGTGGCGTCCTCGCTGCCGCCCAGCTCGTCGCGCTCGAGGACGCTACTCACCCG
>Ga0207714_1002649_pt1 | contig 10619 bp, 12 predicted proteins | sample PonA232FremontCA_2_FD_187270 | JGI IMG/M metagenome (GOLD analysis project Ga0207714, IMG submission 187270) | Marine sediment microbial community from Fremont, CA, USA - Pond A23 Sediment 2 (SPAdes) | ecosystem: Environmental > Aquatic > Marine > Unclassified | place: USA: Fremont, California... | reverse complement strand
ACCGGCTGGCAAAGGACTCGTCCATGTCGAGCAGCTCCATCTTCTCTTGGAGGATCTGCTGGAACTCCGCGACGCCGATCTCACCCTCGTCGGCCGGCCCCTCCATCGGGGAGTTCTCGTAGCCCTCGTCCTCGTCTTCATCCTCTGCTTCGGCTTCCTCCTCCTCGAAGAGCTCCTCGCGCTCCTCGAGTTTCGTGTTCAGCGCCGTCCGGAGGAAGTTGACCATCGTGACCCCCTCGATCTCCACGGGGTACTGGAACCCGAGGAAGATACCCAGCGCGGCCCGCTCGTTTGGCTCCAAGTCCAGCAGGTCCCACTCCCGCATGTCCTCCGGGATCTCCTCGCCGAACTCGTTACCGTCGAGGCGGAGCGTGACACTCCCGCCGGTCACGTCGTAGGCTGGGTGCCCTGCGATGACCTTTCCGAGCGTCGACTTGCCACTCCCGTTTGGGCCCATCAGGGCGTGTATCTCTCCGCTGTCGACTGTGAGGTCGACACCGCGGAGGATTGTTTCGCCGCCCTCCTCTCCGACGTCGGCCTGTAGGTTCTCGATTTCGAGTATAGCCATATGATCTTGTATCAACTGTACGAATGGGAGAGACGAACATAATACTTTCGTATTTCTACCCTCTCGTTTTTCGAAACACAAAAATTGGTTCGTTTGCGAGAAATCCAGGCCCGTTTCTCTCGGCCGCTCCGGCCCGGCTGTCTGCCGTGCTCAGATTGACCGCCGTACGCTCTTACCGGCTGTGTCAGGGCTTCTTTGGCCTGTCGACAAGTTCGGGTGGGGCCGTGTCGGCGTTGCGTTCGAGCACACCCCGCTGGTGGTCGGGCAGGGTCCGTTCCTCGAACAGCTCGAAACCCGCACGGTAGCGCTCGGTCAGTGCTCCGCCGGGTTCGTGCCGGAGTAACAGTTCCGCCATCCCCGTCTCCGCACCGGTCCAGACGAACCCGGCACGGTAGCAGGCCTCGTAGGCGATGGGGTTGTTGACTGCGATGGCGATGGCGTCGAATCGCCTGCCGAGTCGGTCGGCGGTGAACCGGAGCAGCCGCGGACCGATCCCCTCGCCACGACGGTCCTCGCGGACTGTCACGTACCTGATTCGGGCCCGCCGGTCTGCGCCACGGTCTGGACTGAACGATGTCGCCCCGACCAGCACACCCCCGTCGTCGACCCGCTCCCCTCGTTCCGCGGGGTCGCGCACAACTGCCTTGCCGGTGTCCGACATCACGAACTTGCCCGCGTACGCGAATCGTTCGTGGTCGAGTCGGAGTGTGGGAGCGTCCGGCGGGTGACCGAGCAGGTCGTACTCCACAGTCGATACAGGACCCGCTCGTATCTCAATTTGACGGCCTGTGGCGACCCGACACGGTGACCGGTTGCCCGTGTCTGTGGGCTCACCGCACGAGATACGGCTCCTCCCCGGGGAGAAACCGACCGAGGTCGGACTGCTCGCGGTAGTTCCTCTCCTCGAGACCCCGGAGTGTGTCGACCAGTTGCCCGGCGTCGTCGCCCGTCCACCCGGCGGGGTCGGCAACGGGAACGACGAGCCAACCCGCCCCGCTGAGTGTCTCGGCGTGCAGGCTCTCCGAACCCTGGTCGGTCGCGCGTGCTGTACAGGTTTCCAGAACGTGTTGTGTGGCCCGTGGCCCCACCGGGAGCAGGACGTGGGCCGTTATCGCCCGGAGTTCGGCGTCGAAGTACGGCTCCATCCGGGCGTACAGCCGGTCCCTGTCGGCGGTGTCCGTGTCGACCGCATCAGGCGGACACATCGACAGGTACGAGAGAAAGGTCCCGGAACAGTCCGGGACGGTCCCGGGGTCGACTGTCTCGACCAGGCCACCGTCCGCGAGCGTACCGACGAACCGTTCGGACCACGGCCGGCCGGTAAACGGGATACCCGTCTCCGTACCGCCGTGGACCGCGGGGTTGTCACCGACCACGTGAAACCGGGCGTTCACATCGCCGTAGCCCGGGACGAACCGCTCACACGGTGGGTCGAGATCGAACGGGTTCCGGTCGCGGTGCGTGACGTACTCCACAGACCTGGGTCGGTTGCAGACCACTCACCGCTTTCGCTTTGTCCCGCCGGGCCATGCCGAGCGGCAGATTTTCTGGAGCCGAGACCGTACGGTCGGCCATGCAGCTCGATCCAGAACAGACCGCAGTCGTCGTCGTCGACATGCAGAACGGGTTCTGTCACCCCGACGGTAGTCTCTACGCGCCGGGGAGCGAGGCAGCGGTCGAACCGTGTGCACAGCTGGTCGACAGCGCCCGCGATGCGGGTGCATCCGTTGTGTTTACCCGTGACGTTCACCCGCCCGAGCAGTTCGACGGGAACCACTACTACGACGAGTTCGACCGCTGGGGTGAACACGTCGTCGAGGGCTCCTGGGAGACGGAGGTGGTCGAGGGTCTGTCACCTCGGGAGGAGGACCTGGTCGTAGTCAAACACACGTACGACGCGTTCCACCAGACCGAACTCGAGGGGTGGCTAGACGCGCACGGTGTGACAGAGCTCGTCTTCTGCGGGACGCTCGCGAACGTCTGTGTGTTGCACACGGCGGGTAGTGCCGGCCTGCGCGACTACCGACCGGTGCTCGCCGAGGACGCAATCGGCTACATCGAGGAAGACGACCGGGAGTACGCCCTGGAGCACGCGGGCTGGCTGTTCGGCGAGGTGGCGCCGCTCGCGGAACTCGGATTCGAGTGAGCGCAGGCTCAGACGAGTGTGTCGGCGGTCCGGTCGGCCCACTCGACGGCGTACTCGGGGCCGTGCTGGCGGTAGACCGCCGCGTCGAGTGCCCCGAACGGTGCCGGGAGTTCACCGGCGTGTTTGACCGCGCTACAGGCCAGTTCTGCGGCGTCGCCTACACCGAGTTTACCGCGGGCGAGCGCCCCTGGTATACTCTCGAGTCGGCCCGCCAGCCGTTCGCCGGCGTCGAGCCAGGCGTCGAACAGCGGCCCGTCCCAGTCGGCGAACGTGTTGCGGGTGTGTAGACCGAGATACGCCTCGTAGCAGGCGGCCGCCACCTGGTATGTTTCGACCGGGTCCAGTGGGTCCCGCAGGGCCGCCGCAAACGCCGGGTACTCCTCGGCAAAGAAACCGAGACACTGCTCGGGTTCGCCCAGGCCGACCTGGACCAGCGCCTCGGCGACCAGAAACGACCCAAACGGGTCGGGCGAGCCGTCGAGACGTGGCTTGCAGAGGACGACCGGCGGGTCGGTCTGCCGGGTCCAGGTCACACTCCCGTCACCGGGCATCCCGATCGTCAGACCGTGGCTAGCGTAGCGGGCGAGCACGTCCGGTCTGTCCGGCGGGAGCCAGTCGTCGGGGTAGCCGACCGGGTCGAGCGCGTCGACCACCAGGCCGAGGTCCTCGGCCCGTCCGGCCGGGACCGTCTCGAAATCCTGTGCGGTGTCGAGTACGAGCGCCTCGGGGGCGTGTGTCTCCCGGACCGCGGCAACGGGCTCGGAGAGTGAGCGTTCGGTGAACATCAGGCGAACACGAGGTTGACACACACCGCGACACTCATCAACAGGAACACGAGCAGCGTCGTGCGAACAGCTTCTGTGGGGTTACTCATACCAGACACACGGCCGCAGAAGTCAAAAACCCACAGCTTTCGGGCTACCGGTCCGGGAGTCCGGTTTCGCGGTCGGGCCCGGGATACGACTCGTCGTGGCGGTGTTCGTAGAGACTCGCGGGGTCGAACAGACGTGCAAAGGCGTCGGGTGTATGAACGCTGAGCGAGACGTACGGCTGCATCGAGCGGTTAGTCTGCGTGCTCGCGAGGTCGGGGTCGAATGTCAGCAGGTGCGCCGCGTTGCCGCGGTACGCAGACCCAAGTCCCGGGTGGTCGTCCGGGGGGTGTGAGACGGCAACGCGCTCGCGCTCGACGACTGTTCGCCAGTCCGTGGCCACCTCCTCGTCGGCCAGCGTCGCGATGACCGCCGTTGCGTCGTCGAGCAACGCGTCACTCGCCACCAACCCCATCCAGGAGTGCCGGCGAATCTGTGACAGTGCCGTTCGCGCTGCTCCACCGACCAGCAGGTCGGCCGCGAGCACGTCGGCGTCGGCAACGACCCGCGTCGGGTCCGCCGGGTCGTCACTCATCGGTACGCCGGGCGGTGAGTGTCTCCCGAACCGCTGCCACGGTCACGGTGCTGTCTTCTGTGCGCTCGAACAGCGTCTCCCAGTCCATACAGAACAAACGGGAGCGTCCCAAAAAAACCCCCGGAGCCGTTACCCGTCACACGCCCGTCTGACGGACGTTTAAATACCTCGCCACTGCTCTGTTCGATGGGCGCGCCGGTGTGGCCTCACCCCCCGGAATCTCATCCCACCCCTCTCCCAACAGAGCGCGCCCAACGGACTCCCTCTCCCCTTTTGCCGGGCGTCTCGCATGGGAAGATACTTCTGCGACGACACCCCACATCGTAGATATGACCGAGTACACGGTGACCGGTCGCTGGCAGACCCCCAGCGGGTGGCAGACCTTCGAGACGGGACAGACCGCGGAAAACGAGAACGTAGCCGTCGAGCACGTCTACGCCGAGTTCGGGTCGCGACACGGGCTCAAGCGCACACAGGTCGAGATAGACGAGGTGGGAGAATGAGTCTCGGTGGCGGTGGCGGTCAGATGCAGGAGATGGCCGCACAGCTCGAGGAACTAGAAGAGACCCGTGAAGCACTCGAGGCCGAAGTCCAGGGGCTTCAACAGGAGAAACGCGATATCGACGATGCGGTCGAGGCGCTTGAGGAACTCGAGAGTGGTTCGACGGTGCAGGTCCCGCTCGGCGGCGGCGCGTACGTCCGTGCCGAGGTCCAAGACATAGACGAGGTTACTATCACGCTTGGCTCTGACTACGCGGCAGAGCGCGACAGCGACGGGGCGATAGAGACACTCGAATCCAAGCGCGACACGCTCGACGACCGTATCGAGGACCTGCGCTCGGACATCACGGAGCTCGAGAGTGAGTCTGACGAGCTCGAACAGCGCATGGAGCAGGCCCGTGCACAGCAGATGCAGCAGCTTCAGCAAGGCGAGTAGCTCCGATGTTCGACGGGCTCAAGGACAAACTCAGTAACTTCACAGAGGACACCCAGGAGGACGTCGACGACGAGGCGGTTTCGGAGGCAGCGGAGACGCCGGCCGACGACACCGAACCGGCCGAGGATTCGTCGGTAGAGGCGTCATCGGACCAGACAGCCCCCGTCTCCGAGGAGACACCGGGGCCGACCGGGAGCACACCTGACCAGACAGCTTCCGGACAGCAGGCTGGGGAAACTGCCGTCCAACACGACGAGACACCCGCCAACGGGGGCACGGCAACCGTAGAGCAGACCCCCGAGCCAGTGTCCGGTGAGAGAGCAGACGAGAAACCGGTGTCGGGTGAGCAGACAGACGAGGAACTGGAGTCCGACGAGGAGGCAGAAAACGATGGGCACAGCCTGACCCAGCGGGCCAAGCTGTTCGCAACCGGGAAGACCATCATCGACGAGGACGACCTCGAAACCCACCTGGAAGAGCTCGAGTTCGCACTGCTCGGTAGCGACGTCGAGTACGAGGTGACACAGGAGATTCTCGACGGTGTGGAGGCGAACCTGCTGGGCGAGACCCGGGGTCGTCTAGAGAGCACTGGCAACATCGTCAGGGACGCTCTCCGGGAGGCGCTGTACGACGTCATCAGCGTCGGCCAGTTCGACTTCGACGCCCGTATCGCCGAGGCCGACAAGCCGGTTGTTCTCGTGTTCACCGGGGTCAACGGCGTCGGCAAGACGACCACTATCGCCAAACTCGCCCGTTACTTCGAGCGGCGCGGTCTCTCGACTGTGCTGGCGAACGGTGACACCTACCGGGCCGGAGCAAACGAACAGCTCGGGCAGCACGCCCGCAACCTCGACAAGAAGCTCATCTCCCACGAGCAGGGGTCGGACCCGGCGGCGGTTCTCTACGACGCTGTCGAGTACGCCGATGCCAACAACGTCGATGTCGTGCTCGGTGACACCGCCGGTCGGCTCCACACCAGCGACGGGCTGATGGACCAGCTTTCGAAGATCGACCGCGTTATCGACCCCGACATGACGGTGTTCGTCGACGAGGCGGTTGCCGGGCAGGACGCCGTCAACCGTGCCCGCGAGTTCGACGACGCCGCGACCGTCGACGGGGCGGTGCTCACGAAAGCCGACGCCGACAGCCAGGGCGGTGCCGCTATCTCTGTTGCACACGTCACCGGCAAACCGATTCTCTTTCTGGGGACCGGTCAGGAGTACGACGACCTCGAGCCGTTCGACCCGGAGCGGGTCGTCGACTCGCTGCTCGGTGGGTGACACCGGCCTCGACACACTGTCTGACCCACAGGCCGACCGACCGGCGTGGGGGTCTGCTCGGTTGTGTGGTCACGGGAACCTACTCCGCCGACTGCGGGCCTGGAGTTCGAAACGTATTTGACCGCTAGCTAGCTACCTGTTGCTACGTGTCCGGGCTGGGGTAATGGTATCCTTTGGGCCTGTGGCGCCCAAGACGCGGGTTCGATTCCCGCGCCCGGACTGTTTTCGACCGGTACCGACTGCCGACACGGCGGTGGAGTCTCGCTCGTCCGACAGCGCCGGGCCGGCAGTCTTAGGTGGCTGCCAGCCACAGACAGACACATGGAACCGGATTTTTCGATGCTCGACGAGCATCTACACAGACTGGACGTGGACGGCTACCTCATCGAGGCCGACTCGGAGGAGGCAGACCAGTACTACCTCTCCGGGTTCGACGCTCCCGACCCGTTCGTGACGCTGTACGACGGTGCGGTGCACCTGTTGTTCGGACGGAGTCTCGAGTACGGGCGTGCGCTGCGTGAGGCACGCGCTGAGACAGTCGAGCGCGGGTCGGACTACGACTACGAGCGGCGTGTCGAGGCCCACGGGCGACACGAGGGCTGGAGTCGGACGCTCGCGGCGTTTCTCCGGGCCTACGGTGTCGAGTCGGTGGCGACGCCGCCGCGGTTCCCGTTGCAGACCGCCGACGGTCTCCGGGCCCAAGACATCGCGGTCCAGGCCGACGATGAGGGTGTCGTCACCGAGATACGCGCCTCGAAGGCCGACGAGGAGGTCGAGCACGTCCGCCGAGCACAGCGGGCAAACGAGGCGGCGATGGGGCGTGCGGAGGCGCTGCTGGCAGGGGCGACCGTCGAGAGCGGTGTGCTCCACCACGAGGGGGAGCCACTGACGAGTGAGCGGGTAAAGGAGGAGATCGAGGTGGCACTGCTCCGGCACGGCTGTGCGCTCGACGAGACAATCGTCGCCTGTGGGACCGACGCCGCCGACCCCCACGAACGGGGGAGCGGCCCGCTGGCGGCCGGCGAGCCGATTATCGTTGATATCTTCCCCCGGAGCAAGCAGACCCGGTACCACGCCGACATGACTCGGACGTTCTGTCGGGGTGACCCGACAGAGACCGTTCGAGAGTGGTACGACTTGACCGCCGAGGCAAAACAGGCCGCCCTGGCGGCTGTCGAACCCGGTGCGACCGGTGAGGCTGTTCACGCCGCCGTCTGTGATGTCTACGAGGCGGCCGGACTCCCGACGCTGCGTGCTGACCCCACCGCCGAAACCGGGTTCATCCACAGCACGGGTCACGGGGTCGGTCTCGAGGTGCACGAACTGCCACACGTCGCGGAGAACGCCGGCGAACTCCGACCGGGACAGGTCATCACCATCGAACCGGGGCTGTACGACCCCGAGGTCGGTGGCATCCGTCTCGAGGACATCGTCGTGGTCACCGCAGACGGGTACGAGAACCTCACCGACTACGAGGAGTCACTTGTAATCTGAGCCGTCCGTCCTGACCCACACGTAGGTCGTGACGGAATTTACATTTTTCTCTGACATTTACGGAGTGTGCCAGACGAGATCTCTGTGGCCGTATCAGGAGGCGGGACTCGGATTCCCGGTGACCCGGCCGCCACACTGTGGCAAATGTTACCTTGAGGTTCGTAAGGCTTTTTAGAGTCGTCTCCGTGTGTCGGTGTATGTCACGCGACATTGACCGCACTAATGGCCCCGCAAACGCTCTCAGCCGCCGACAGTGGCTCGCGATGCTCGGCGTCGGGAGCGCTACGGCTCTCGCTGGCTGTCTCGGGGGCGACGGTGACGACGAAGGAAACGGTGGAGAGAATGGTGGCACGAACGGCGGTGAGAACGGTGGCACGAACGGCGGTGAGAACGGTGGCGAGAACGGCGGTGAGAACGGCGGTGAGAACGGTGGTGAGAACGGCCAGTCACAGTTCCCTGCCGTCTCCGGACGATACAGAACAAACGCCTCCGCGGGGATCGAGACCCTGAACCCGGTGTACAACACCGAGTCTGGCGCGGGAACCGCTATCGGGCGTGCGCTCGACCAGGGCTACACGTTCACACCCGACAACGAGGTCTTCCCGCTGCTGTACGACCTGAGCACCGACAGTGGTGAGGTCTGGGTGTTCGACGTCCGTGAAGATCTCCAGTTCGGTGACCCGTACGGTCAGGTTACCGCACAGGACTTTGTCTACTACATCCAGGAGATTCACAAGGGCCCGTTCAACTCGGCCAACTCCTCGGAGTGGACTGAAGAGATCAACGTCGTCCAGAACGGCGAGTTCGAGTTCCAGGCCGAACTGCCGAATTCACAGCTTCTCTGGCCCGAGACGTTCACGCCACTCGAGTACCCCATCCCACAGGGCCTGCTCGAGCCGTACGTCCAGGAGGAAGACGACGAGGGGCTCCAACAGGACAGTGAGTTGCTCGAGCTTCAGTTCACCGGGAACCTCGGTCCGTTTACACTCGACGCGTGGAACCGTGGTGCCGGAACCACCTACAGCCGTAACGACGACTACTACATCCAGAACCTAGACTACGGTCCAGACCTGTTTGCCGAGGCCCCGTACTTCGAGGGGGCGGATATCGAGGTCGTGACATCACAGACCTCCCGTCTCAACCAGCTGTCGACCGGTGAGGTGGACGCCTCCGCTATCCCGGCACCTCGATTCCAGGAGTTCCAAGACAACCCTAACGTCAACGTTCAGCAGGTTCCACAGCCGTTCAACTCGCTCACCGCGTTGAACATGCGCGACAACGGGTGGACTGGTGGTCCGGGTAACCTGTTCCGGTACAAGGAGTTCCGTCAGGCGATGGCCATCGCCGTCAATAAGACAGAGCTCATCAACGGTGTGCTCCGTGGGCTCGGCCAGCCACACTTCACCTGGCAGCCGCGGTTCTCCGCGTTCTACCCGCCAGAAGAGAGAATCGAAGATTTCACCTTCGGTGTGGACCCGCTCGTCGGTCCGGAGATGGCCCGTAACCGTGCCCGTGAGGCCCTGGACCGCTCCGAGTTCGACTACCGGTTCGACGGCGATACACTCGTTCGACCCGACGGCAACACCATCAATCTCACTCACTACCACAGCTCCGGTCAGGAGACCGAGCGGCTCACGTGTGAGTTCGTCGCTCAAAAGATGGACGAAGCGTTCGGTATCAACGTCAACGTCGAGGCGATCGACGGGACCCAGTACTCCCAGAACTACTGGAGTGCCTCGCCACAGGGTGGGACCGACACCGTTCGCGGTGAGGAGGTCACGTGGGAGAATCCCGCGCCGACTAACCCCGGCCCGCGGAGTGTCACCTCCAGCAACAGCTGGGATATGTCTAACGTGTTCGGGCTGAACACGTTCCCGCGGAACCCGCTCTCGAACTCCGCGTTCTTCGACGGTGTGACGTCGTTCTACAACCCCGTTGGCTACTACCCCGAGGACTTCGACCCGGCGTCGCTGTTCCAGCAGGCCCGTCAGGCCACCTCTCGCGAGGTCTTCAACGAGGCGATGTACGAGCTGTTCGCAAACATTGCCAGGGAACAGCCGTATCTCATGCTGTACTTCCAGGCTGACCTCACCGGGTACAACCCGAACCTGGTCGGTCCGATCGAGGACTTCGCCAACGGCTGGAACTTCCCCGCCTGGTACTTCGACGAGTAGACCGAAAAAGCAATTTTACTCTCCGCTCTCGACACAACAACCAACACGAATGGGACTCTCACGGTACGTTCTTGGCCGCGTCGCTTGGGCTGGTATAGTCTCGCTTGTCATCGTTACTGCCACGTTCCTCCTGTTGTCGTTTGCACCGAACCCGAACATCCAGGAGGCCGCCACACAGGCCGCATTAGAGGGAAACGACCCCGCCGAAGCGATCGAGCGTGAACGAGAGCTCCGAGGACTCGACGAGCCGTTGTACGTTCGTTACGCAGACTTTCTGAACGGGGTCTACACGCTCGATTGGGGCTGGTCGAACAGCCGCGCCCAACCGGTAACTGAGGCGTTGCTCGAGTCGTTGTACTACACGGCACAATACTCGGTTCCCTGGACGATTCTGACGGTCCTGCTCGGACCGCTCGTGGGGATATACTCGGCGGCGAACATGTACAACTGGCGTGATCACGCCGCAACGGGGTTCTCGTTTGCAGGGTACGCGATGCCGAACTTCTTTTTCGCCATCGTGATATCATTAGTGCTTGGTGTGTGGTTAGACCTCATCCCTATCACCTACAAGACTGACGTAGACGTGTTCAGTCTGCAGAACCTGAGACAGTTAGCA
>Ga0207714_1002647_pt1 | contig 10624 bp, 11 predicted proteins | sample PonA232FremontCA_2_FD_187270 | JGI IMG/M metagenome (GOLD analysis project Ga0207714, IMG submission 187270) | Marine sediment microbial community from Fremont, CA, USA - Pond A23 Sediment 2 (SPAdes) | ecosystem: Environmental > Aquatic > Marine > Unclassified | place: USA: Fremont, California... | reverse complement strand
GAGACGGCACTTCGACGCGCCGCCTACGGATGGCCCCTCGCCACGCTCGCCGTCTTCGGGGCGTTCGTGTCGCCGGGCGGAATCGACCGGGTCACGTTCTTCCACCTCGGAGGGGCCGAGACGTGTCTGGTGGGTTTCTGTGGCATCTCAGTCGGGTCGGTGGCGTTGGTCGTGGTGGCGGCGCTCGTCGCGTTCCTCGGTCCCGGACTCCTCGGTGTTGCAGTGGCCGGATACGTCGACCAGCGATAGGACCGCGACCCCTCACTCTCGGGCGAACGGGGCCACGGTGACGACGCCGAGTATCGACGGCCGACGGTTCCGGGCCGGGGCGAGTTCGACGGCGCGTCGTTTCGGATAGTTGCCGTCAGTCCCCGTTCTCGGTGACGAATTTTCACGGCGGACCGGCGGCCGGACCGACCCCCCAAATCCTTAAATTATCTCGGCCTCACTCTCGAACAACCAATGCGTCAGACGCTCCTCGCCGATTGTGCGGCCCGGTCACGCTCGCTCGACGCCTACCTCGACCCGGATTCGAACGCCGACCTGCCCGACGACTACGACCCCGACGACCTGCTGGCCGACTGGCGCGACGCGTTCGACTCCGAGGCGGCGTTCCGGGAGCGACTGTCGTTCGCCGACCACACCGTCGAGAGCGCCCGCGAGCAGCTACAGGCGGCGAACGACGCCGACGCGGCCGAAACTCCGCGCTCGATTCCCGCCCACTTCGAGACGGCCGAGGCGGTCGTGGACCGCGCGGTCGAACTCGACCGCGCGTCGGTTGGATCGCTGGTCGAGCGCCACGCCGACTCGCCGTTCGTGGACCTGCTCGCGCCGCTGGTCGGGGCGGCGAGCGAACGCCTCGACCTCGGTTCAGCGTTCGCCTCGGCCGCCGTCGCGTCGCTGGAAGACCGGCTGTTCGAGCGTCTGACCGAGGTGTTCCAGCACCCGCTTTTCATCCTGTTCAAAGCCCACCAGCGGACGGAGTACCCCGACGCGGACGTCGACGAGCGAACCGACTCGACCGAGGTGTACGAGGAGTTCGTCGCCCGCCACCGCGAGGCCGGATACGAGACCGTCTTCGAGACCTACCCCGTCCTGCTGGGGCTGCTCGGCGACGTCACCGACCAGTGGCTCCGGTCGGCCGACCGGTTGGCCGACCGCGTCTCGGCCGACCGGGACGCGCTCGCGCGGACCTTCAACGACGGCGACGACCTCGGTGCGGTCGTCGACGTCGACCCACTGTCGGACGACCCGCACGGCGACGGCGAAATCGTCTTCGGCGTCGACTTCGAGGCGGACTGCTCGGTCGTGTACAAGCCCCGGTCGGTCGAGACCGAGCGAGCGTTCGGGAGCGTCCTCGACTGGGCCAACGCGAACGCGTCGGTTCCGGACCTCTACGTGCCGAGCGTCCTCGACAGGGACACCTACGGTTGGATGGAGTACGTCGACCACGGCGAATGTGACGACCTCGGCGCGGTCGACCGCTACTACGAGCGGATGGGCGGGCTGACCGCGCTGGCGTTCGCGCTCGACTCGACCGATCTGCATCAGGACAACGTGGTCGCGATGGGCGAGTACCCCGTCATCGTGGATCAGGAGATGGCGCTCTCCCCCGAGTTCGAGACCGCCGACGACCCGTCCTCGCCCGCGCTGTCGTCGCTCGTGGAGGACTCGATACTCAAGACGGTTCTCGTCCCGTTCACCAGCAGCCTGAACGACGAGGACGCCGAGGTGCTGACCAACAGCGGGCTGGCCGAACTCGACGACGTCGAGGGCGGCCAGAAGACGCCGGTGTTCGTCGACCCCAACACCGACGCGATGGACCTCACCTTCGAGGGCACTTACCGGCCCGACGGGACCAACCTGCCGCGACTCGACGGCGAGATACAGTCGGTGTCGGACCACGTCGACGGACTCAAGCGCGGGTTCCGCGCGGTGGTCGACGCGATTCGGGCGAACCGCGAGGCGTTCGCGGCGTCCGACGGCCCGCTGGGGGCGTTCGAGGGGTGTGAGATGCGCTACCTGCTCCGACCCACGGGCCACTACAGCTCGAAACTCACCGAGAGCGTCTACTCCTCTCAGCTCCGGTCGGGAATTGCGCGGTCGCTCGCGCTGGAGTCGCTGTACCGCATCTTCGTCCCGACCAGCGACGAGGGCGACCTCCGGAAGCTGGTCGACGCCGAGCGGGCGACCCTGCGGCGGTTCACCGTCCCGCGATTCACGGTCGACGCGACCGGCCGCGAACTCCGGGACGGGCACGGCGAACCGCAGGGTGCGTTCGCCGACCGGTCGCCGCTGGCCCACGCCCGCGAGCGGGTCGCGGCCCTCGACGAACACTGGACCGAGACCCAGCTTCGACTGCTCGATTTAGCGTTCACCGACTCGAAGGTGCCCCGCCCCGTGTCGAAACCGTCGGACCCAGGCGAGGAGTCGGTGGACGGCGTCGACGCGCCGCGAGCAGTGGTCTCTCACGTCGTCGACCGACTCGCGACCACGACCACCGAATACCCCGACGGGAGCCACCGGTGGGCCGAACTCGCTCGGCTGTCGCCGACCGACGCGTTCCTGCTTCAGGAGCCGACCCACCACCTCTACGAGGGGTATCCGGGCGTCGGGCTGTTCCTCGCGGCGGTCGCTTCGGTCCGGGACGACGACGGCCTCGCGGCCCGCGCACGGCGCGTGCTGAAGCCGGTCGAACTCGCCTTCGAGGACGACCCGCCGGACCTCGGGGTCGGCGGCGCTCGCGGCACCGGGTCGGCAGCCTACGGACTGGCGGCCGCCGGGACGTTCCTCGACGACTCGGACCTGCTCGACGCCGCCAGCGAGGTGGCCGGTCACACGACCCGCGAGCAGATTCGGGACGACGACACCCTCGACGTCATCGGCGGTGCTGCTGGCGAACTGCTCGCCCAACTCGCGGTCTACGACCGGACCGGCGACGGCGCGACACTCGACCGCGCGCGGTGGTGCGGTCGACGACTGCTCGACGCGACGACCGAGACCTCGGAGGGGTATCGAGTGCCCACCGCCGAGGGCGGCGACAGGCGGTTCGCGTTCGCGCACGGCGTCGGCGGCATCGGGGCCGCGCTGGTCCGGTTGAGCGCGGTCACCGGCGACGACGAGTTCGGCCGAGTGGGCCGGGACGCGCTCGAACTCGACCTCGACCTCTGGCAGCGCCACGTCGACGCCAGCGACGCCTACTCGGTCGGGTCGGGCGGGAACGTCGCCACTCGGAGCGTGGCCGAGGACGCCGACGACACCCAAATCTGGGGCTGGTGCAACGGTGCTGCCGGCGTCGGTCTCGCCCGAGTGGTCGCGGCTGAGTCCGGCGTGGACGAACTGGCCGACGGCGTTTCGACTCTCCGGGAGGACTTCCGCACTCGGCCGAGTCGGGAGGCGTCGCTGTGTTGTGGGTCGGCCGGGCGAGTCGGGTTCATGCTCGACGCGGGCGAGACGCTCGACGACTCCGAACTCGCGGCGCGCGGCGAGCGACTGTTCGAGAACCTGCTCGAACGCGCCGAGAGCGAGGGTCGGATTCCGCTCGGGAACCACCTGCCGATGCTTCCCCGATTCGGGCTATTCACGGGTCTCTCGGGCGTCGGCTACGTCGCACTTCAGTTCGAGGCCCACGAGCGGGGCCACGACCTGCCGAACGTGGCGCGCTTGGAGTGACCCAAAAAACGGTGGTCGAAGCCCGAACGTCTACGCGTCGAACTCCATCTCGTCTTTTTCGGTTCCCATGCAGACCGGTTCGACGCTCAGCGTCTCCGGGCACGACACGCCGATGACGGTGCGCTCGTCGGTTTCGTCGTGTGCGGGCTCGTACTCTGCTTCCAGTGACGCGGTGATGTCTTGCGACATATTGACACGCAATGACCGAGGACATATAAATATTTCTAACGAGCAGATAATTTTTCGAGCAGTCAGAAAAAATACGGCGGTGATCCGGCGAGCTCAGAACTCCATTTCGACGTCGTCGCCGGTACTTTCACAGAGCGGCTTGTCGCTGATGTAACAGCCGGTGGACCCGACGACGACGCGGTCGTCGGTTTCGTCGTGTGCGGGCTCGTACTCCGCCTCCAGTGACGCGGTAATGTCGTGTGACATACCAACACATTACGAAGCACTGCATAAATTATTTTCTTCTAGGTTTAGATAGTTGAATTAAAATCTTCCGTCGGCGGCTACTGATCTCACGCCGGGATGCGCGCGTGAGCCGACACCATTCGTCGCGAGGGCGGTCACCGATTCGTCGCGAGGGCGGTCACCGATTCGTCGCGGAGACGGTCACTCGGTGTATTGTGCGACGAGCGACCGGAGCTGTTCCTCGCTCTGGGCACCGACGACTTCCTCGACCTGCTCGCCGTCGGCGAACAACACGAGCGTCGGAACGCCACGGACGCCGTAGTCGGCCGCGAGCTGCTGGTTGGCGTCGACGTCGACTTTCGCCACTGCCGCGTCGGTCTCGGCGGCCAGCGTCTCGACGACGGGGTCGAGCATCTGGCACGGACCACACCAGTCGGCGTAGAAGTCCGCGAGAACGACGTCGTTGTCCGCGACGAACTCGTCTAACTCGCCTTGTCCGTCGACGTGGTGGGGTTCGCTGGGCGCGGTTGCCTCTCCGCCGGAAGCGGTTTCGACTGTCATCACCTACTCGTAGGAGTCACCGGTAGTTAAGAGTTTTGGAGAAAGTGCACAATACTATTCTCCGGACCCACGCCGCTGGGGTCGCGTCCGAACTAGCGCGAGACGCCGGAATATCGGGTCGAGTACCGAAAATCGGGACGGGCTCAGCTTTCGGCCGACTGGGTCGCGACGTCGTTTTCCTCGTACTTCGTCTCGAACTCCTGAATGAGTTGACCCATCTTGGCGTACCAGTCGTTGAGGAGTCGCTGCATATCGTCGGCGATGTTCGACGGGTTGGTGGGCCGGTAGACGTGATAGTAGCCCCCTTGGTCGTAGTTGACCTGTTCTTTCTGGATGAATCCGGCCTGAAGCAGTCGCTGGACTGCCCGGTACGCGGTCGAGCGCTCGCGGTCGACGGCGTCCGCTATCTCGTCGACGGTCAGGGCTTCGCCGGTGTCGACCAGCGCCTGAAAGACGTCCTTGTCGAGTTGTTTGAGGCCGTGGAAACACTCCAGGAGTCCCTCACACTCCATGTCCTGACGGAGCTGTTCGGCCATCGAATCGGGCATTAGTATCAGGTTCCGGTAGGCGACCCGGCGTTAAAAGATTTGTGCATGGATTACACAATCCCGCGCTACGCTCGCTCGGTGGCAGTGGGCCACCGGCCGGTCGAACCGACCGACGTTCAGTCGGCGGCGCTGGTCACCGGTTCGGACTCCGTTCGGAGCGCCCGCACGGAACTGACCACGACGGCCCCGGCCACCAGCGCGGCGGCACCGAGGATGACCGCCAGCGAGACCGTCCGGAGGATCGGCATCTCGACCGCGTTCCCGACGTTGCGGATGGCGACGGCCACCGACCCGAGCAGGAGCATCGCGCCGAAGTACACCTGAATCTCGTCTTCGTCGACGAGGCTGGTCGCGGCGGCACCCAACCGTGCACCGCCTGCGCTCCCGGCCAACAGCGGGACGACGACCGAGAGGTCGACCGCGCCGTCCATCGCGTAGAGGAAGCTCCCGATGCCCCCCGAGAAGACGATCTCGAACAGGTCGGTGCCGACCGCGACCGGCACCGGCACGCCGACGAGGTAGAACAGTGCCGGCATCCGGATGAAGCCCCCGCCGACGCCGAGGAACCCGGACAACAGCCCGGTCGCGAACGCTACCAGCAGTATCATCCACAGCGACACGCTGACCCCGCCACGGAGCTGTATCATCGGCGGGACGTCGTACGACTGTATCTTCTCGGCGGCGTCGGGAAGGTCCGTCTCGCCCGCCTCGGCGTCTTCGGAGGGACCGAACCCCGCGTCGCCGCCCCTCGTCGCGGTGTAGGTGATGAACGCACCGATGCCGCCCAGTAGCCCCACGTAGAGGACGCTGACCACGGTGTCGGCCACGCCCATCCCCTGTAGCCAGTGGAGACCGACCTTCCCGACTTCGATGCCAGCGGTCGTGCCAGCGATCATCAGCACGCCGAGTTTGTAGTCGACTTGTCCGAGGTCCCGATGCTTGAGCGTCGCGATGACCGAGGTGGCGAACACGAACGCCAGCCCGGACGCGACCGCGACGTCGGTGTCGTAGCCCATCACTAAGAGCGCCGGCGTGACGAGAAAGGACCCGCCCATCCCGAAGAAGCCGAACAGGACGCCGACGAGCACGCCGAATCCCGCAAACAGTGCGAGCACCGTCGCGGAACTGCCGAGAACCTCGATCATCGGTCACCTCGGAGCGCGTCGACTATCGCCGGACCGACCGCCCGTTCGAGCGCGCCGTATCCGACGTACAGAAGCATCGCTTCGACGAGTACGACGCCGATGACCCCCACTGCGCCGACGACGCCAGTCGCGTTCTCAAGCCCGAACATCGTCGGTCACCTCCGTCGGTATTGTCTGGTTCATGGATTACTGCTCACGACCGGATAATCCCTATCTACATTTAACGGTTGTGGATTTAGCGCACAATATTACTGCAGCGGATTACACGCGTAACCGACGCGAATATCCGCATACGTTACGGGAATATCGGCCGCTCGGACCACCGGTTCGAACGGCTGAAAACCACGCCGTTCCGGCTCGCGCGCGGACGCTGAGATACACCAGCGACGGTCGGGAATCCACTTTCGTCACGTCTATGGTTCTCGATACTATCGGCTGTCTACACCGGCGGCTGCTCACGTACTTGCTCTTTCCATGCAATACCATCCCGCAGAGACAGTTCCGCGCGTGGCCGTCCGAGTCGTCCGAAGACCGGCCGTCGAGGCGGTCGACGTCGGCGTACGGCCGTTCAACCTATCGGGAGTACCATCACCGACCCGTATCCCAGCAGGAACGCGAGCCCGAACGAGCCAGCCCACGCGCCCGCCGTCACGCCGAGCTTTCGGGCGCTCACCGCGCCGCTCCCGCCGACTGCGGCCCCGCTTCCGACGATTGCGCTGACGACGATCTCGTTGAACGACACCGGGACGCCCAGCAGGACCGCGACCTGCGCTATCAGAAACGACGGGACGAGCGCGGCGATAGAGCGTCGCGGACCCAGCGAGGAGTAGTCTCGCGCCAGCGACTTTATCATCCGGGGCGCGCCGGTCCACGACCCGACGAGGATGCCGACCCCGCCGCCGACGAGGACGGCTAACGCCGGGACGACGGCCACTGCGTCGACCAGCGGGAGCAACGGCCCGACCGCCAGCCCGACCTGACTCCCGCCGGCCGAGAACGCGACCAGCGACCCGAGCGCGAGCAGTACGCGACGGAGCCCGCCGCGTTCGTCGCGACTGATGTCCCACCAGACGACGGCTGCAACGGCCAGCGCCGCGAAGCCGGTCATCCCGACCGCCCACGCGACCCCGTCGACTGCCAGCACTCGCTGTCCGAGACCGCTGACAGTTCCCGACGCGCTCCCCTCGCCGAGAAAGCTGAACTGGACGTTCACGAGCACGGCACCCACGACCCCGGCCAGCACGGGGACGCTGTATCGCTCGGGAACCTTCTCTCTGGGGAGAACGCTCGCGATGCCGTAGGCCAGTCCGCCGCCGACGAACGGCGTCAGCACCCAGACCGCGCCGACCTGCGCGTACTTCGACCAGACGGGCGTGCCCCCGAGCGCGAGGCCGACGCCCACGACCGACCCGGTGACGGTGAACGCGGTCGCGATTGGGTAGCCCGTCGCGATGCCGACCGCCATCAGTCCCGCGCCGACGAGCAAGACGACGATGACTCCCGTGACCGGGAGGCTGACGCCGCCGACGAGTCCCCGGCCGACGGTCTCCGAGACGTTCGCGCCCTGTACGACCGCGCCAGCGAACCCGAAAATCCCGACGACGAACGCCGCTCGCATCGTCGAGATGGCGTTGGCACCGACCGCCGGGGCGAACGGCGTCGCGCCGCTCGACCCCGCGCCGATGACCCACGCCATGAACAGACTCGCGACTCCGGCGACGACGAACAGCCCGATAGTTGAAATTTCCATGTGGAGAAGCTAAACTCCGCGTCAGTCCGCACTCGACGTCGCGGGGTCGGCGTCGGTCGCTCGACTCCGCCAGTAGCCTTGGAGGTACGCGCCGAGGAACATCCCGGCGAGCGCCCAGAGGATGGTGACGTTACCCACCCCGAGGCTGGCGTAGGCCGCGCCCGGACAGATGCCCGACAGCCCCCAGCCGACGCCGAAGACGGCCCCGCCGACGAGGACGTTGCGGTCGAACGACTTCAGTCGGCGCTCGTAGACGTCGCCGGTCAGGGGTGCGCGGTCCCGGACGCGGGGCAACACCGCGAAGCCGACGCCGGTGACGAGGGCCGCGCCGAACATCACGAACAGCAGCCCGAAGTCCTCGAACTGGAGGAAGTTCAACACGACCTCCGGACGCGCCATCTGGCTGAATCCGAGCCCGAATCCGAATATCAGCCCGCCGACGAATATCAGCGGCACGAACAGGGGGTGGCGCTCGCTCATGGGCTCACCCCCAGCGCGGCGACGACCTGTGCGGTCACCACGGCGACCAGCAGGAACGTCACCACGCCGACCAGCGAGGTCTTCGACGCCGAGCCGACGCCACACACCCCGTGACCCGAAGTACAGCCCTTGCCGACGCGGGTTCCGATGCCGACGAGGACGCCGCCGACCAACAGTCGCCACGGCTGAACGTCGGTCGACCAGAGGGTCACCCCAGCGACCTCGTACAGCTGGCCGGTCGTTCCGGGCTCGTAGAGTCCGGTCGTGACCACGCCGGATTGGACCGTCGCCGCGAACGCCAGTCCGCCGAGGACGATGCCGGCCGTGAACGCGACCCGCCAGTCCCTGGAGGCGACGTACTGGCGGAACCGCGACTGGTCGGAGACGTACGACAGCGTCGATTCGAGGAACGTGCTCGCGCCTGCTGGGATTCCCGTTCCGACGTAGATGACGAGCGCGCCGAGGCCCACGAGCAGGCCGCCTACCGCGTAGCGGGCGATGCCGTTCGGGAACAGGTCGGCGGTCGTCTGAAGCACCACTGGATCAGTCACCATCGGCCTCGTCAGTCACCCGCGAGCGACTCTTGGCTCGCCGCACAGTTGTTCGGCCCGAGTTCGAGCGTGAACGCCTCGTCGTCGTCGACCGCGTTCCGGCCGAGGTTCGCCGCGATGATGTCCTCGTAGTTGGCCGGGCGGGGCGGCATATCCGAGAGGACGAGGTCGACGAACTCGTCTTCCTCCATCCCGAGTGCGTCCATCTCCGCGACCAACTCGCCGATGGGCGCGGTGTAGGTGCCGTCGGCGGCGGGTTCGGCGGCGTCGCTGAAGTGCGCACCACCGACCAGCGTGTCGTCGGGCAGCGCCAGCACGCGCTCTTGCAGGGAGTCGTAGAGCATACGCGCGGCGTCCGGTGCGCCCTCGTCACCGTCTTCGAGGTCCGGGCGGGCGACGCTCTCGACGAACAGACCGTCGCCGGTCGCGAGCAGGCTGTCGTCGACCAGATACGAGGTCATGCCCGTGGTGTGACCGGGCGTGTAGACTGCCTCGATGGTGGCGTCGCCGACCGCGAAAGTGTCGCCGTCCTCGGCGGACGTCACCTCGTCGGCGTAGGTAACTCCTCGGTCGACGGCCGCCTCGGGGACGACGCCCTCGACGCCTTCCTCGGCGAGTTCTCGGACGCCCGAGACGTGGTCGGCGTGAATGTGGGTGTCGAGCGCGTATTTCAGGTCGACGCCGAGGTCGTCGGCGTCTTCGAGATAGCGGTCGGTGAACGCCCGCAGCGGGTCGACGACTGCGGCCTCCCCACCGTCGTAGATCAGGTAGCCCAGACAGCCCGAGGAGGGCCGCTGGTACTGGACGAGCGTGCCCGCGCCGTCGTAGCCCTCGACCTCGACGGCCTCGTAGATGCGAGCCCAGCCGTTCATGCCGTCTTCGAGGTGGTTCACGTCGTAACCGCGCTCGGCCAGCGCGCCCGCGACGAACTCGCTGGAGCCGCCTTTCGCACACAGAACCGTGACCTCGCGGTCGTCGGGAACCTGTCCGAGCACGTCGTCGTCGATGTCGTCGTCGAGGAACTCGAAGTACGGCACGTTTATCGAGGTGACGGTCTCGCCGTCGACGTGCCACTCCTCGTACTCGGACTCCATGCGGGTGTCCAGCAGCGTCACGTCTTCGCCCGCGTCGATGCGGTCTTTCAGCGTGTCCGGCGCGACGGTTTCGACGTCGGCGTCCGGAGTCGGGAAGTCTTCGGGATTCATCTCGTGTGCCTTCTACTGGACTGACGCACTAAAGGGTTTGGATAGAAATTCAGTAACTACACAATACGGGTTGCCAGATGGTGGTACAGTATCGACGTATAGGGGCTCTAAGTCGCTAAATTAGCGTTTGAAGGTGGTGTCCCACGATTAGATGTTCGAGTTCAGCACAAGAAACAACATTCTTTTAACCACGGAAACGATATTGTGCGTTAGCTCCAATACAGAACAACGGAGCGGACTACCAATGAGCACGGATTACGACATCGCGGAGACGCTCGACGTGAAAGGCGCATCGTGT
>Ga0207714_1002646_pt1 | contig 10626 bp, 7 predicted proteins | sample PonA232FremontCA_2_FD_187270 | JGI IMG/M metagenome (GOLD analysis project Ga0207714, IMG submission 187270) | Marine sediment microbial community from Fremont, CA, USA - Pond A23 Sediment 2 (SPAdes) | ecosystem: Environmental > Aquatic > Marine > Unclassified | place: USA: Fremont, California... | reverse complement strand
GTCTTTCCCGCCCCGTTTGGACCGAGAAAGCCGAATATCTCTTCTTCTTTGATCTTGAGGTTTAAATCTTCTACGGCGGTAAATTCGCCAAACTTTTTCGTCAGGTTTTCAGTCTCAATTAAGTAATGGTCGGAAGCCAATAATTTCACCCCACTGGAAAAACTGAAATCCACAATTAGATTTCTTGCAGGAATCAAGATATTCACTATCGATAATAATAATCTGCAGGCATCTTTAAATAAGGGGGCTTTTATCTCCTGGTTTCTTTTGGGTTGAAGGCATAGTTAATTCAATTAACCGATCTAAATTTGTTTAAGAATTCTTTCACATTACGGCCAACGGAGTTCCAGGTTTTTTGGTTTTGGGGGCGTAATAAAAACGCTTTTATGTCTATTTAAGTTGTTTTGGAAATATATTTGTTTGCCGTAAATATTTGCTCCTTGTGTCGTCCTTATTTACTACTTTTTTGCCTATAACTGAAAATAATCCCAGCTAAAAGTTGAACTGAGAGTTTGACAGACGGATTGGTTCTTGATAAACTAAAAGCGCTTCGAACAAAAGTAAAAAACTTTACGTGAAAAAAAATGGCTGAAAAACCTACCATAGACGATGTAGCTAAAAAAGCCGGAGTAGCGGTTTCCACGGTATCTCTTGCGCTTAATAACAAGCCGCACGTAAGTAAAGAAACCCGTAATAAGGTCCTCGAAGCGGCTCGAGAACTTAACTATCACCCAAATTCGGCGGCCAGGAGTTTAGCCACGGGCCAATCAAAAACGATTGGTTTGCTGATTCCGATAGATTTAAAGAGCGTCTTTTCGTCCACCGAATTCTTCCAGAAGATGATTTCGGGAATGCACCGAGCTTCCAGAGAAATGGGTATGACTCTTTCGTTGCAAATAGTGGAGTCGGAGGAAGAGGCTATTGAAAGGATAGAGTACGCGGCCCGTACCGAAAGCGTAAGCGGCTCCGTTATTACGCACCCCTCAACGTCCATGCAGTACCTGGATGTGATCCACGAGTACGATTATCCGGCGGTGTTCCTAGGGGATCCAATTGAAAACGAACCGTACGTCGATAATGACAACCTGAACGTGAGCCGACTGGCGACTGAACACCTTATTGGTCACGGTCACGACCAAATAGTTATGCTAACGGGTCCCAGTAACTTTACCGTTTCCAGAAACAGGACTCTGGGGTACCGCTCCGCTCTGGAAGCAGCCGATATCCCTTTTCAAGAGGACATGGTTTGGGAAGCTGATTTGAATGAGCAGTCGGCATACGAGAAGGTACGAAATCTCGCCCCGCAGTTCGATTTTTCCGCAATGTACGTATCCGTCGAAGTTCAAGCGGTTGGCGCGATGCGAGCTCTGAGAGAACTGGGGCTTTCTGTTCCGGATGACGTGGCCCTCGTGGTGGTCGGGGAATCAGAATTAGCCAAGCACCTTTATTCTCCACTCACTACCGTCGATTTAAATACAGAAAAGCTTGGTTACCTCTCCGCAAAAAAATTGATCAATATCATCAGAGAAGAAGAGGAGGAGCCACAGTTAATAGTTCAGGCGGATTTAAAGATCAGGCAGTCCTGTGGTTGTAATAAAACCGACGAATTGAGCGGAGGTGATATAAAAGAAACTTGACTTTAGGCGGGCTCGTTTTTAGCGTGGGTTACTTAGCAGAACAAAAAAAGGAGGAGAAACTTATGAAAAAGGGAATTTCACTTCTACTTGTACTTTCCCTAATTGTTGGTGTAACCGTAGTCGGGTTGGCTGATAGTAACGAAGATGAGAAAGAAGTCATCGAACAGAAGGTCATGACTACCGAAAGTGCCGGTATAGAAAGGGCGCCGTTCCTGGGGCCGCTGGCCGGAGAAGACATGAAGGGAAAAGTCAAGGACAACGTCTACTACCACATGCCGGTAGTAAAGTACGAAACGGAACACCCGGGCGTCGACATCAAGCTCAAAGGAGAAGTCCACCCCTACGGCGACATGCTGAAGTCCATGACGCTCGCCGTCACATCCCAATCTACTTTCGATTACATTGAAATGGACGATATCTGGCTCGGTAAGATCGCCGAGAGTGGCTACCTTTCCGACGATTACTCCGAACAATACAAGAAGTGGGCAAACGACCTGGGAATGTACGACGTATTCAAGAAGGGGTCTACCTATAAAGGTAAATGGTACGGCCTATGGCGAGCGACTGATACGAGGGCCATCTGGGTCTGGAAGGACGTCCTGCACGAAGCAGGATACACCATGGAAGACATAATGTCCGCCGAAGGCCTGCTTAATGCTCTTCCCGACATAACGAAAACCGCAAAAGAAGAGTTCGATATGGCTGGCGGTCTGGAATACCCGTTCAACGGCAAATGGGTCGTTGACCAGTGGTACGGTTGGCTCTACCAGCTTGGTGGCAAGATACTAAAACAGAACGAAGACGGCGACTGGGTCGCGGGCTTCAACAACGAAGCCGGCTACAGGTCTCTGAACTACGTCAAGAAACTTAAGGAGAACGGTGCAACTATGCGGAGGTCCTGGCAGTGGATGCTGGCCAACTTCCTAGACAGAAATTACGCCATGACCTACGAAGGTAGCTGGGACATCGTTTCAATTCTCGAAAAGTATCCGGACAAATCAGTTCAGGAAATAAAGGAAAAGATAGGCGTAATTCCCACGACGGTATTTAAAGGTCACGACATGAGGGTTCTCACCGGAGGCTGGATCTGGACCATTCCGGAGACCGCTGAGCACCCGGACGTCGCTTACGAAGTATTGACGGAAATGTTCGAGGATAGAGAGGCATACGCGGAAATGACCGCTTACGAGGGGAAGTTCCCGACTACGGAATGGGTCTGGGAATCACCCACCTACAAAGAAAGGATGATCGGCGAGGTACTGCCGAAGGAATGGTACGACAGGTTCCGAGAAGGCGTTTCTGGCGGCGTCTGGCGGCCGTTCTTCCCCGAGTACCCCGATATTCAAAAGGAACTCTGGGACGCGACACAAAAGGTCGTCATGGGTAAGGCAACCGCTGAAGAAGCTCTAAGCACTGCAGCAGAAAACGTCAACGAGATGATGGAGGACTAGTAAGGATCACCGCCACGAGGGGGGATCATCCCTCTCGTGGTTAATTTTTTAAGGAGAATTAGGTGATGTGATAAGATGCGCAGATATAGTTTACTCGTACCAGCTCTGTTTCTTTTACCGGCAATTGGAGTACTTTTCTTCCTTCAGTTTTTTGCCTGGGGCTGGAATATAAACCTGGTACTTCACGACGTCACTTTAATGAACTTCCTCCGTGAATGGGAATTTGTCGGACTAGAAAATTTTAGGACGGTACTAACTGACGCCAGGACGGTAACTTCACTGCAAAATACGGCAATTTTTGCTTTTTCCAGCATAAGCCTCCAGATGATTATTGGAACCGCGATATCCTATTTGCTTTACCGGGCCGTTCCTAAGGTAGAGCGGTTCTTTCGCCCGATTGTAATCTTGCCCTGGCTTTGCTCTGTTCTTATAGCTGCTTTCGGCTGGCAGCTTCTTTTATCAAAGGACATCGGCCTGCTCAACACGATAATTACCGGCCTTGGTTTCGCCAGAGTTGACTTTTTTGGTGGGTCGACTACGGCAATGATCTCGATAGTCCTTGCCAATACGTGGTGGGGAACGCCGTTCACCATACTTCTGATGGGTTCCGGTATGACTTCCATCTCCCCCCAGTTGATAGAAGCTTCCAAAGTCGACGGGGCGAGCGAATGGATATTCTTCACCCGGGTTGCATTACCTATTATACTTCCCTTCATCCTGATTAACCTGATACTGGTAACAGTGTGGACCATCAATATGTTTGGATTGATTCTGGCTATGACGGGTGGGGGACCACTCAACGCGACTAGAGTATTCCCCCTGCATGGCTATCTCGCCGCGTTCGATAGTGGAAACTTTTCCTACGGCGCGACTGTCACGGTTTTTTCGGTCATGATCAACATCGTTTTAATTTATATATACGTCAAAATAGCTGACGTGGAACTTGTCTAGAGGGGAGTCGACATGTCAGAAAAAGCAACAAGAATTACGTTACTGGTCGCTTATTCAATTTTTTCCCTGTTACCCATTTACTGGCTGACTAGTTTATCATTTCAGCAGGAGATAAGCTTTCCCCCCAAACCTGTACCGACGAACCCGACAATCTCTCATTACGTTGGGCTGCTCACGGAATCCGGGATACCGATAGCGATCTTGAATTCAATTTTCGTCGGACTATCGGTCGGTTTTATTTCAGTAGTGATATCCTCCATGGCAGGTTACGCTTTTTCGAAACTGGAATTTCCGGGTAAGAAAATTATTTTTCTCGGCGTAATCATGACTTTTCTCCTGCCGCCCCAGCTCAATATAGTTCCGCTCTACTCTTTATTTGCCGAGATGAACCTTTTAAACAATCGACTGGGAATGATTTTTCTCTACCAGATCCTGGTTTTACCGCTGAATATTTTTCTCTTTTTGAATTATTTCGACACAATCAAGGAAGCGATAGTTGAATCGGCAATTATTGACGGAGCAGGACCGATCAGGCGGTATTACAAGATTTTTATTCCCCTTTCAAAACCGGCGATAATTGCCGCGTTTATCTTTGGGTTCCGGTTCTCCTGGGCGGAGTACGTGTTTGCGACCACCTTCATTCGATCCGAATCCAAGATGCTGTTCACGGCCGCTTTAAAACGGGCTGTTCATGCGGGGCAATATACAATTAATTACGACTACATGGCTGTAGGTGCCATATTGCTCTTCATTCCTACACTCATTGTGCTCATCTACGGTCAAAAGTACCTGCAGATCGGCCTTCAGCTGGGAGGAGTCGATTAAGCTGGTTTATGAAATTTTTGGCAGACTAAGATTTGTCTTCGAAATTAATTGAGATGAGAGTCTTAAAGCGGAGTTTACGGGTTTTTGGAAAAAATTTCTTCAGGTTAACTTTGCCATTTCTGTTGCTTTTGGGCGTAATCATCGGGCGCGGGAGCCTGGCAGTCTTTCGGGGTTTAACCCCGGGAATTGCTTCTTTCTTTGGCGTGGCTTTCCTGGGGTTTTTCTGTATTAGTGGTTTGGTTCTGGATACCTGGGGTGCGTTAAACAACCGCCAGTTTGCGGTCCGGGAGAGCTGGGGTTACGTAGCGAGAAACCTGCCGAGGTTACTTTTGACCGTATTTATCGCGGTAGCGCCCTGGCTCGTGATTCTCTATCTATTTTTCCATTTTTTTAGTTTTTTCCTGTTTCTGCCGCTGGCAGTTTACCCTTTCTTCTTCGTGTTTACCCTGCCGGAGCTATTGATCAACGGTAGTAGGCCCATAGAAGCGTTCCGGACTTCTTTTCAGCTTTCCCTGACTTACTCAACAAGAACGATCCTGATAACTTACCTGCCAGGAACTTTAGCAATTTATCTATACTTTATGGGCTTCCAGTCGCTGGTCGTTTTATTTGTAATTCCCGCCTGGTTTGTCACTATATCTACTCAATACTGTATCCTGACAGAAAATGCGGGGCCAGTAGATTATTTCAGGGAGGTAAAGGCGGATTGAGTTATTACCGTGGTCTGGATTGTAAAAAGATTGGACAAAAGCATAAAACATAACCGGGAGGAATATTGAAAGAAACGAAAAATAAGAGAGCCAACCATACTGAGAAAAAGTTAAAACAGCTAGCCTACCGAAGCAGGAAAGAAATAGGGGAAATAGAGTGTTTTTTGACTCCGGATTTTTTAAGACCGGAGGATATTAGTGAGAAAGACCTGATGCCCTGCAACACTGGGTTCTCCTGGGATAGGGATCGAAGCAAAGAGAAAGAAGAACGGCTTAGGGCGGATCTGGATTTGGTTAGCGGGGGCGAACTTGCGGATGAGGCTTCTCTCGGGAATAATGCCTGGTTCAGGTTAAGATTTCCAGAACCGGATTCAGCAAGTTACTGTGCTCCGGCTTTGCACTTTTCGGTCAAGGGTAAGTCCGCTTCGAGTATGAGTCCGGTCGAAGGAAAGCCATCAGTTGAAGCTCTCTGTTATAAAGGTGGGAGACCCTGGGCCGGACTGGACCATGGACACGACCTCATTTATTTGACCGAACCACCGGAAAGAGGTGACGAATACCAGCTTCTGTTAGAAGTTGGTACCACCCTGCTCTGGGGCGGGCTTGACGTGGAGTCATTCTATCTCGAAGCTGCGGAAATCATTGAGGTAAATGAAGAAGTCAGGTCCTTGTACTTTGAGTACAGCACCTTTAACCACCTGATAAAAGAGCTTACCGACAGCTCACCCTTAAAACAGAAGATCTTAAGCACGCTGACCAAAGCAAGTCACAAGTTCCCTTTCGGGGCTGAAGAAGGGTCCAGGCTCGCCCGAGGGGCAGCGGAAGCAAGAGAAGTGCTACAATCGCTCAAAAAGCTTAAATCCGACTTCTCGGATTTTACCCTATCTACAATCGGACATGCCCATGTGGATGCTGCCTGGCTCTGGCCCTGGACTGAAACTGTTCGAAAGTGCGGTAGGACTTTTTCCACGGCGGATAAGCTAATGAAGGACAACGAAGATTTCGCTTTTCTTCAGTCCCAGCCCCACCTTTATCAGTTCGTCAAAAACAGGTATCCGGAGCTATTTGATCAGGCCAAAAAAAGGGTAGAGGAAGGCAAATGGGAGCCCGTTGGAGCGACCTGGGTAGAGAGTGACGTAAACCTGAGCGGGGGAGAGGCACTAGCGCGCCAGTACCTTTACGGCAAACGGTATTTCAGAAATGAATTCGGCATCGACCCAAAAATCACATTTATTCCTGACGTTTTTGGCTATTCGGCCTCTCTACCGGGGATAGCCCGCTCCGCAGATTGCCCTTATTTCTTTACTCAAAAAATGAGCTGGAACGAGGTTAACGATTTTCCCCACCATACTTTCCTCTGGGAAGGCATAGACGGTTCCGAACTCCTGGCTCATTTCCCGCCCGCCGATACTTACAACGGTATGAGTACCGGGGATTCGGTAAAGGAGGTTATGAAGTCCGTCCGGGATTTTAAGGAGACCGACCAGCTGGATAGAGCCGGGTACCTAATTGGCTGGGGCGACGGCGGTGGCGGGGTGAACCAGGAAATGATCGAAAGGGTCCGGGTGATTGACGAGGTGGATTCGTTGCCGGACCTGGAATTTGGCAACTTAAAGGAGCTATTCGAGGAACTTGATCAGGGGCGAGATAAGCTCGACAGATGGACCGGGGAACTCTATCTCGAACGGCACCGCGGCACTTTAACTACCCAGGGAAAAACCAAACTGATGAACAGGAAGCTCGAATTTGCACTCCGGGAAGCGGAGATATGGTCCGCGACGGCTTTGTTGCAAAGTAAGGACGCGAGTTATCCGAAAGAAGAACTCAAACGGAACTGGAAAGTACTTCTCTTTCACCAGTTCCACGACATCCTTCCCGGCTCTTCCATCGGCGAGGTTTACGTTGATGCGGAGAGGGACTACGGAAAAGCTTTCCACAGCGTTTACAGCCTGGTAGATGAGGCCCAGGGTGAGATAACCGAAACAGAAGAAGGCTCGAATATTTTTATGGTGTTTAATTCCCTGTCCTGGAATATGGACAGGCCGGTTGAGCTGAACAAGCCGGAAGACTTATCTAGCAACACCGCGACCGTAATTGATGACAGGGGAACGGAGTTACCCGGGCAGGTAACCGGGGAAAACGAGGAAAAACTCGTATTCAACGCCCCTTCCCTGCCCCCAATGGGTGGTCGGTCCTATAAGGTCCTTGCCCGGAATCCCGCAGGCAACAACGCTATTAGCGTTTCAACTTCCCGGATGGAAAACTCGCTTATCGAAATAGAGATGGGTAAGAAGGGGTATATCTCCAGTATTACGGATAAGGAGGCCCAGCGTGAAGTCCTTTCGGGCCCGGGAAACCATTTATTGGCTTACCGGGACCTGCCAACCGAATTCGAAGCCTGGGAACTGGAGGGTGACATATACGACCTCAGCGAAGAGCTTCCCGAACCGGCGGAAACGGAAGTCCTGGAACATGGACCCGTCAGGGGTGGACTACGGCAAAAAAGGTATTTTGGCAATTCCAGGGTGACTCAGGAAATTTTCATATATTCGGAATCAAAGAGGATTGATTTCGAAACCAGCGTGGAGTGGGCAGAAAAGAACACGCTTCTGAAGGCGCATTTCCCGGTTAAGGTTTTAACCAGGGAAGCTACGTACGAGATACAATACGGTCATTATTCTCGCCCGACGCACTCCAACACCAGCTGGGACGAAGCAAGGTTTGAGGTACCTCATCAGAAATGGGTCAATGTCTCCGAGTACGGTTACGGTGCTGCCGTGCTGAACGACTCAAAATACGGCGTAAACGTGGATGGCAGTAATATTGGTCTCAGTCTTCTCCGCGCCCCGGAATCGCCCGACCCGGAAGCTGATATCGGCAGGCATCGGTTTACCTACTCCCTGCTTCCTCATTCCGGGGATTTCCGCGACGGGGGGGTTATCAAGCAGGCTTACGATCTAAATTCTAAAACGAGGACCCAGCCAGTTAAAGATTTCGAGACAATCGATCCTCTGGCAAGAATTGAGGACGAAGGGGTAATAATTGAAGCCATAAAACGGGCCGAAGATGTTGAGGATGCGGTCGTGATCCGGGCTTACGAAGCCTGGGGCCGAAGTACGAAGGCAGATTTAAAGCTGAACTTTTCGCCCGAGAGAGTTGTGGAAGTAAACCTAATTGAGGACGAAAAAGAAGAATTGGTCTCCGAGGAGAGGAAAGTTGAGCTGGAATTTTCAAAATTTGAGATCAAAAGCTTAAAGATCAATTACTAATTGAGCCATACGGAGGAATTTAATGAACAAAAGATGGTGGAAAGAGGCGGTATTTTATCAGATATATCCGAGGAGCTTTAACGATTCCAACGGGGACGGTATCGGCGACCTCCCTGGGATAAGGGAAAGGATAGATTATCTCGATTACCTGGGCATCGACGCGGTCTGGCTTTGTCCGGTATACGACTCCCCAAACGATGATAACGGTTATGACGTAAGGAATTATCGAAAAATTATGAGTGAGTACGGTGAGATGGAGGACTGGGAAGGGTTAACTAAGGACCTGCACGAACGAGATATTAAGCTAATAATGGACTTCGTTCCCAACCACACCTCCGATGAACACCGCTGGTTCAGGAAATCAAGAAAGTCCAAAGATAACGAATACCGGGATTACTATATCTGGCGCGAGGGAAAAGCAGGAGAACCGCCAAATAACTGGAAGTCCGTTTTTGGCGGATCGGCGTGGGAGCACGATAAGGAAACGGAGGAATACTATCTCCATCTTTTCTCGCAAAAACAACCTGACCTCAACTGGGACAACCCGGAGGTAAGAGAAGAGCTTTACGAGACGATGCGCTGGTGGCTGGAGAAGGGAATTGACGGTTTTCGGCTGGACGTAGTCAATTTCATCTCCAAGAATTCTGATATGCCGGACGATGACCCACAAAAAGCTCCCGGTTCATCTGGTAGTAGCTATTACATCGACGGTCCGGACGTGCATCGCTACTTTCAGGAAATGAATAGAAAAGTCTTTTCGAGCTCTGAAGCTGTCGCAATTGGTGAAACGCCGATGGTCTCAAAAGAAGATGGGGCCAAATACGTCGACCCTTCACGGGATGAACTGGATCTTATTTTTCAGTTCGATCACGTAACTTTTGATCAGAGCGACGGAGGTTTCTGGGACCTACCCCGGGAATGGAAACTGACGGAGTTAAAAGAAATAATGACGGAATGGAGGGAAGCGGTTGCAGATGTCGACGGCTGGAATGCAACTTATCTCGGTAATCACGACCAACCCAGGATAGTCAGTCGGTTTGGAAACGACGATGAATATCGCCGGGAATCGGCCCAGACCCTGGCAACTCTTCAATTGACGATATCCGGTACCCCGTTCATCTACCAGGGAGAAGAAATAGGCATGACGAACTACCCGTTTTCTTCGCTCGAAGAGCTTCGAGACGTACAGTCGATCAATCAATTCAACGAGATGAAGAGCCGTGGTGAAGTAGAAGACTTTAACGAAGTCAGAGATTACGTCAGGTTCTGGAGCCGTGATAACGCCCGAACCCCAATGCAGTGGGACGCGGGGGAAAAAGCGGGCTTTACGGAAGGAGAGCCGTGGATCAACGTAAACCCCAATAAGGATCAAATAAACGTTAAAAAAGAGAAGACTAAAAGGAGTTCGGTCTTGAATTATTACAAAAAATTAATCTCTCTCAGAAAGGATCACGAAGCCCTCATTTACGGCGACTATCGCCTGGTGCTCGACGATGACGAAGATATCTTCGCTTTTTTGAGGGAGTGGTCCGAGAATTCGACCCTTACCGTGTTAAATTTTTCCGAAACCGGGACCGAGGTTGGATTGGCTGAAGGGGTAAACTGCGAAAAAGGCGAACTCCTAATTTCCAATTATCCTGAAGCGGAGTCGGGGGAGTTAAATTCATTGTCGCTGAGACCGTACGAGGCGCGGGTCTATAAGATCTAGCTAGAAAGGTTAAAGGGGGTCTGACCGCCTCTCCATACTCAAATTACTTTTCGCCAAAAGCGTCCCGGTAGGTTT
>Ga0207714_1002645_pt1 | contig 10630 bp, 9 predicted proteins | sample PonA232FremontCA_2_FD_187270 | JGI IMG/M metagenome (GOLD analysis project Ga0207714, IMG submission 187270) | Marine sediment microbial community from Fremont, CA, USA - Pond A23 Sediment 2 (SPAdes) | ecosystem: Environmental > Aquatic > Marine > Unclassified | place: USA: Fremont, California... | reverse complement strand
TCGCGTACAAACTGCTGCAGCGGCTCGGCGGGGCCGAAGCCATCGGGCCGATGCTGGTCGGGATGGACAAACCCGTCCACGTCCTCCAGCGCGGCGACGAAGTCAAGGACATCGTCAACCTCGCCGGCGTCGCCGTCGTTGACGCCCAATCCAACGGGGAGTAGCCGGGGCGTAGCGGGCGGTCTTTTCGCCCACGTTTTTCCGCGAGCGGGTCGCGAAGCGACCCCGAGATGAAAAAGGTGGAAGTCGAGGATATCGTCAACCTCGCCGGCGTCACCGTCGTCGACGCCCAATCCAACGGGGAGTAGCGAGACCCAGCGGGCGGTCTTTTTCACCCGCCGTAACGGGCCGGTTTTCGGCTCGATCGCCGCTCTACGAGTAGTGCTTGTCGAGGTACTCGACGATGTCGTCGCTCTCGTACATCGTCACGCCGCCGTCGGTGTCGACGAGATACGGGATCTGGTCCTCGCCGCCCGCCGTGAGCTCCCCGTGGGTGACCTCGTTTGTCACGTCCCCGCCCTCGTCGCCCGGGAGACGCGGGTTGTGCGAGACGTACGAGACGCCGAGTTCCGACAGTTTCCGCCGAACTTTGCCACAGTGCGGACAGCCTTCCGATTGGTAGAGTTCCAGCATCGTCCGGCTATCTGGTTGCCGCGGAGTATTAAATACTCGCCGCCCCGTCGTCGACACGAACGTCTCCGAGGGCGAGTGGGCCGAAGACGGACCGCTCGATCGTCGCCGTCGTTCGGCCGCCGAACCCAGCATATAATAATGATGGATCCGCCCGAAACAGCGCCCGCGACGGCGATATCGAGGGGTTCGAGGTCGAAACCTTGAAACCGCGTTCAGCCGAGACTGGTGGTATGACACGCGAACGGACGCCCAATCGACGGCAGTACCTGACCGCCCTCGGCGCGGGCGGCGCGGCCGCGCTGGCCGGCTGTATGGGTGGCAACGGGGGCGGCAACGGTAACGGCAACGGTAACGGAGGCGGCGACGGCAACGGGGACGGAAACGGCGACGGCGGATCCGAGACGATCGTCATCGGCTCGGACATCCCCTACGAGCCGTTCGAGTACCGGAACGAGGCCGGTGAACTCCTGGGCTTCGACGTCGACATCGCGGAGGCGGTCTTCGCCGACCAACTCGGCCTCGACTACGAGTTCGAACAGACCGGCTTCGACGGCATCATCGCGTCGCTGAACAACGCGAACTTCCGAGTCATCATGAGCGCGATGACGATCAACGAGACGCGCGCCGAACAGGTCGACTTCTCGGACCCGTACTTCACCGCGTACCAGACGGTACTGGTTCTCGAAGGGGGCGACATCGCTGAGCGCGCCGACCTCCAGGGCGCGACCGTCGGCGTCCAGCGCGGGACGACGGGCGAGGCGGCCGCCGAAGACCTCCAATCCGAGTTCGACGGCGACCTCGAGATACAGAGCTACGACCAGATCACCGGCGCCTTCGACGCGCTGCTCAACAACCAGGTCTCGGCCGTGATCAACGACAACACGGTCAGCGCGGACTTCGCCGCGGAGACCGACGGCGTCGTCTTCCTCGAAGGTGACGGGGTCGCCGCGGATCGCGACGACGCCCCCGACTATCTCACGCTGACGATCGAGGAGTACGGCATCGCCTTCCGGCAGGACGACGACGAGTTCCGCGAGGAGGTCAACGACGCCCTCGCCGCGATCCGCGAGGACGGCACCTACGACGAAATCTACGACGAGTACTTCGCCGCCTGAAGGCGGCTCCGAACCGAACGACGCGCCCACCAAACACTTCACAACGCATCGACAATGGCAACACAGACAGATTCGGAGTCCGGAACCGGCGGCGTGATGATGCGCGATCGGTTCGTCAAGCGCCTCGGCGAGGTCGCCGCCGCCGGCTTTCTCGTGGCCATCGGCGGCCTCCTCGTGTGGATCCTCTCGACGCAGGTCAACTACACCCTTCTGGCCTCGCCGCTGATCGCGGGACGGTTCGCGGAGGCGTTCGTTTTGGTGTTGCGGATCGTCGTCGTTTCGAGTCTGCTCTCGGTGTCGTTCGGCGTGATGGTCGGTCTCGGCCGGATCTCGACGTCGGGGATCACCGGCCGGATCGCGAAGGGGTACGTCGAGTTCTTCCGCGGGACGCCGCTTCTGTTCCAGTTGTTCGTCATCTACTTCGGCGTCCCGCGGCTGTGGGCGACCGGGCAGTTCCCGATCCAGGACTGGGCGGTTCCGGCCGCGATCATCGGGTTGACGCTGAACCACGCCGCCTACGTCGGCGAGGCGATACGCGGCGGGATCAGCGCGGTTCCCGACGGACAGATGGAGGCCGCCCGCTCGCTCGGCATGTCCCGCGTCATGGCGCTCCGGGAGGTCGTGCTCCCGCAGGCGTGGCGCAACGCCCTCGCCGCCATCGGCAACGACCAGATCATCCTCGTCAAGGACACCTCGCTTCTGACGGTCATCGCCGTCCCGGAGATCATGAGCGTCTTCCGGAACATAAACAGCAACCAACTCGACCCCTGGACGCCGCTGGTGTGGGTCTGCGTGCTGTACCTCGCGATCACGATGTCGATGAGCCAACTGGTCAACGGCCTCGAACGGCGCTCCGATTGGGGCTCCGACAGCGGGATGTGGGGTCGCCTCTCGAGTGGATCGAGCGACGCCGACGGGGGTGACGGCTGAATGGCCGACCCGCTCGTCGAGTTCGACGGGGTGGACAAGTTCTTCGGCGAGACCCACGTGCTCGAGGACATCGACCTCGCCGTCGAGGAACGCGAGGTCGTCGTCGTGATCGGTCCCTCGGGGTCCGGCAAGTCGACGCTGTTGCGGTGTGTGAACCGCCTGGAGGAGATCCGCGACGGCGACATCAGACTCGACGGTCGGTCGGTGCTCGAGGCGGACGTCAACGAGGTCCGCCAACAGGTTGGGATGGTGTTTCAGTCGTTCAACCTCTTTCCGCACAAGAGCGCCCTCGGAAACGTCGCGCTCGCGCCGAAGAAGATACGCGGGCTCCCGGAGGACGACGCCGAGGACCGCGCCCGCGAACTCCTCGGTCGGGTCGGCCTCGGCGACCAGACCGACTCCTATCCCGACGCGCTCTCGGGGGGCCAACAACAGCGCGTCGCGATCGCCCGCGCGCTCGCGATGGACCCCAAGGTGATGCTGTTCGACGAGGTCACGAGCGCGCTCGACCCCGAGTTGGTCGGCGAGGTGCTCGACGTGATCGAGGGGCTCGCGGCCGACGGCATGACGATGGTGCTCGTCACCCACGAGATGGGCTTCGCCCGCGAGGTCGGCGACCGGATCGTTCTGATGGCCGACGGCCGGGTCGTCGAGGTGAACGACAGCGAGGCGTTCTTCGAGCGCCCCGACACCGAGCGCGGCAGGCAGTTCCTCTCGCGGCTCCTGTAGGTCACATGAAATCGGAGAGGCCGGCCTGCCCGTCGTCCTCCTCGGCGGCGTCGGCGCGCCCGTCGGTGTCGTCCGGGTCCTCGTCGACGCCGTCGCTCTCCGACTCCACCGCTCCGAACGCGGCTAGCGTCCCGTCGGTGTCGTCGTCCGCCCCGTCGCCGGCGGTGTCCCCGTCCTCGCCGGCCCCCTCCAGCGCCGCGAAGGCGCCGCCGGAGTGCTCGACGGCCTCGGCTTCGGTCCGCTCTTCGGCCTCCTCGACGATCCCCTGGACCTTGTTCGTCGTCTTCCCCGATCCGGTCACGAACGCGACGTGTTCGGCCTCCAGGTCGTAGCGGGCGGCCATCCGGACCGTCAACTCCCGGTTCCGGCAGTGGTGGGTCATCGCCTCGAGGTACGGCAGGATCTCGCGTCTGGCGGTCGCCGTCGAGACGTCGGCCGACGCGGCGATCCGTTCGGCGACGTAATCGCGGGTCGCATCCCGCGCCGAGCGGTACGGGGCGCCGCCGTAGCGGGTCCACCCGCCCCGGTCGCTTCGCCTGACTGCGGCGACGCCCGCGGCGACGTTGTCCGTGGCGTAGCGCCAGTAGCTGTAGTTTTGCGTCGCCCGCACCCGCCCGAGCCACACGTCGGCGTCGGCCAGGTGCTCGTAGGCGTCGGCCAACTCCCCGCCCTCGTACACCTTCGGGACCTTGTCCTCGATCCACAACAACAAGTCGTCGGGCGTCTCGTCGACCGCGTAGGCGGTCTGGAGGGCGTCCTCGGCGGACTGTTCTTTCAGGACCGCGTCGAGAAACGAGAAGATGTCCTCGGTGCGGTCGCGCTCGCCCTCGCTGCCCTCGGCGCGGATCCGGCCGTCCTGCACCCGCGATTGGGTGTCCTTGATCGCCCCGCGGAGGTCGCCGCGGTTGGCCTCGGCGATCCGCTCCAGGACGGCCTCGTCGAACTCGACGCCCTCCTGTCGGCAGATGTCCCGCAGGACGGGGACGATCGAGCGCGCGGAGACGTCGCGGAACTCGATCTCCCGGCAGGCGCTCCGGAGCCCCGCGGACATCTCGTAGTAGTCGTTGGCAATGAGGACGATGGGCTGGGCGGCCTCTTTGACCAGACGCGTCATCGCGGCGGCCCCGCCGCGGTCCTTGTGTCGATGGAGGTTGTCGGCCTCGTCGAGGACGACGAGTTGGCGCTCGCCACCGAGCGTCGAGTTCGACGCCGCCCGTCCGGCGAAGCGTTCGATCTCGTCGGCCGTCCGGGCGTCCGAGGCGTTCATTTCGAGGATCGGCCACCCCTTGTCGTTGGCCAGCGCGTGGGCGGCCGAGGTCTTGCCGACGCCCGGCGAGCCGTGGACGACGACCGCCTCGCCGTGTTCGTCCCAGGTATCGGCCCACTCCTCGAGGGCGTCGCGGGCCTTGTTGTTGCCGCGGACTGCCGACAGCGTCGTCGGTCGATACCGCTCCGTCCAATCAGCCATACGCCACGTGCGGTATGTATCGGTTCGCGCGGAGCAATGCCATATCGACGCTACGGTCACGACGAACTTAGTCGTGTCTAACAGACGCGCCGCGCTCGACGGTACCGCGTCTTCAGCAGCCGAAAGGATGCCCGAGTCTTTTTATATCTGATTTCCGTACGTCCGCCCGGGAATGTGGGGACAGAGCACGAGCCACGGTGGGGGCACCGAATGAACGCGACAGACAACACGATTCGCGTCCTCCTCGTGGACGACGAACCGGAGTTCGTGGAGACGATCGCTGCCGTCTTGGAGCGTGAGGACAGTCGCTTCGACGTCCGGACGGCGACCGACGCCGAAGCGGGGCTGGAGGTCCTCGAAACCGGCCAGATCGACTGTGTCGTCTCGGATTACGGGATGACCGGAATGGACGGCATCGAGTTCCTCGGTGCGGTCCGGGAGGTCCACGGCAAACTCCCCTTCGTCCTCCTGACCGGCGAAGGCGACGAGATGGTCGCGAGCGAGGCGATCTCGGCCGGCGTGACCGACTACGTCCCGAAGGGGCGGCGCGAGGGGCAGTACTCGCTGCTCGCGTCCCGCCTTGCCGACGCCGTCGAAAAGCGCCGCGCGCGCCGGTCGCTGCAGCGGCGAAAGCGGGAACTCGAGCGCCTGAACGATCGGTTTCAGTCGTTCGTCAGGCACTCCCCGGACGTCATCACGATCATCGAACCGGACGGGCGGATACGGTACAACAGCCCGGCGATCGAACCCGTCCTCGGCTACGATCAAGACGAGCTCGTCGGGGACATCGCGTACGAGTACGTCCACCCCGAGGACCGAGAGGACGTCCGGGCGAAGTTCGAGGGGCTCGCCGAGTCCGAGGGGACCAGCAGGGTGCGGTACGAGTACCGGTTCCGACACGCCGACGGCTCGTGGGTCTGGATCGGCTCGGTCGCCAGCGACCGCGCCGGGGCCGACGGCAAGGGGTTCCTGATCAACAGCCGCGACATCTCCGACCGGAAGGCCAGAGAGCGCGAACTCGAAGCGAAGACCGAACGGCTCGACGAGTTCGCCAGCATCGTCAGCCACGACCTCCAGACGCCGATCACGGTCGCCGACGCCCGACTCGACCTCGCGATGGACGAGTGCGACAGCGAGCACCTCCCGGCGATCGGCGACGCCTTAGAACGGATGGACGACATCGTCGACGCGACGCTGACGCTGGCCCGCGAGGGGCAGGTCGTCGACGAGACCGAACCGGTCGAGTTGGCCGCCGCCGCCGAGCGGTGGGCCGACCCGCTCGAATCCGACGTGACCCTCCGGATCGAAGTCGACCGCCTCACGATCGAGGCCGACCGCGAGCGCCTGCGGCGGGTCATCGAGAACCTCTTTTCGAACGCCGCCGAGCACGGCTCGACGGGCAACCGGTCGGAAGCCGACGACGTCGTGGAACACGGCTCCACGGGCAGTCGGCCACAGGCCGACGACGCCGTCGATCGCTGCGGCGAGGGCGTGACCGTCGTCGTCGGCGAGCTCAACGACGACGATGGGTTCTACGTCGCCGACGACGGCCCCGGCATCCCCGAGGACGTCGGCGACGAGATCTTCGAGGCCGGGCAGTCGCTCTCGCCCGACGGGACCGGCTTCGGGCTGGCGATCGTCGAGGAGATCGTCGAGGCCCACGGGTGGGAGGTCGACGTGACCGAAAGCGAGTTCGGCGGCGCGCGCTTCGAAATCTCGGGCGTCGACATGGCGGTGTGACCTCCGGTCGGATTCCATTTGAATAGCCCCCCGGCGGGCGATGGGGGCTGAGAATACGGCCCGTCGATCGCTGTGTGCCGGTCGCCGAGAGATCGGTGTCGGGATACGAACCGACGCCACGGGTGTCGGGCCGCGAACCGTGGTCAGCCGTCACAAGGGTTATTCGCGTCGAGGACACACTACTCAATACGGAAACTGAAACCGACAAAGAATATATATATATATACGAAGTCGAAACGCGACGGGAGAAACCACAGGACAGGATGCCCGGTGGAGGTTTCGGTGCCGTGTGGCACGACACCGACGCCGGGCGATCGGGATCGGAGCACGGCCATGACAGGGGATCATCGAAACGACCTGACGCGGGGGATCGCCGACGAATCGACGGGGGACGCGACCGCTACGACGGCGAGCGACGGGGACCCCACGTCCGAGGAACGCGCGTGGTCGGACCCGCTGGGGCAGGTTCGTCGGACCGAGACGATCGCCGACCGGACCGACTTCGAGGCGACCCGCGCTGAACTCCCCGAGGGGTGGGAAATCAAGCCCGACCTCGTCCAGTTCGGGTCGGCGCCGCTCGCGGAGACCGTCGCCCTCGAACGGGTCGACGCCGGGCCGAGACTCCTGCTCAAACCGGTCGACGACGCCGATCCCGCCGGCGAGATCGAGATCTACGAACGGGGCGGCCCCCGGGTCGCCCGCCGAGCGACGATGACCGTCGACTCGCTATCGGCGGCGCTGCGCGTGGCGGTCAACCGGGCTCACCAACTGTCTCGGGGGTGACCCGGATCCGTCACCGCCCCGTGTCGTATTTGTACGTCGCCTCATCGGGGTCGATCCCGAAGTCCTCGGGCGTCTCCTCGGGGTCGGAGTCGTCCTCGGGTTCGGCCGCGCGCTTGAAGCGCTCGCGGAGCCGATCCGGCATCCGGAAGCCGTCGGTGTCGATCGCCATCGGGACGGCGTCGGGGTCGAGCCGCTGGCGTTTGGTCTCGAGGCGTTCGGCGAGGGCGTCCGGCAGCTCGGACTCGGGGACTCCGTCGAAGCCGAACTGCGCGAGGTACTCGTGGGCGCTCGTCAGCGAGTAGACGCGGTCGAACCCCTCGGCCTCGGCCCCGTCGACGAGCCGTTCGACGACGTGTGCGCCGACGCCGTTGCCCGTCCAGCCGTCCAACACGCCGATGCTCGTCAGCTCGCAGATCCCGTCCTCGCCGTCGCCCTTGTGGAGCCGGATCCGGCCGAACCCGGCGCGGGCGTTCGACGCCTCGTCGACGGCGATGACGTAGTCGCGGGACCGAAACGCCGTCTCGTCCAGGTCCATCGCCTCGATGTGCTCTAACAGCCAGGCCTCATCGCGGTTCTTCGCGTCCCGGACGTACATGAACCCGCGTACGGGTCGCCGATGGAAAACCGTTCCCCTTCGCCCGACGAGGGAGGGAGTCCGGAACGCGCCGTCGACGGTCCGGGCGGACGCGTGAGGCGTGCCCGATCGGACGCGCACATCGAGACCGGCCGCGCATCCACGGGGCTGGGCTAGACGTGCCTATCGAGGAACTCGACGATCGCGGCGTAGGCCTCGATTCGGTTCTCGCGCTTCGAGATGCCGTGGCCCTCGTCCTCGAAGACCAGCGTCTCGACGGGGACGCCGGCAGCCTCGGCGGCCTCGGCGACCTGTCTGGCCTCGCCGACCGGAACCCGGGGGTCGTTCTCGCCGTGGAGGACGAAAAGCGGCGCCTCGATCCGGTCCATCGAGTTGATCGGCGAGATTGACTCGAGGAGCTCCTGATCGTCCTCGAGGGAGCCGTACTCGGCCTCCCGGAGTGCCCGCCGCCAGGAGCCGGTGTTCTCGAGGAAGGTGACGAAATTCGCGATGCCGACGATGTCGACCCCCGCGGCCCACACGTCGGGATATTCGGTGAGCGCCGCGAGCGTCACGAACCCGCCGTAGGAGCCGCCCTTCGCGATCAGGCGGTCGCCGTCGACCTCGGGGCGCTCCGCCAGCCACGCGGCGGCGGCCCCGACGTCCGCGACCGCGTCCATCCGCTTTTCGACGTCGTCCAAGGCGGCGTATTCGCGGCCGTAGCCCGTCGAGCCCCTGACGTTCGGCTCGAACACCGCGTAGCCGTGGGCCAGGAAGTACTGCTTGAGCGCCGAAAACGACGGCCGACGCTGGCTCTCGGGGCCGCCATGGACGTCGACGATCGTCGGCGCGCCGCCCTCGGGAACCGTCTCCGGGACCGACAGGTACCCCGGGATCTCCCGGCCGTCGAACGTCCCGTACCGGACGGGGTCGGACTCGACGAACGTCGATTCGGGAATCCCCGCGGTCGGGGCCTGCGTCCAGCGCTCGGCCGCTCCCGTCTCGACGTCGACGACGTAGACGTTCGCGTTGTGCGTGTCGGTCGTGACGGTCACGGCGAAGCGGTCGGCCCCGTCGTCGAAGGCGACGCCGCCGGCGAGCCCCGCCGGCAACTCGGGGTCGGGGCGTGGATCGATCCGCTCCCCGTCGAGGTCGCCGACGGTCAACTCGGTGTAGCCGTCGACGTTCCGCGAGTAGGCGATCCGGCCCGTCCCGTCGTCGATCGCGACGCCGTCGACGTTCCACGTCCCGCCGTCCACGACGGTCTCGAGACCGCCGTCGTCGGCGTCGAGCCGAACCAGCGAGAGCGTGTCGCCGTCCCGATCGCTACAGCAGTACACGTACTCGCCGTCGGGCCCCCACGAGAGGCTCTTGTACCGCACCGCCTCGTTCCCGGTGTTTCCGTCGCCGGGGGCGCCCTCGCCGGTGAGTGCCGCGAGTGCCCCCGACTCGACGTCGAGGACGTAGACGTCCGTATCGACGTTCGAGCGGGCCTCGTGGACGAGCAGCCGCGAGTCGTCGGGGCTCCAGCCGGCGACCGACAGCCAGCCGTCGCCCTCGAGGAGCCGCCGTGCGTCCCCGTCGGTCCCGTCGCGCGGCCGGACGTAGACGTCGAAGACGGACTCGTCCCGTCGGTTCGAGGCGAACGCGATCCGGTCGCCGTCGTGGCTCCAGCCGCCCCAGCGGTGTTTCGCGTCCGGTTGGGTCAACTCCGTGATCCGCCCGTCGTCGTCCAACCGGAACAGCGACCCCCGCTCGTCGCCGCCCTCGTCCATCCCGAAGACCGTCTCCGCGCGCTCGGGCGACGGGGACGCGAACGTGACCCGCTCGTCGTAGAAGGTGCGTTGGGTCGGCCACGCGCCCGCCTCCGGCACCGTCCACACCTGCGGCGTGCCGGTCGTGTTCGTCCGAAACGAGAGCGTCCCGTCGGCCCGGAACGACGCCCCGAAGGCGCTGCGGACGTTCAGGTAGCGCTCGATGTCGTATTCGTACACGTCGGGTGGGTCGGGCCGACGGACAATAGCCGTTCGCCCCACGCCGTTCCGGGCCATTTTTGACAGCGGCCGCCGTCGGCCGTCGTATGCGAATCGCGGTCGTCTTCAGGGACCCCCCGCCCCGATCGGAGCGCGCCGGCGCGGTTCGGCTCCGGCGGCTCGCCGCGGCGCTGGACGGCCGCGGCCACGAGGTCCGGATCTACTGTCTGCCCTGGTGGGAGACCTCGGGGCGGCGGATCGACATCGACGGCCTCGAGCACGAGGGAGTCACCTTCGAGCACCCGGCGCTGTACTACAGCCGGCTCCCGGGGTTGCTCCTGCGATACGGCCCGGACCTCGTCGTGGCGTCGGCCGACCCGCCGGGGGCGGTCCTCTCGGCGTGGCTCGGCGCGCGGCTGGCTCGGGTGCCGCTCTTCGTCGACTGGTACGGCGACGAGCCCGACGTGGCCGAGTCGGGGTGGGTCGGGTCGGCGTCGAGCCTGCCGACGCGGGTCGTCACGCCCTCCGAGCACCAGCGGACGCGGGTCCGCGAGTACGGCGCGAGCGAGGCGACCACGACCGTCGTCCCCGACGGGATCGACTTCCCGACGATCACGGCGACCGACCCCGGCGAGCGCGTCGACGTGGCCTTCGCGGCCCGCCTCAACGACGACTCGAACCTCGA
>Ga0207714_1002644_pt1 | contig 10632 bp, 13 predicted proteins | sample PonA232FremontCA_2_FD_187270 | JGI IMG/M metagenome (GOLD analysis project Ga0207714, IMG submission 187270) | Marine sediment microbial community from Fremont, CA, USA - Pond A23 Sediment 2 (SPAdes) | ecosystem: Environmental > Aquatic > Marine > Unclassified | place: USA: Fremont, California... | reverse complement strand
CAAGAAGTTTTTGGAACGAAAAAAGGATTGCAATATGAAAAGTGATGTTATCGTAGTACAATTTGTAGATAGGTTTGGACGCTTTAAAAGCACTGATATTCAAGAATATCTTGATGGAAAAAATCAATGGAACCAACCAATCAATGAAAAGGATATTATACAAATGGAGTATTCTTTTAGCAATTATGGAGTTAACACAAGGAAAGTGCTAAACAGTGCCATTATGCTGGTTCACAGAAAGCCATCCACTGATGGCCAATAATTGAAGTCCAGAGAATACCATCTGCTCGTCGCAGATAGTGAAAAGGATTCCGGGTATGATATTCAAATGTGTACCAGTTCAAATATTATAATTGAACCCGCCCCTAATGGTGACGAATTCTTCATCACCCTGGAAGTTTCCTTTTATCCGGATCAGTTTGTCGATAAATTGGATGGAAGGGTTCTTTAAGCCAGCCTTCTGAAGGAATGGGCAGTATAAATGAATGTTGGCCTGATATCCTGCTTTCTGGAATAACGGCCGGTTGCTCTCACCAATACATATCCAGTTAGTATCTTCATAACGTTGTACAGTGAGAAAACCGGAATCATCAGGCGTTTGCTTTGTCCATTTTTTGCTGAACGTGCCTTCTAAAATCCCATGATCATATAGAACTTTCAGTATATCATGATGGATGGTTCCATGGCTGATGGTTTCCAGGTACAGATCCCCTAAAGATGTAATCACACCCCTAACATCTTTACCAAACCCATCCGGGGATCCTGGATTTTTAACGATTTTGGCGTGTTCCGTAAATTCAATGATTCCCTCTCCCATTATGAATGCTATGATATAAATATTTATCTTACCATTTCCTTTGCTGCTCCTTTTCAAATCTTTCCAGCAATTCCTGAAAAACATCTTTTCTATAGAGATTGTAGATCGTCCGGGCATCCTTCCTGGCCATTTCTTCCTGGTTGCTCTTAAGATACTGGTAAGCCCGCATACGCATGGCCCTGTAATGACGTGGTGAATAACCTTCTGATTCGGCAATATAACCGATTGCCATGGAAAAAGCCTGTATCGCCTGATCGTACTCTTTAAGCCAGCTATACTGATGGGCAAGTACCTTGTATAATGAAGCAATCTCTCGTTCCTGTCCTCCCAGTTCTTCCAGAAAAGCAATCGCCTGAATCCAGGCATCAATAGCCTTCCGGGGATTTTCAAATAACCAGGCCAGGGCTTTGGCTTCTAAAACATTTACATTTTGCGGCTCCCGGGCATAAATCAAATCAAAAACCGGGAGGAAACGTTGATCTCTACGAGATTCACTAAGCAATGTCTCTAGCAGATGATCTATCCTGGAACGGGGTTTAAGATTCACCAAGTCCTGGCTGGATTTTCCACCCGGTCGGTTGTTAAAGGCAGATAAGGCTTTATCCACAGCCCTATCCAGGTCGGTTCCATGCTCTATGGCATCTTTAATATGTTGAAAGGGACCGGACTGACTACTCATTGTATTTCTGGGTTAGTGGTGGCAGTGAATCATAATAATAATGCTTGTCTTTCATAAACTATTCCTTTGATTTCAAGTCAAAATCAAAATTATAGCAAGAAAACGTCAATGCATGTCGTAGTCCAAATTTTTTCAACTCAGGCATATTCCCATTCATTCTCGAAACCCATATTCCCGGCTATCTGGAGAAGTGGCTGGATGGTTTCTTCAAGTGTTTCAACAAATTTATCTTTTGGCAATTGCTTAATATTTCTAATGCTGTCATTAAAAAGGATGGAATAATCCTCGAGCAACTGGGGAGTTGTTGAAAACTTTTGCAACACACGACAGAAAGCATCATACTGAAGATCGCCAAAATCCTCCAAATATTTCCTGGCTGGCAGGTTATCACTTTTGGCAGAGTTCACCTGTTGGGGAATGGGAAGCAGGTTCCACAGCTGATCATGGGTGACAAAACTCCAGGGAACGAAATGATCAATGTTGAAATTTTCTGATGTCACAGGTAAACCGGAATATATACAATTGATCTGTTTGCGATCATCAAAATAGAGGTTCCAAAACTTTTTAGCATATCTAAAATCTCTTTTCTGTGGAGGGAAAAGCTTTGTCTGAATATTAGGTACATTGGGATTCTGCTTGCTCAGAAAGTTCAAAAGGTGCCAGAATGTGAAATCTTTTAGGATTTTCATGTGCGTGATGAAATATTCCTTCCATTGGGGTTGTATAATGATGGCACTTTCATCCTGATTAAACCGGTAGGGCGGAGCATTATATTCAGAATAAAAGTATTTCCCGGCAAGTTCTTTTAATGTCTTATTTTTATCAGCGTCCTTAATCCCCCTAACCTCTGATGCGAACCATGGGGTTAGGTATCTAAAGGGAACAAAGCGAGCCAGATCTTTCAAAATTTTCCTTATGCCTTGATGATCCATCTGATTCTGAACCAGTGAAAACAATTGATCTTCTTCAATATCGACATCACAATTAAGCTCGCTTCTAATGGTTTCCACTGCGGCAGCAAGACGATCCAACTTACCAAAGGACAAATGGAAATAATTTACAGGATACCAGACCTTGGCGATCATCCGTATGATAATGTCATGCAAAGAAATTTCATGTTCTCCTTCCTGCAGATAGTCGAGAATGCTGAGAAACCAATAATATTTGTAAGTATTGGTGACATAATTGAATACGGACGAAAGTTTTCCTATTTGAAGATTATTGCTGTAAGGCAGTTCCATAGACTTTTCTATTTCATACAAAAATAAAATTACTCAACTTTATCTGCATTTTTCAATGTAAAGAAAAATTTTCTCATGGACAGGCCAAAACCAGTGTGGTAGAAAGTTAAAGGATCATTACTGGAAAGAAAGATTTTGGAGCAGGATGAAATATACGGATAACCCCATCCAAATGCATGAAACTTGGCGTATCTATAACCGTAGTGTGAAAAAGAGCAGTAATGAACATATTTTGAGTAGACGAAAAACAGGAAAAATTGTGCTATCCATAAAAGAAAAGTTCACGAATAAAACAAAGGCTACTAAATAAATTAAAAAACTAAAGCCATGACAACCGAACAGAAGTGGATACAATCCTACATTGATCATCTGGATAAAGCCATAAAAAGCATTTCCTCAAACTTATACGCAGAAGCTGGCAAGAAACTTCCCTATGCCTATGAAATAACGCAATACCGAGAAGAAGAAATTGATGACTGGAATGATCTGAAATACCAAACAGATATATTAATTTATGAGCAACAGGAAGAACACTGGAAACCCAGAATTATAATAGAAGGCAAACTCTCCAAGATTACTACACATGATGCTATTACCTACAGCCAAAAGGCAGAAACCCATAAAAATGTCCATCCCTATCTGCGGTATGGCATTCTTATTGGAAAAAGGAAGCATTTTCCGTTACCCGGAAGGTTATTTAGACACGGACAAAATTTTGATTTCATGATCTCCTGGGTAGATTATGAACCAAACAAACAAGAATGGCAAAATTTTATAGATCTGATTGGACTTGAATACCGGGCAAGCCTGGATACGGAGGAGTTTCTGCTAAATTCTCGAAAACCAGAAAGAAAACACTATACCATCATGCATAAGCATTTAAAATTAAGATAATAACAGCATTAAGCCATGGTGATTGATAAAAGCGTTAATACTTTTATTACAACAGTATAATTTCATCTTATTAAAAATTTCTTTTTATCATAAAACGCTACCAATATGAATTTCAATCATTTATTCACAAAAAGGATTCAAGATTTAGAATCACTTCCAGAGAAACCTAACATATTTTGGTATCCAAGTGCAGGCAAAGATTTTAGAGGTAATGTATTTTTAACCGATCGTTATATAGAGCACAATAAAAAACATCATGGGAAAAGATATTTAAAACCTGATTTGTTCGTATTTAATTGCCTTGGTATAGGAGAAGTTGAAGAAATCAAAAATAATATTAAACTAAATAAACCGCTATTTGAAGATGATATAACTAAAATAATAGGTAAAAATCTTCAGGAATTTGGAATTAAAAGTAACATGCTTAATCTAACAATAAACCCAAATTATGTAGAAAATGAAATGGTTATAAAACCACAAAAAGGAAAAGAAGCCTTTTATTTCGAAATCAGGATATTAGACAAAGAGGATAATCATATTGAATCTCAAAGGGTATTATATTTAATCCATGAAAATATAGATGTATTTCAAAAAATAATACTTAAGGGGTATTTAAATGTACTTTACCTATGTGCTACTAGAGAAGGTTGTGGAATGGGGGGCTGTAAAAAATCTATTGTTGAATATATTTATAAAGATGCTTTTCCATATTTTTATAGTAAATATAATTTTAAGCCTGCATTTTCTATAATTTTCAATGATTTTACTAAAGATATCTTTGAGCAAGCATCGAATAACTCAGATATCATCGAGACTACGCATTATGATTATTATATTGATGAAAATATAAACGGAATAGAACCAGATTCTACTGTTTATAAAATTAAGTATCTGAAATAAAATATTTAAGGATTAGATAATGTCTTCGTCAAAAAGATCCTAAACAACTATTAAAACTAAAAAAATGCCAGAACTCATCCTTCACATTCCTCATTCCTCCACATACTTCCCAAATAAGAATGGCTTTTTTATTGATCAGAAAACATTAAATGAAGAACTCCAATTGTTAACCGACTGGCATACCGAAGACTTATTTGAATCTAACAAAGATGTCTCAATCATTGCTCCTTTCTCCCGAATATTTTGTGATGTGGAACGATTTGCTGACGACAACCAGGAAGAAATGGCCCAATACGGTATGGGAGTTTGTTACGAAACAACCGATGATGGAAGCAAGATGAGGAATATATCCAGTGAATTGAAAAATCAGATCCTTTCTGACCATTACCGGCCCCATCACCGCAGGTTGGAAAAAGCTGTTGATCAACAACTTCAAAAGCATGCCAGGGCAGTTATCATCGATTGCCACTCTTTTACGGATACACCTTTTCAACGCGACCTCAACCAGGATCCCAACAGGCCGGATATTGACATTGGTACTAATCCATTACATACACATCAAAAATTGGTGGATTTAACCCGGTCATATTTTGAACAGTCAGGGTATCGGGTAGGTCTGAACCGGCCCTATAGCGGAACCATCATCCCCTTGAAGCATTATGGAAAGGAAGGAAATGTACATTCCATCATGATAGAAATCAACAGAAAGCTGTATTTACAGGAGGGAACCTCGGAAAAAAATAATCATTACAGCAGAATAAAGGAAACCATCGCTGAATACCTCGATTATATCCGTGAAACCTACCTAAAAGAAAGGTTTGAATTGTGAAATAATTATCTTTCATCTTGAACCTGGTTCAACAATTCCTGCACCTCCTCATTTTCTGAATCCATTTCCAGGGCAGCATTCAGATCACTGCGCCCTTTCTCGGTTTCCCCCTGCATAAGAAACATCTGCCCCCTCAGTGAATAAATCCCCGGCAACAGGTTTTCCTGGTCACGCTCCTGACTTTCTTGTAAGGCTTTGTTGCAGAAATCAATCGCCTTCGGCAGGTTATCAATCTCGAAAAATCCCTCTGCCATCAGGTAGTAGGTGCCGGGAAGGGTTTGCTCGGCCTTTTTATTTTCCCGAACCAGGTGCAAAATAACGGCATAAACATAAAGTGCTTCCAGTGGTTGTTCGTTCAACTTGTAGGCAACAGCCTTAAATCCCAGGATATTCATCCTGAAGGGTCGCTTTTCGTCGGCTATAAAAGCCAGTTTCAGAAGAATATGCGGCCTGACATCATAATTGTGGGTTCTGATGTGCCAGAGCACCAGCGTAAGGTTGAAATCTTCCGGAGCCATATCGCAAAACTGCCGGAAATTTGATTCCACCTCTTCCTCTATCGAACAGCGCAGGACACGAACCTGGAACACCAGGTCAAGAACTTTTTTCAGCTCATCATGTTCTTTGAATTTTTCTTTCCTGAGATAAGTAAGTGATGTTTTCAGTTCATCGTACTCATCCAGGTAAAGCTCCATCAAAAGGCATATCAGGTTGACCGCTGCACGTTTTTTCTTTTTGCCCCGACGTTCTGAAATAAGCTTTTTATGGAGCTCATCAACTTGATCCGTTTCCACCTGCCGGGAAGGAATCTTTTTCACAACAAGCAGACCTTCTTCAAGCAAAGGTTCACCGGCAATGAGGGCTTTGTGTTGATCCAAATATCTCAAGGACAGGTCAAAGGCCTTCTTATAATAACCACCCAAAGCTTCTTCCATCACCAAAGGTTGATATGTTTCAGCCTGGTTACTCATCGTGCTTCTGGGTTAAAGGTGGCAAAGGTCCGTAGTGTTCTTCCAGTGTAGGATCAATTAGTCCTTCCACCAGGATGGTGACTTTCCGGAAATACTGAATTTTTCGTCTTGTGAGAATCTCTGTTGCCAGGCTGGCAGCAATAACTGCTGAAGAAACGATGATGCTCCCGGTAAGGGGATAGATCAGCAGTCCGGGCAGAATAAGGCAACGCCCTATCAACTGCCAGGAAAAGATGATATCAAGCCAGTGTTTTACAAATGTCGACAATTTGTTTCTCCATCTTAGCGTCTCATAGTGGTCATCGTCCTCGATCCAGGAACTGTCAGGTGTAACCCACATCCTGGGCCAGAGTGTGAAGTCATACTGATAATGGTTGTTTTTCATAGGCATATCTTTTTGTAAATGATTATACAAGATTTAATATCACCGGCACCAGCATTAATCCAATATGTTATTTCTCTGTCTGCTTTTTAGTTCTTCTCAGTTCTATCAGCTTTTCCCTGCTTTCTTTGTCCCCGGGATTATGTTTTAAGGCCCTTACCAGGTCACGTCTGGCAAAGCTTTTCAGCCCGAGTTTCAGATATTGATCAGCCCGAAGGATCAACGCCTTATGAGAGAAGAAGTCCTCAATCTCTGAAGGCAGATAGTCCATAGACAAGGTGCATGCGGCAATGCTGTCACGATGTCTTCCCAGTCGGGCAAGATATTCGGCCATTCGTTGATAACACCACCCAAGATCATCACTCTGTGGATCCTGCTCATGCAATTGGGCGGTACCCTGGCTTAAGGCATCCAGGGCTCCTGCCGGATCGGTCTTGTGCAACTCGTAGGCTTTTGTAGAATAGATCTCCCAGTTATCGGGCTCAACCTCCAATGCTGCATCAAGAATTCGAAGTGTCCAGCCTTCCCACTTCCTGGAGCGGGCAATGTGATAGATCAAATCATGTGAGTCCGCATGCTCCGGAAGGGCCTTAATAGATAATAGCAGGGCTTCTTTAATCGGCACGCTGCGGTTGAGGTTTTTGAAAAAATAGGTGACATATTTATCCATAGGCAGTTTATCTTCTTGAAACCTGAATAAAAAGAGTGATGTAAGCTTTTTATTTGTTGTTACCACAAAGATAAGGGAGAGGGTTGTCAATTGATGTCGTACCTGATCGAAATATTACATCGATTCCAAAACGAAATTTAATAAAGAAGCTGAAGGCCAGCATCTTTTAATAAAGGTGATTTCATCTGTTAGCACATTATTTCAACTTTCCAGGCTTTTGGCTTTTTGTAGACATAAATTAGCTTCTTCCCAGTTTTGCAAACCCAGGTGCATATCGGCTTTCAGACTATAATATTTATAACCGTAGTAGTCGATAAGAAATTCTTTGTGCTCCTCAAGAATCTCATTAAATATATATTCAGACTTATCAAACTCTCCTTGTTGATTATATAATTCAATGAGCAACAGGCATGCTTCATAATAAGCATCATGTATTGAGGCCCTTTTATCTTCATCCTCCACAATAGATTTTAATTCAATAAGGGCCTTTCCCGTTTGACCCTGCTTCTCTAATAGCTCCGCGTAAATCCGTTCATGTGTTATTAAATCATCATTGTTTAAATCAAGATCTTCATGGTCCAGGTGTTTAGCAACGTGAAAGGCCTGGTCATACTTTTTTGTTCTAAACAACATCCAAACCTTAAACAACTGAAGCTCTTTTTCATGGGGATTTTTCCTTATGGCAAGCTGGATGATCTCCAGCATATTTTCCGGTGAATATCGATAAGAAAGGTCCCGAAATAAATCAAAAAAGCGAACCTCGTTTGATCCAAAAAAGCTGAGGAATTTCTTTACAGTCGATTGGCTTAAATATTCTCCAGGGGCGATCACCTGGTATAGTACGGAAATCATCACGGAAAAATAACTAAAACTATAGGATAAGATATGAACCGCATATGGAGCCCTGGCAATGGCAAGATAAAAGTGTTGATCATTCAGCTCATCCTCTGCTTTTATAAGATTATAGAACAAATAAGCAACAGGATGATCCGGTTTAATTGCCAGGGCTTTTTGGAATTCAAGAAATGCCATGGAGGATTTATCCTCGTCTACAAAAAATAAAAAGGATTTCAACAGTAAGTAATCCACAACATCCAAATGTTCTTTTATTTTCCCTTTTATCGGGTCTTCCCCGGCTATGACCTGCTTCTTATAAAGCCGTGTAAAATCATTTTCGCTTATAAATTCTGTTTTCTTCTTTTTCTTACTATCCGCTTCATCTTCCTCAATCAAAAAAACGTTAAATTCATCTTCTTCCAGCATTTCCGACTTAATGGTATGATAAACATCATTAAGAGTTTGATCCAGTTCCGGCAGTCTGTACTTTTTGGATATCTGGCTAAAATACTCATAAACAACATTTAGCAGACAGCTTGACATCTTGATGTTGAGCGGAATGAAATCCTGGTTGTTGGGTTTGTTGTAATCCAGGTGCATAGATGTTTCGATTTTTATTTGTCAGCTATTGTACGCGAGGAAAGTGACAAATGATGTCACCCTGGATAAATTTTTGATGATCCTTTCTTATTTTTACATCATTCGGTCAAATATCAGGAATAAATCGACCGGAAAAAGGTTATCTTTATCAAAGATACCATACTCACTTATGAGCAGAACATTCAACATACCACAAAACTGCATTTGCACAACGAATAATGAGCTGACAGAAGGGAGAGAATACATCCTGAAAGAAGGATCCCGAAGCCAGGTAATTGTATTGGAGAAAGTTATAGAAAACAGCGACTGGCTGAAGTTGTTGTGCTACATACCGGATAAAGAGAAAACCATTGAGCTCACCCATAAGAATGAAGATTGCGTTTATTATAGCATGTGGCGGATTTTCGACATGGAAGAAGAGCATCGCCTTCGCCCTGAAAGAAAAGAGTTTGGGGAAGAGAAAGAAATGACTCTGGATGAATTTTTGAAGGATAACCCGCCCAAAATTACCAAATCCGGCTTTTTAAAATCCCTGACTGAAGAGCAGATTGCGCAGGCCGTGGACCATTTCAAAAAGACATATGATTGCCGGGGATGGGGAGAAAGGGAACAGAACATGGCTTACCTTGCCTGGTTGCTTGGAGAAGAGCACCTGATGCAAAGCGACTATTTTATGTTTCATGAGATGGGAGAAGTAGAGTTTGATGCCCGTGACTACGAAATTACCTTTGAGAGCGATCGGGTTTCCGGTGTTTGCATTCAGTTTACCGAGGGTTATTATGGCTTGAATACTTTATACAGGGAAGTATTGAAAAGAAAGGATTGAAACTTTAATACTCCCTCAACCTTCGTATTAGGGAAGCCTTTTTGCAGCACCGATGGCTACTTTAAAGAGTATGGAATTTATCTTCATTTAGAAATACCCAAAAAACTATTTGGTTCGTTCAACGATCCGTTGAATAACCAACCTATTCAGCTCGTTAGGTCAGAATGCAGGATGTAAATTTAATCACCAAAGGAACTTATATTAAAAGAGAATCGAACTCGTTAAAGAAAATTGTCCAATTTTAAAAAGCTTTTTAACGTGATAATTCAAAGATCAGTTACAATTTATCAAATATTATGTAACATCCATATTCTTTAACTCTTCATAATACGCTTTTTTTTATTTAGATGATATAAAAGCTTAATCAAAATCATATCTTAATGCAACAGACTGTTAATGCCATTGAAATTTTTGATGAGATCATAGACATCCATAATTCTGATGAAATCAAAATTTCAGACAAATATTCAAGATATCGAAGGGTTTTGGAAATAGTTTGTAAAGACTTTACAAAAGATGAACCTGTTCATTTTTCCAACCTTTTCTCCAGACTATCCTATATAATTGAAAAATACAAAATTGATAAACATAAAAGATATCAAATTCATTCTTTTAGAATAAAAGCAAACAAAATACTTCATGACGGAGAGGATGTTAATAATAATGAATACCAAACCCATCTGAAGGGACTATGTGAATTTATCTCTTTCTTATATAAAACTTCAATACCTGAAGAGCTGGTTAAATCATTTCCTACTAGAGAAACTTATCAACCCAAAAAGCATAAAAAAAGTGTTGCCCTCAGAAAAGTAAGGGTAGAGGTCATTGAAAACAAAGGAGATTATTTGATATGCAATCAGGATGCACTTGAAACAGATAGCAATATTATAGTCAGAATAAATGTACCAGGCATTAATGATACTTACTCATTTTACAATAAGATATGGGAAGGGGCACAACTTAATCTACTCAATGTAGATATTGAC
>Ga0207714_1002643_pt1 | contig 10635 bp, 10 predicted proteins | sample PonA232FremontCA_2_FD_187270 | JGI IMG/M metagenome (GOLD analysis project Ga0207714, IMG submission 187270) | Marine sediment microbial community from Fremont, CA, USA - Pond A23 Sediment 2 (SPAdes) | ecosystem: Environmental > Aquatic > Marine > Unclassified | place: USA: Fremont, California... | reverse complement strand
CACCGCGAGTCCCGTCCCGCCGATACCGCCGCCGTCTCCGCCGGTGTCCCCGCCGCCACCGCCGGTGTCACCACCACTCCCGCCGCCGTCGCCCCCGCCGTCGTTGGGGTCGGTGACGGTGACGGTGCCACAGCTCGCACTCGATGACTGGCGGGCGGTCGTTCCACGTCCAACTTCACGGTGCCGTTGAACGGCCTGCCTGACTGAAACCATACCTCACCGTTTCGGGCGAAGCGGCAAAAGAGTATCCCGCCGTCGTCAGTCCCCGAACACCGCGCGAGAGACGACGCCGCCGACGATCGTCCCGACCACGTTCGAGATGATCGTCGCCCGGATGAACCCGCTCGTGTCCCCGTCACCCACCTCCCTGACGTGGGTCGCTATCTCCCGGTGCCGCTCGACGGCGCGGAAGTGTGACGGCTCCGGGTCGATGCGTTCCTCCGCGGGCCGCGGCCCGGGTTGCGGCTCCCCGCTCATAAACGCCAGTTCGGACGCGACCATCGCGGGCTGGTCCTCGTCGAGCGGGAGTTCTTCGAGCTTCGCCGCCGCTTCGGGGCGGGGGTACTCTACTCGGTCGATGATCGGTTCGAGCTCGTTTACGACGCGTTTCTGCGTGGTGTCGAGCGACACGATCGCGCCGTCGTCAACGGCCTGCGACACGTCCTCCGGGTTGTCTACCGAGACGCCGAGCACGTTGTCGAAGGCCGACCGGGCTTCCGCCATCGTCGCGTCGGTCGGACGGACGACGACGTGGGTGGTTTCGGTGCCGGGGATCACAGACGCCGTGGCGTTCCCATACAGCACGTTCGCGATATCGGGCAGCGAGTGGATCGGGTTTCGGATCTCATCCGGGGTGACGTGCGAATGGATGATCCCGGTCGCGTCCCACGGCCGGCAGCCGGGTAGGTCGACGGCCATCGGGTGCCGCGCGATCGGTTTTGAGACGTTATCGAGCGTGGAGCAGACGGTACGGCCGGACTCGGTGATGGACCCGTTTTCGGCGGCTCGAAGTGTCTCGTGGAGTACAGACTCGTTGAGCGGAGAGTCGACGAGTTGGTCTGCGAGTTCCATCGCGTGCTCGTCCGGGATGATATCGCCGGTCGGCCTCCCGCCGCCCCCGCTTCCGCCGTGTGGGTTGCTACTCATCGTGCTCCCCGCCGTCGCCGTTCGCCCGCCACCGACCCGTGTCACGTTCGGTGACACCGGAGTCCGGGGTGTGCTGGTCGCGCTCCGGTTCCGCGTCGGGGAGCGTGGTCGCGTCGATGACAGACGCTTCAGCCACCCCTTCGGCCTCCGACACCCGGAGCACCGCGTCGTCGAACGGCACCCTGATGGGGTCCGTGTAGTCGTGGCGCGGCGAGTAAAGTTCGAGGGAGTCGCCACCAGCCGTGAGGCTGAACTTTGCGTCGGGGTCCGAGCAGATCACGACGAGTGCCGTGGTCGGGCCGTCGCTGTCGGGCTTGACCTCGTTCACTCGCACAGACGGGACGGTATTTTCGTCCGGAGCCGCCTCACGGGCGGTCTGCCGGACTTCCTCCCGTTGGGCGAGGACACGCTCCGCGATCCCCACGCCGGAGAAGAACGACACATCGGTCGACCGGTCGGGGTCGCCTATCCGGGACCTGTATTCGTTCTCGAACTCCTGCCCGACACGGCTGCCGAAGGTGGCGGAGAGTAGCCCTTTGGTGATGTTGAACAGCTCCGAGTTACTCTCGTCGCGGTCGTTTCCCATACCGACGTGTACGGTAGGGGGGTGATTAACCGTTTTCCCGACAGCCACGGCTCGGGAGTAGAGTGGCAGTCTAAAGGAGAAGGGTAGTTCTCCGGTGCGGTTGTTTGGCCCGACAACACGCACCCACGCACTTCTGGATACGGCGTCGGGGTATAAAAAACGGTCGGTTCGGGCGTCAGACGCCGCCGCCGTGGTCGGCCGTCAGGTCGACCGGGGCGTCGGGGTCGCCCTCATCGAGCAGGTCGCGACGGGCGTGGTAGTACAGGTGGCACCGGACGGTGCCGTCGACGCGTTCGAGCACGAAGCAGGTGCGTGCCTGATCGGCTTCGTCGTGGTCGATACGGCCGCCGGTGTTCGTCACTTGATCGACTCGGTACGGGTTCTCGCAACGTGGGCAGAGTGTGTTGTCAGTCATCGGCTGGAGCCTCCGGAGCCGCGTCGGGCGTCGGGAGGTACGGGATCGTGTACGATTCGTTTGTCGGGGCTATCAGGAGCCGCTCGGCGGCGCGAGTGGCGGCGACATACCAGACTCGCGACTCCGCGCGGTACTTCGAGGCGTCCGTCCGAGCCGCCTGTGCGATCCGTTTGGTCACGCCGTCAGCGAGCACGACCGTCTCCGCCTCCATCCCCTTGGCGGCGTGGATCGTCAGCACGTCGGGGACGGGTGCCATCCCGATCTCCGGGAACGGGCGGTCGTGGTATCGGAGCGCGGCTTCAATCGCGTCCTTTCCGTCATACGACAGCAACAGGTCGACCGACTCGCGCCCGCGGGTCATATCGGTCCAGAACCCGTCGGTGACGTGCTCGGTGAGCGCGTCGGCGGTGATATCGCCGGTGTTCTTCGCCCACTTCGTGACGTGCTTCTTATACCCCTCGAAGTACCCCGCCGGCGTGTATCGGACGAGCTTCGAGAGTTCAGCGTCGGATATCGGCACAGACGACGGCTGCCGGCCGCCGCTCGTCACGTCGTCTGCCTCGAAGTAGTTGAGTCCGGACTGGCCTTCGGAACTCAACCCCGCGGGGCGACGGCATCCGCGGAGCTTCGCGAGCACGTTGTACAGGTGGAGTCGCGTCGTCGCGGTGTTCCACCCGCCGAGCCGCGACTGCGTGCGGTGGATCACGCCGGCCCCGGTGAGCGCCTTCGAGATATCACGCACCTGCGACCGGGTGCGTGCGAGGAACATCATATCGCCGCCGCCGTATTCCTCTATGTAGCCGGGGATGGACCGCTGCTCCTGCCGGACCACGCCTCCCTCCGCGTCGGGAGTGACCGGCGGGGCGTCGTGAGCGAGTATCTGTCCGGCGGCGTAGTTCCACACGCGATCGGGGACTCGCCACGACCGGTCCAAGAGCACTTCCGGGAGTGACAGATCCTCGAACAGCGACGGGTCTGCGCCTTTGTACGTGTAGATCGCCTGTAACGGGTCGCCCGCGACGATCTTCGTCTCGGCGTCGGTGAGGAACTGGCGTGCGAGCGCGTCCATCATCGGTGTGAAGTCGTGATACTCGTCGACGACAACGACCGACCGGTCGGGCGTTAGCCCCTGCTGGTAGACGCGATCGAGCATATCCTCGAAGTCATACAGCCCGTGGTCGTTCTTGTACTGCTGCCACGCGGCGTCGAACTCCGAGAGCGGTGGGTGCTGCCGCCACGCGTCGACCAGATCGTCGTACCCGGACCAGTCTGTCTGATCGTTGGGGTGGAGGTTCTCATACGACCACCCACGCAGGCCGAACATCAGCGCGCCCCTGTCCTCGGATGATTCCACGTCGTCTCCGACGTTGTTCTCCGACTGGAACGAGACACCGTACTGCGACTGGCAGAAGTCGTGTTTATCGGCGTCGTCGGCCACATCCCTGTCGTCGCCCAACAGGCGGTTACAGACCGCGTGGAGCGTCCCGAAGTACCGCGTGTCGTGACGCCACGGTTCCAGCATCTCTTGTTCGGAGATGAGGTCACGCTCGTAGAGCCGGCGCAGGAAGTCATCCGCCATCTCCGTGCGGTACGTGACGAACGCGATCTCCCCGATGGACCGACCGCCGCGGAGAAGGGCCGCGATCCGTTCGAGGAGCTGTGTCGATTTCCCCGTACCGGGCGGGCCGTGGATTTTCAGATCGGCATCCGGTGGGTGCTCGTCGCCCCCAACGATATCGAACCCGCCGTCGGTCGCCGGGCCGTCGCCGCGGTCGACGCCACCGCCCACGTCGAAGTCGTCATCGTCGCCGTCACCGTCGCCGTCGCCGTCCAGGTCCGGTTCGCCGTCCATCTCGTCTTGGAGCGAGCGGGCTTCGGACTCCGGTGTCTGTTCGAGTTGCGGCGTTTCGATCGTGTAGCCGTCGGCACGGATCGCCGCCACGTCGAAATGCCACACGCGCACCCGACCGCGCCCTTCGGCTCGGACGCGGGTGGAGCCGTGAGCGAGGTAGGGCTTTAGGTAGTCGTGTGCTCTCCGCAGACACACGTCGATGTCCTCGATCCAGTTCATCAGCGTGTGTTTAGGGACGAGTGCGGTGTCGTCGCCGTCCTCCCAGTTCACGGCACCGCCGCCGTTGGAGATCGCCTCTCGGAGCGTCGGGTACGTTGGGGTACGTTCGAGCGATTCGAGGACCGTCTCCCGGACCTGTCCTTCCTCGGTGAGCGGGGACGCGTCGGTCACTTCGACGGTCGCCAACCACTCGTTGACGCGCTCGTTCCACTCGTCCTGTTTGAACCCCGGCAAGAAGTTGAACAGCTCGACGTACCGCGCCTCGAACGTGCTCGGGCCGTCTGTGAGTTCCTCTGTCGTCAGGGTGATGTTCTCGCCGTCGGGGAACCGGAACGTCCACAGCGGGTTTTGGCCGGCGGTTTTCTGGACCGCTTCCGGCTCGATCCATCCCGACTGCCCCTCTTTGCGGTACGACCGCTTACACATCTTCCGGAGCGTCCGTTTCCGGTATGGTGTCCGGCTCGCGATCAGGTCCACGAGCCGGTCAGCCCGCGGGGTGTCCGGTTCGGCCGTCGCGAGTAAGTCACCGACCACATCTTCGCTGTCGCCTTCTTTTTCGAGGACGACCTCTGCGACCGGCGTCGCTGAAATGTTGTGCTCGATCGACAGCTCCGAGTGGAGCAGGAGTTCGTTCGGATCTCCGATGCTGTATTCGTCGGCCGGGTCGAGCAGCCCGATGCTGGCCTGCTCGCCGCGGCGCATCAACTTCCGGCCGATTTCAAGCCCGCGGGTGCTGCCGGCGTCGTCCCAATCGTAGCAGACGACCGTTTCACCGTAGTTGCTGGCGTGCTCAGCCAGTTGCGACGCCTGAAGATCCGACGGGTTGGTCGCGACCGGTGCGACCGCCGCGTACCCTTCCTGCGCCATCGAGAGCGCGTCCTGAATCCCCTCGACGACGAACAGCGTCCGATCGCGGCCCGACTGAAGCGAATCTGTGTGGTAGAGGGGTTGGTCGAACGTACAGGTCTGCTTTGACGGCTTGAGGTACTTCGCGTCGATATCCGACGCTTCGGTGCGGCGTGCGACCCAGTAGACCGGTTGCGCGTCGTCAAAGAACGGGTAGACGATCCGTTCGTTGATGTGCCACGTTCCGTTTTCGCGCATCAGCCCGATGTTCTTCAGCTGGGACTCGGAGAGCGTCTCCAACAGGGACGCTTGAACCTGCCCGTCGAAGTAGCCGATGCGGGCGTGGTCGATGGTTTCCTCGGTGAACCCGCGCTCGTCCATCAAGTAGCGACGGACCGAGCGGCCGTCGGTGACTTTCTCGTCGATCCGCGAGTGCATCGCCGCAACCGCGACTTCCATCGCGTACAGGTCGGCCGCGTGGCCGCCCGAACTTGGGTCGGGCGTCGTCCCGTCCGTCAGGTCGACGCCGGCGCGGTCGGCCCCGATCTTGAGCGCCTCCCGGAACTCGTCGTCGGAGAGGCCGTTCGTGAGGTCCGAGCAACTGACGACGCCTTCCTCAACTGCGAGCCACTCGAAGATACCGCCACCGACGCCGTGGGAGAAACAATACCAGCTGCCGTCGTCGCTGACGGTGAGGTTCCCGGCGTTCGAGTTGTCGCTGGTGTGGCCGTGTTCCGGGTGCGTACAGCGCCCGCCTTCCGCGGTGCTGTTCCAATCCGACGCCGACCGCCGGATGATCCGTTCGACAGAGAGGGACCGTTTGATCTGCTCAATATCGTCGCTCATAGCCGGTACGTGTCGTGATCGTCGTCGCGTGGTGTGCGTGCGTTCATCGTTCTACGGGCCGCGGGTAGGAGATCATACAGCCCGATGCTACCCTTCTCCTACGTATGCCCGACCGGGCGTGTGGCCGGTCGGGGCCGCGGTCACTTTCTGGTATGGGCAGGCCGCGATAAAATACTACCGACTGACGAAGGCACGGATACGATCGAGGATGCCACGGCCGCGTTCGGTGTCGGGAGTGTCGGTCGCGAACTCTGCGCCGGCGAGTTCCTGCTCCAACCCCCGCGCGGAGTTGGGGATACGGCGGCCGTCTGCCGTCCGTGTCGTGCCGTCACGGCCGCGTTGGTCCTTCGCCGCACGGACGAACGCGAGCCGCTGCTGGAGCTCGGCGTCAGACAACTCCGCGGGGTTCTTGCGCGGTGGGGCACGCCGCCAGTACCCTGCCTGTCGGTCGCACGGTGCGACGTATTCGATCGCGTGGTCGAGCGCGGGCGGGAGCGCGGCCTTCAGTAGCCGGGCGCGGGTTGGTTCGGTCGGGAACGACTGTCGGAGCCGGTCGATATCGTCCGGATCGGTCACGTCGATATCGAGGGCGGCGAGTTCTTCGAGCGCACGTTGTACGTCGGCAGCGACCGCCTCGAAGTCCTCGTCCGTGGGGGTCGGCTGCTCGGTGCTCATCCGCTACTGGGGGTCGAAGTCGATAAAACGGAGATTGCCTCGTTCTTCCTCGAACACCAGATCCCCGACGGTGCCGGTGTTCTCACTTGCCGAGCCGATGGTGCGGCGGACGCGGAGGAGCGCGTCGGCGCGCTGTCGGGTCGGGAGATCGCGGCCGACGGTTTCATACTCGTTCGCGCCCGCCCGGACGGTGACGCGGATCGCGTTTGGCCCGGCTTGGAATCCTTCCCGGATCGTTTGTGCTTCCGTCATCCGCCCGGTCATGTCGGGGAGTGAGTCGGTGATGTAGTACGTACCCATCGCGGCGTTCATAGAGGCGTTGATCCTTTCCATCAATTTTTTGTTGCGGTCGATGAGGGCGACGCCCACGTCTGTCTGTGGGTATTCGAGTGCCATACCGTACACCTCGGCGGTGTCACCGCCCCCGCGGATGTTGACGTAGAACGTCTGCCCCTTCCGTTCCAGCGTTTCGAGTTGTTCGATCATCGCTTTGATGAACCGATCCGAGCCATCGATGGGGTTGTCGAACTCCACCGCCAAGACTGTCATACCTGCCCGTTCGGCCGCCGCTGTAAAAAATGTATGTCAGTCGCGGGGTGGGGTGTACGTCGCCCCCACGTCCTCACGGCGGGGGAGCGCGGGGTAGTTGGGGGTGAGCGATTCTTGGTAGACCAGATCCTCGGACCACCCGTACACGGACATAAACTCGGTCGCGCCGGGGTTCCGGCGGGCGAACGACCGCTGCTCATCGAGATCGAGCCGGCTGAAGTGTTTGTGCGCGGGTTCGAGGAACTGTTTGAGCCGCCCCGGTTCGAGGAACACGTCAAGCGGTCGTTCTATCCGAGACAAGTGCTCCCGGAGCGCGCCTTTGTCCGATATGTCATCGTGGTCGTCCATCAGGTCGTGTGGGTTGGTCTGCTGGTATTTGAACCCCGGAACGCCCGGCGGGTACGTCGGCACGTCGACGGCGGAGTATCGGTCGTCTGTCAGGTGCGACGACGCATACGCCGACACCTCGGCGTCCACACCCTCACCAGTTAGGTATCGGTAGACGAGCACGTACTCTGTTAGGTCCGGGTTGCGGGCGATCCAGTCAGGCCGGTATTCCTCGTCGATACCGGCGAGCAGTTCGTCTGCCGCCTCGATCATCGGACGGAACCGGCCCGACTCCATAAACGACAGCCCCTCAAGCGCCGTATCGCGGTCGGTGGCGCTCGCTAAGTCGAATAGGTCGGCCGGGATGAAGTTGCGGTACGAGTGGCCGGGCCGGCGGAACTGGTTGAGCGAGTCGTTCGCTCGGAGCACCGACTCGTCGACCATCAGACCATCCCCAGGAACCGGTCGTCCGGCCCGTCGTCGTCGTCGTCGTCGCCCGAGCCGTACCTCGGTGGTCCGGGGTCGTTGATATCGTCGGGGTCGGGGATCATATTCTCGCTGAAGCCCCGGTTGCGGAGCGCGTTCGGTGTCACGTCGTTTCGGGCGACGGCCCGGCGGATGAACTCCTTTGGTGTCACGTCGTACAGCCGCCGTTGCGACTCCGGCGTCAGCTCAAAGTACTTCATCGGGTCGGGGTTGATATCCAGATCACGAGCGCGGCCGAGATCACGGACGAGTGCGGTGAACCGGTCCACGAAATCAAGATCGACCGCGACCGTTGTGCCGTCAGCTTTGAACCAGTCCTCCCGGATCTCGATATCCCCACCCCCGGTGTCACCGCCGATATCGGCGTCGCCCCGCATCAAGTCGTCGGGCGACTGGGGCGCACCTCGGTCGGGTTGGCCGCCGCCGCCACCGCCGGTGTCGCGGTCGGGTGTGCTGGTGGTGGTGTCGTCCTCTTGCTGGCTCTCCCGGAGCGCGTCGATGCGATCCTCCGCGATCTCCGCGAACTCCTCGCGGTCGCTGTCGCCAATCTGATCGAGTATGTTTTGGCTGATGACGGCTCCGGGCTGCTCGGTGCCGGTGCGGAACGCGCGGGCCATCGCCTCGAAGTACTCGATATCGCGTGACCCGCTGATGCCGAGCAGGCTCATCACTTCGTTCCGGACGCTCTCCGGGGTGAACTCGGAGTCGTCGACGTCGATGAACTGCGTCGAGGACTGCGACGGCGCGGTCGCTTCGAGTCCGAGCGCCGTCTCAAGTTCGTTGAACGCGGTGAAGATATCTGACGAATCCTGCTTGAACTCCGCCGCGAGCGTGCCGCGCTCGCTGTCCGTGAGTTCTTGGATCGCGCGTGTGAGCCGCCGCTCGCGATCGTCGGTCAGTTCGTCGCGTGTGACCGCGGTCGCCAGTTGCGACACTCCCTCGGCTCCCATCCCGACGATGTTCTCTTTGAACTGCTCGGTGTCGATCGTCGGGCCGTCGCTACTCGACATACACACCCTCCAACGCCGCATCCGCCAGTCTGTCGCCTTCGGACTCGGCTGGCTCTGTCTGTACGGGCGCGTCGTCCGGGTCGACTTCCGGCCCCTGGGCCGGGAGTGGGACCGCCGTCTCGAACCGTCGCACGAGCGCGTCCGGGTTCGTGACACGGATACGATCTTCTTCGAGCAACGGCGAGAGGTCGATCACCTGTATCTCGTCGTTGATCACGCGCACCGTCCCGGCGCGGAACCGGCCAGTTCTGATTCGAGCTTCAGCCGCGGTGAGGTCGACCGCCTCGCGGTACTGTTCGGTCACTTCGTCGGTGAACTCCAGAAACCCGGCTTCCATCGACACGCTCGGCGGGGCGTCGCGGTTGCCGACAAGTTCGGCGGTGCCGGTCCGAACGTCCAACTGCGCGAGTTGATCAACGCGGTCGCGGATGGTTTCGATCGCGTCATCGACGCTGCCGAACGACGACGAGAACGCAACCGAGAGCCGGTTCAAGAAGTTCTGCCGGGCCTCGGCACGCTCGGCGTCGATCCGTTCTTGGACCTGATCGAAGCCGGAATCGACCGACGCCGGGCGCTGGCCGAGAATCGACTCGAACTGGTCGAGCAGTTGGTCTTGTGCGACGCCGGCGTTCCCCGGCTCGATGCCGCGGTCGGGGCGACGCATTTCCTCACACCGGCTGATGGCGTCGGTGAGCGGCGTGAGTCCGAACTCGTCGGTGATGGACTCCACATCGTCGAGAAGCTGCTCGCCGCCGGGGACTGGCGGGACACGGCCGTCGCCAGCAACGCGGAGCGCGTCCACGCCGTCGGCTGCGTCCTCGGACTCGATCCGCATACACTCGTCCACGAGGTAATCGACCGCGCTTTCGCGGGCTTGGTTCTCCGCTCGCTCGCGTTCCTGTTGGCGTCGGGCCTTCTCGTCCGACTCGAACCCGGTGCCGTCGCCCTGCTGTTTGATCCGGGTGACGTTCTCGTCGTAAGAGATGGCCGGGTCGATCTCGATCGCGAGTTCCCCCTGAAGCCCCTTCACGTTCTTCTCGCCGGCCTCCTGCCGGGCGATAAGGTTCTGCAAGTGGTCGATCATCGTCTCCTGTGCGACCACCGTGTGCGTGCCGAGCGGGTCGTCGCCGGAACCAGGGGAGCCGTCGGTGTACTTATCGCGGAGTGACTGAACACGCGACCGGCCCCACGGCAAATCCTCATACCCCATTACTCGGACACCTCCACGTCGCCCCGGTCGAGGTCGGGGACGAGATCGAGCGCGATCGTCTTGAGGTTCACCGGCCACGGCTCGGTCGAGTCGATCGATTCGAGGAGGGTGTCGCGAGAGAGTTCCTGCGGTGATACTTCCGCGCCGGCCAGCGGGCCGCCCGGAGCGGCCATCTGCTCTAAACGCGACCGGATGATGGGCGTTTGTTGAGCTGGAGTGCGTGGGTTCTGTGGCATATCTCGACTGACGGCCGCCCCACTCAAAAAGCCTGCCGACCGGAGCCGCCTCTGTCCGGGGTGCGCGCACATATAGAGAGAGCGAATCTGCCCCGCGTGATCTGTCCGAGTCTCAATAACCCCGGACACCCCGGACAGCCGATCGTGAGACGCGCGTTACTACTGCCGTGAGAGCCTGTACCCTTCTGTCCGGGGTGGTGTCCGGGGTGGTATAAAAACCCCCTTCACGGCG
>Ga0207714_1002642_pt1 | contig 10636 bp, 11 predicted proteins | sample PonA232FremontCA_2_FD_187270 | JGI IMG/M metagenome (GOLD analysis project Ga0207714, IMG submission 187270) | Marine sediment microbial community from Fremont, CA, USA - Pond A23 Sediment 2 (SPAdes) | ecosystem: Environmental > Aquatic > Marine > Unclassified | place: USA: Fremont, California... | reverse complement strand
GCCGGGCGGGGAGTTGTCGTGGTGTGGTTTGCACAATGGTCGCGCCGGCATGGCGCAGGCGGGTGTGGAGTTCGTGTTGTTCGCGTTCGTAGTATGCGTCGCCGGCCACGCGCAGCGCGGTTTCGAAATCCTTGACGGGGGCGTGGGCGAGTTCGGCCTGGGCGGGCAGGCGCATGTCGCCGATCATCACCCGATGCCGGCGGCCCAGCAGCCGCAGCGCTTCCAAGAGGTCGTCGCTGTCGTCCGGTTGCAGCCGGGTAATCAGCACCACCAGCGCGTGCCGGGAACAGTGCTGGCGCAGGCGGCGCGCCGCCCGGGCGAAATCACTGGCGTGATCGTCGGGATGCAGGTCGTAGAGGCCATTGAGCATCTGGTGGATGCCGCCGCGGCCGCGCACCGGCGGAATCCAGCGTTCCGTTTCGCCCGAGAACATCAGCGCCCCGGGGCGGTCGCCCTGGGTCAGGGCGCTCCAGGACAACAGCAGGGACGCGTTGAGCGCATGATCAAAGCCGGTGAGCCCGGCCACGGGCAGGGCCAGGCGCCGGCCACCGTCAAGCAACGTGATCAGCTGCTGGTTCTGTTCATCCTGGTATTCGCGGCTGATCAGCTGACGGCGCCGGGCCGTGGCCTTCCAGTCGATCCGGCGGGGACTGTCGCCCGGCTGATAATCGCGTAGCTGATGAAATTCCAGCCCCTCCCCGGAGCGCGCCTGCAGTCGTTGCCCCAGGGTACGGGTGCGGGTGTATCGGGCTTCCAGATCCGCCGAAATCAGTGAGAAATCCGGATAGACGGGCACCGAGGCGGCTTCCCCGGCATAACGGCACAGCGACCACAGGCCCAGGGGCGAGGTCAGCCAGAGCCGGACGCGGCCGAACTCGGCCCGCCCGCGCCGGGCCGGGCGGTAAGCGTATTCCAGTGTGGTAACCGATGCCCGCGCCCGGCGGACGAGCGTGGGCAGCCCTGTATCGGCGTCGTCGCCCGGATGCTCGTCGGCCAGGAGCACGCTGCCGGGCAGATCGGCACTGATCAGATCAATGCGCACCGGTTGGCGCACCTGCACCGACAGCGCCAGGGGCAGCTGGCGCTGCGCGCGCGGCGCCGCGCGGTTGCGCGCCTGCAGCAGATCCAGCACCGCTACCACGGCCAGAACCAGCCCCGTCAGCGCCCAGGCCACCAGCAGCGCGCCGGCCAGCGCGGGCGCTAGCGTAGACGCGGCCACGGGCGCCGCCCCCAGCAGGGCCCAGACCAGGGCCAGAACGAGCAGACGCTGCGCCGGTCTCATTGGCGCGGCGCATCCACGGTCTCGAGCAGCCGTTCCAGCACGGTCTCGCTGGTCTGACCCTCGATTTCCGCATCCGCGCTCAGCTGCATGCGGTGACGCAACACCGGCGCGGCCACGGCCTTGATATCGTCGGGGGTCACGAAGGAGCGGCCCTCGAGCAGTGCATGGGCGCGCCCGGCCTGCACCAGCGCAATGCTGGCGCGCGGGCTGGCGCCGCGTTCCACGCCCGCCAGATCCCGGGTGGTGCGCGCCAGGCGCACGGCATAGTCCAGCACTGCATCGTCCACCAGGATGCGGTCGCGTTCGGCCCGCAGCTCAGGCACGGCGTCCGTGTCCAGGACGGCTTCCAGACCGGCGACATCGAGATTGGAACCAATGGCGCCGTCCAGCACCAGCCGGGTGAGCTCCTGCTCGTCGCGGTCGTCCGGGTAATCAATCAGCACCTTGAACAAAAAGCGGTCCAGCTCCGCTTCCGGCAGGGGATAGGTGCCTTCCTGATCAATGGGGTTCTGGGTGGCCATGACCATGAAGGGTTCGGTGAGCGCGAAGGCCTGCCCCTCGATGGTCACCTGACGCTCCTGCATCACCTCCAGCAGCGCCGCCTGGGTCTTGGCCGGCGCGCGGTTGATCTCGTCGGCGAGCAGCATGTTCGTGAAAACCGGCCCCTTGCGCACCCGGAAGCGCTCCGTGGACGCGTCATAGAGGGTGTGACCGGTAATGTCCGTGGGCATGAGATCCGGGGTGAACTGCACGCGCCCGAAGGGCAAGCCCAGCGCACGCGCCAGGCTTCGCACGAGCAGCGTCTTGCCCAGTCCGGGTACGCCTTCCAGCAGCACATGGCCCCCGGCGACCAGGGCTACCAGGATCTGGCGCACCACCCGGGGCTGGCCCACCAGCACCTCGTTGAGCGCCGTTTCGATACGGCGCGCCTGATCGTGATGACTGGGTTGCTCGTTCTCGCTCATAACCGGCTCCTGATGCGTTGCAGGGTGGACACCATCTCCACGAGGGCGTCCCGGGTTTCGGGGGTTGTACTCATGGCGCGCTGTACGCGCGCCGGCTCCAGTTCCGCGTGCCGCGCCAGATAGTCGTAGCGTTCGCCTCGGGCGACGGCGTGCGTCGCCAGCCGGCGCCGGATATCGTCGCGCAGCGGCTGCAGCAGGGCGTCGCGCTGGTCCGTGCGCCACAGGAAACGGCCCGAGGCGGACAGGTGCTCCAGAAAGTCCGGTGTCCGCGCCGCCGGCGACGCCAGGATGGGCCCGGTTCGTGGCATGCGGCGCCACAGAAACAGCGCCAGCACCAGCGCCAGTCCCGTGATCAAAGGCCAGGCCTGCTGCCAGAGCCAGCGTCCCAGCGGCGGCATGTCCATGTTGCGGATGAACCATACCGGACCGGCGTCGCGGACCAGATCGGCCAGCAGCCAGGCATGGTCCAGCAGATGCACGGCATCGTTGTGCCAAAGCTCCAGGCCTGACAGGACGGTGAGCTCACCGTCGCCCACCTGAAAGGCGGCGAGCTGCGCGCCCCAGTCGTTGTCGGCGCGGCGGATCAGACCGCTCGGCTCCGGGTCCTCGGGGGCGGGCGCTTCGGGATGCCCCAGGCTGGTGTGCCGTAGCGCGACGCCACCGGGCAGGGCCAGCCGACGGGTGCCGTCGGACGTTTTCAGACGCGAATCCACCAGGGGTTCCTGACGCCGGCAGAACAAGTCGATGCAGCGCTCGCGCATGTCGTTGGTGCCATTCCTGCAGAGTGCGCTGAACATGTCCCGGGCATTGAGATAGGACTGCACCGCTTCCAGGCCTTCGGCCCCTGCCTGCGGTGCCATGGTCTCGCGGCTGGTCAGGCCCAGGGCAAAGAGCAGGGGATCGCGCTGTTGCCACTGCTGCGCCTTGTCCCGGGTGCCGGTGCGTGCGGGTCGGGCCGCGGTGACCACCAGGTGGCCACCCGAACGCACCCAGTCCAGCAGCGCCTGGACGCGCTCGCCGGTGATGCCCGCGCGCTCGCGTGTGAGCACCAGCAGCGTGTCCGTCGAAGGCAGGGGATAAAGCGCACCGGCGCTGAGTACATGCCGGCTGTCATGGTCCCATTGCTCCAGCAGCCGTTCGGCAGCGGCGAAGGGATTGTTGCGCACGGACAGCGGCGGCGAGCCGGCGGTAATGTATTCATAGGGCTCGTAGACCGCCAGCAGGGCCACCGGAATCAGCGCTAGCAGCCACAGCGGCGAGAACCTACGCATCAGCGGCCTCCGGCTCGAACAGGGCCTGCCAGTCAGCCAGACAGGCCTGCACATCCGCGCCATCGGCGGGTTGATGCGCCCAGGCCGTGGCCGTCCAGAGCCGGGTAAGCCGGCCCATGAAGGCCAGCAATGGTTCGTCCGGCCGGCGCTGGCGCAGCAACGTCAGACATTCGTTCTCCGTGGTGCCCGGATGAACCGGCAGGGCATGCGCATGCACCAGCCGGGACAGACTGGCCCGGTAGAGCAGCGCCAGCGCCGAGCGCGCATTGTTCGCGCCCAGATGCTCGCGTACGGCGGCGCCGATATCGTCGGGCAACGATTCCGGGCGAATGTCCAGACCGGCCACATGGGTCGCGGGCCGGCTCGGCCGACGGCGCCGCTCGAAGCGGGGCAGCCAGTGGCGGTAATGCCAAAGCGTCCAGAGCACCAGTGCGACCACCAGACCCCAGAGCGCACCCTGCGCAATCCGGGCCGGCCAGGGGTTGGGCCCTTGCGCTTCGCCGGGTTGTCGCTGGCTGAGCCAGTCCCTGAGAAATTCCTCCATGAAGTTGCTTTCGCCGGCCTCGGCCCAGTTGCGCCGGCGCCAACCGATGCGTTCCTCCAGCGGCATGAAGTCCGGCCCGGCGACGATCTCGATGGCCTCTTCCTGGGGATCGCGTTTTTCGGTCTCTTTTGCTTCCGTCGGCAAAGCCGTCAGCAGGGGCAGGGTCAGTACCAGCGCCGCGGCCAGACCGGTCCCCGTCCGGCGGCGCCGCTCGCCGATCCGGCGCAGGCCCAGCTCCAGATCCCAGCCCTCGAGCCAGGAGCGCCGGTTGAGATAGAGCGCGAAACCACAGGCCACATAGAGCGGCTCGATCAGGGCCAGCACCAGATACCAGCTCACCGCCTGCAGCCATTGATGCGTCACTTCCTGCTGCATGAGCCAGGCGCTGAGTTCCAGATTGAACTGCCAGGGCGCCAGAAAATAGAGCAGCAACAGCATGCCCAGGGTCAGCCCCTGTTCGATATGCAGCATCACAATGGTGAGCATGCCTGAACGATTGGACGGCGGCCGGTGCAGCACCGCCAGCCGGCGGTTCAGGGCATCGCCGCGGCTGCCTTCCAGCTGAAAGACGGGCAGGTTGAAGCTCCGGCTCGGACTCAGCCGCCGCAGCGTGAGCGAGGCCGGCAAGCCGTTAAGGCCATAGCGGGGCAATTCCCGCACCAGGGTCAGCAGCCCCGGGTATTCGCCGAACAGTGCCCGCGAGCAGAAGGCCAGCAGGGGACGCTCCCACAGCGGCTTGAGCCACCAGAACAGAAACAGGGCCCAGTAAAAGTGCTCGGCGCCCAGCCAGAAGAAGAGCACGGCAAAGGGCACCGCGGTAAAGGTCAGCCAGATGAGCAGCAGCGGCCGCCACCAGGCCCGCAGCATGCGCGTGCCCAGATCCATGGCCTGCCAGGGGCCGCGCGGGGTGAGCCTTGCCTGGAGATTGCGCAGTTCCATCAGCCGCGCTCCCCGTCCGCGCCGCGTCCGCCCAGTGCCAGATAGCTCAGCACCAGCACCCACAGACCCGCGCCCACGCCCAGCTTCCAGGCCAGGGGAAGCTGGCGCGGCGACCAGAAGGCCTCGATAAAGGCGGCGGCCAGCAACAGCAGGATGACCCCATAGATTACCGGCAGGGTTTTGATTGCGGCCTCGCGCAGCGCGTCCAGGCGCCGCCGCTGCCCCGGCGCCACGAGCGCCCAGCCCAGCCGCAGACCCGCGCCGCCGGCGAGCACAATGGCGGTCAATTCCGGTGCGCCGTGCGCGATGATGAAACCGAAGAAGGGTTGGGCCTGCTGGATATTCACCAGATGGGCGCCCGCCGCGCCCAGAAAGGCACCGTTGAAGACCATGATGAACAGCGAACCAATGCCCAGGAACAACCCGGAAGCGAAGGAGCGAAAGGCCACGCCGATATTGTTCATGATATAGAAGCCGAACATCCGCAGATCATCGGCGCTGGTGCGATCCGGCGAGCGTTCCGTGCTGAAGTTCTGTTCCAGTTGTTGCATGGTCTTCGCATCCAGCACGGTATGGACCATGTCCGGCTGGCTGTGCACCAGCACCGCCACCAGCGCCGCCGCGCCGATAAACACCAGGGCGCTGACGCCATTCCAGCGGCCCTGTTCGCGCACGCTCCGGGGAAAGTCGCGCCGGACCAGCCCGCCCAGGCGGGACCACAGCGGCGGCTGCTGGCGGTAGAGCTGGCGGTGCGAACGCAGCATGAGCTGTTCCAGTTCCCGGATCAGGCTCAGGCTGTAGCCGCGTTCCCGGGCCAATGCCTGTTGATGGCAGAGCCGGCGGTGACGACGGGGCAGATCCGCGGGCGCGTCCGTCGTGCTGTTGCTCCGGCGCCGGCGCTTTTCCAGGGCGTCGAGCTGGCGTGCCAGTTCCTCCCATTCCGGACGGTGCAGGGCCTCGAAGCGCCGCTGTCTCATGGCTCCCCCAGCAGCCCGCGGGCCAGCGCCAGCGCATGCCGTTCCGCGGCTTCGGCCTCGTATTCGGGAAAGGCCTGCTGCGCCAGCTCCTGACGGCGCGCCCGGGTCAGTCGGGGCGCGCGTTCCGCCAGCGCGATCAGGCTCTGCTGATCGGCCAGGGTCAGGGGCCAGTCCGGTAGCGCGCGGGCATCGCCGTCGGGCACCTGCATCTCGGCAGGCCCGGAGCCGGGGTGGACATGCACCACCAGGGTGTCGGCGGCGAGATCACCCAGGCGCTGAAAGCGTGACGAACACAGCATGGCGATCAGGCCGGTGAGGTAGGCGAAGGGGAAGAAATCCGCCACCCGCAGCAGGTTGCGCAGCACACAGGCATTGAAACCCGCGGGCGTGCCGTCCGTATGGACCACGACGATCCCCAGCGCCCGCTTGCCTGGGGTCTGGCCCTGGCGCAGGGCCTCGAAGAGCACCGGATACCACCACTCCAGCAGAAAGGCGGCGATAAAGAACAGCGCCATGCCCAGCCCGCCCAGGCCCAGCACGGCCAGGGCAATGGTCAGCCCGAGATAGAGCAGCCCGCGGATGAAGAGATCCAGCAGCCAGGCGCCGGCGCGCGGCAGCGGCCCGGCCAGCGGCAGCGCCAGGTCCGCACCTTCCGGCGTTTGCACGCTGTGGTGTTCATCAATCATGACCGCCCCGTGGCCCTCGAATCAGCCACAGGCAGGCACTGAACAGAACGGCCAGCACACCGATGCGGGTCAGCGCCAGGGTGCGCACGGGCGGCGGTTCCGTCGCCTGCATCACGAAGCCGCAAAAATATACCAGCAGCAGAAAGGAGAACCAGGTGAGCAAACGCGGATCCCGCCGGCCCAGAGTGACCGGGAGGAAGAGCGCCAGCGGCAAGTAGACCGCCAGGGCGAACAGCACCGTGGCCGTAACGGGCGTGTCCGCCGGCGCCTGCCAGGCCAGACCGCCCACGCCCAGCACCAGCAGCAAGAGGTGACTTACGCGGGCGAAGTGCTGTGCCGTGCTCAAGAGCCCGCCTCCAGTCGTCGGCCCAGTTCGGCCAGGCGCCGGCCCAGGGCCCGGGCGATGGCGTGTTCGTGTTCATCCGCCTCGGTGTTGTTGTTGCCGCCGGCCACATGGGTGGGCCCATAGGGTGTGCCGCCGACTTTCGTGCGCATCAGCGCCGGTTCGGTATAGGGCACGCCCGCGAGCACCATGCCGTGATGGAACAGTGGCGTCATCATCGAGATCAGCGTGGTTTCCTGACCGCCGTGCAGACTGGAGGTGGACGAAAAGACCCCGGCGGGTTTGTCCACCAGATCCCCGCCCATCCAGAGCTCGCCCAGCCGGTCGATGAAATACTTCAGGGGCGCGGCCATGTTGCCAAAGCGCGTGGGCGAGCCCAGCGCCAGTCCGGCACAACCGCGCAGATCCTCGATCGAGGCATAGGGTGCGCCCTCGTCCGGCACCGCCGGATCCGTGGCCTCGGTGGTGGGCGAGACCGGCGGCACCGTGCGCAGCTTTGCCTCCAGCCCGCCTTCTTCCACGCCGCGCGCCACGGCCAGGGCCAGGTTTTTCACGCTGCCGGTGCGGCTGTAATACAGCACCAGCACATAAGGTTCGCTCATTCCATCAACTCCAGCGCGTTTTCCGGTGGCCGTCCGATCACAGCCTGATCACCACGCACCACCACGGGTCGTTCCAGCAGTTTGGGATAGTCGGCAATGGCCTGGAGCACGGTTTCGTCGTCACTGTCTTTTGACAGCCCGGCCTCCTTGTATTCCTTTTCCTGCTTGCGCACCAGATCATGCGCACGCTCCAGGCCGAGCTTGTGTACCAGCGAGCGCAGCGTCTTCACGTCGGGCGGCGTATCCAGATACTGGATAATCTCGGGATCCTCGCCCTGGTCCTGCAACAGCTCCAGCGTCTGGCGCGACTTGGTGCATTTGGCATTGTGATAAATCGTGACACTGCTCATGGTAGATTGGGCATTGCTCAGGGAAGCCTTCATTCTACGGAGCCGGGCGGCATCTTGCACCAGCCCGGCCGCGGACGGGGACCACCATTGACGCTGCTCGACCTGGCACGCCACCACACACGCCGTTTCGGTGCCTTTCTCAGGCTGGTGGCGCAACAGTACCGTGACGACGGCTGCCGCGAAATCGCGGCTTCGCTGACCTTTATTTCGTTGTTCGCCATTGTGCCGGTGATGACGGTCACCTTCGCCATCCTGTCCGCGTTGCCGGCGTTGCGCGAGCGTGGTGACACCATCCAGAACTGGCTGTTCGAGTATTTCGTGCCGGCCGCCAGTGATCAGGTGCAGAATTATCTGGCCGGCTTTGCCGAACAGGCCAGCAACCTGACTGGCATCGGCATCGTGATTCTGGTGGTTACTTCGGTGATGCTGTTGCGCACCATCGAAAAGACCATGAACGGCATCTGGAAAGTCACAGCGCCGCGCGGGCTGATCACCAGTCTGTTGATGTACTGGGCTGTGCTGACTCTGGGCCCGTTGCTGCTGGGTGCCGGCCTGGGCCTGAGCTCGTACCTGACCTCCGTGACCCTGGTCACGGATGCGCTGGATGTGCTCGGCGGCATGAGCTTCTGGCTGGCCGCGCTGCCGTTCGTGTTCACCACCGCCATGCTGGGCCTGCTTTATATCGTTGTGCCCAACTGTCATGTGCCCATCCGCCAGGGGCTGGCGGGCGCGGCCGTGGCCGCCGTCTTCTTCGAGCTGGCCAAGGGCGGCTTCGCGCTCTTCGTGACCATGGCGCCCACCTACAAGGTGGTCTATGGCACCTTCGCCGCCGTGCCCATCTTTTTGATGTGGATCTTTGTCTCCTGGTCGCTGGTGCTGCTGGGCGCCGAACTGGTGCGTGCCCTGGTGGTCTTCCGCGAGCGCTACCGCGAACGCCCGCCACTGCATGCCTTGCTGCGGCTGCTGCAACTGCTCCGGGAACGTCAGCAGCAGGGCCGGCCGCTCGCCACCAGCGAGATGCGAGGCGTGCTGGATCGCATCGGCGCCAGCCAGTGGGAGCATTTCCGCAACATCCTGCTGGAACGGGGCTTGATGCGGCGCTCTGATGACGGCAATTTCTTTCTTGCACGGGATTTGCGTGCAATCACCCTGGCGGAGCTGGTGGAACAGCTTCCCTGGCCGGTGCAGCAACAACTCAAGGTGAACGACGACGGCGACAGTGCCTGGGAGCAGGTTCTCGCCGAGCGTTGCCGCGAGGCCCGGGCCGGTCTCAAGACGCCACTGGAGGTGTCTCTGGAGGCGCTGTTCACCGGCTCCGCCGCGAAGGATGGGGAGGCAACGGCATGACACAGGCGAGTTATCGCGCTTATGCTTCGGGTCGTGTTCAGGGCGTGTTCTATCGCGCCTCGGCGCAACAGAAGGCGCGCGAGCTGGGCGTAAACGGCTGGGTCCGGAACTGCCGCGACGGCCGGGTGGAAGCGCAGCTCGAGGGGGAGCCGACGGCCGTGGATCAGATGCTTGCCTGGATGCGTGAAGGGCCATCCGCGGCCCGGGTTGAAGATGTTCAGGCGGAAGCCTCCACGCCGGAGAACGCCACCGGCTTTACCGTGATCTGAAGGAAGCAACGCATGGAACTCCAGAACAATCAATTGCGTTTTCCGGCCCTGGAACGGGGCCAGGGCGAAACCGTGCTGCTGCTGCACGGCTTTCCGGACTGTTACCAGAACTGGGAACCCGTGGCGGATCTGCTGGCCGAAGCGGGGTATCACGCCGTGGCCCCGGCCCTGCGTGGCTATGCCACCGAGTGCCTGCCGCCGGACGGGGATTATTCCCTGGCCGCGGCGGTGGAGGATGTCTTCGCCTGGGTGGAGCAGCTGGACGGTCCCGTGCATCTGGTGGGCCACGACTGGGGTGCCGTGGTGGCGCAACTGGCCGCCGCGCGCAATCCCGGGCCCTTCACCAGCCTCACCAGCCTGGCCATTCCGCCGCTCAAGCGTCTGGCGCCGGCGCTGGTGCGCGTGCCGGAACAATTCGTGCTCTCTTCCTATATGCAGTTCTTCCAGTTGCCGCGCGTGCCGGAGTGGTGGTGCGCGCGCAATGATTTCGCCGGCATCGAATTCCTCTGGCGCCGCTGGTCGCCGGACTGGGACCCGGAGCCCTGGCTGGCCAACGCCAAACTCACGCTGAATCAGCCGGGCGTGCTGTCCGCGGCCCTGGGCTGGTATCGCCACATGACCCGCATCTGGACCCCGGCCGGCCGACGCGCACTGACCTGGCTGCGCCGGGATATTGAAGTGCCCACACTGATCATGATGGGTCGCAAGGACGGCTGCATGTCCGAGCGCCTGCTGGGCCATACGCTCGTCGACACCGACTTTCCCGCCGGCATGAATATGGAACTGGTGGCCGGGGCCGGGCATTTTCTGCAGCTGGAACGGCCGGAGCGCGTGACGGATCTCATCCTCGAGCATTTGCGCACGGCCGGCGAGTAGCACCCGCCACCTTTCCTCCCCAGGCAAGGGGAGGAAACACAAAGGAAGGGGCTTTCCAGAGCATCCTGTGCCACCTGCCCCGATTTTTACCACAGAGAGCACAGAGGCCACAGAGATAACCCGGTTCTGACCTCTGTGGTTTCTTGGACCGGTAGGGTGCGCCGTGCGCACCTTCGTGCTGGACG
>Ga0207714_1002639_pt1 | contig 10639 bp, 15 predicted proteins | sample PonA232FremontCA_2_FD_187270 | JGI IMG/M metagenome (GOLD analysis project Ga0207714, IMG submission 187270) | Marine sediment microbial community from Fremont, CA, USA - Pond A23 Sediment 2 (SPAdes) | ecosystem: Environmental > Aquatic > Marine > Unclassified | place: USA: Fremont, California... | reverse complement strand
ATATGCATCCATAACGTCACTATTCCCCAAAACCTCTTCGTTCAACTCCCCCGACTCTTCATAATATCTCCAAATAGCAGGAATCTCCTTTTGTCCAATTCTTGATGTTGAAAGTAATCCTCCAAAATACGCAATAGATATAACTGCAATCACGATTAAAATGATTCCATATTTTGAATAATCATTTCCGCCAAATCTCATTTACTCACCTTCTGTGATTGTTAAAGCTTGAGATCCCCCATATATCAAGATTAATGCAATCATTCCAGAAATTGTAAACAAAACAAATATGTAGGGTAAAGCAGTCTTGGGGACATCAAATGGGAGATAACCCAAAGTGTGCAAAAGCCATACTAACATCGTAAACACAAAGGATGTCACAACTCCTTTCAAAACAAAATATGCCATATCAAAAATCATTCTCATAATATCCTCTCCAATAAACTCTCACCATCGGATGAACTTCCATTTAATATTGAAAAGATATCACCATTGCCATCATACACCGAAATCGTTTTTTGTGCCGTGAACTGGTCTTCAGCACCATAGTCATCCATTAATGTTCCACCAAAATGATACATCACTTCATTCCAACCCCCCTCGTTCTTCGGATGAGTATGAACACCAACAAGATACGCAGTATGGCTGTACACTTGAGTGCTTTCACCAACAGGAATCTCCTCACTTTTGGTTTTTATTGTCCTTACAGGATAACTCGCATCACTCTCTTTTGCCAAATCCGATTCACAAATAACCTGCCAATCCGCCCTGACTTCATCATCTGGAGAATTCTTAGGAGTTATGCTAAAAGAAGCACCTATTTCGGAAACCATATATATCATAGATGGACTTTTAAAAAGAGAATAAGTCCCATCAGACTTTGTTTCCTTATAGAGAGAAAGTTCCTCACCTTCCTCTAAAATATCTTCTGAACCATCTTCATAAACCACCTTTAACTCAATAGACGAAGCACGATTTCCCGATTCTCCAAAATCTAAAAACACAAATGTCCCAACAAGTGACAAAATGATAACAATAGACAACACTATTGGAACTTCTACATTATATCGCATTCGCATCTACTTCAACCTCCGCAGTTAGATTTGATGTTACACCTGAATACAAAGTCAAAGTTCCCGAAGCACTATCACTTGCACTTACTCCATCAGTTGATGCATTTAAAGAAAGATTAGAATTAATTTCATTTGCCCCTTGCTCATTTAGAGCTTGAGAAGTGCTAACTGATGTGCAATAATTATAAAGATTTGTTCTTTCACCCACTGAACATTTCTTATCTATTTCGATATTGCGTTCAGATGACCTGAAATCTGAATCGATAGTTAATTCACCTGTAACACGAACCCTGTCAGCATCAATATGTTCCCCATCAACCGTTACATGTGCCTTAACATGAAAAGAACTAACTTCATTATTTTTGTTTGATGATTTATATATCGCCATCGTTCCATCCGATTGTTCCTCTGCACCAAAAGTCTTTGAATCTCCATCAGTCAATACTTCAGTCGAATTATCTTCATAAACAACCACAAATTCAATAGGAGATTCTTGTTCTTGCTGATCAATACCATAAAAACCGAACAAAACCACAACAGTCATCACTAAAGCAACAGCCACAACAATAATAACTGAAATGTTCTTTGAACTATTATCTCGCACCAGTATCCACCTCCGCAGTTATCGAAAGCGTGGTTTCGCTTGCTTGATAGAGTGTCATTTTTCCACTCACAGTATTTTCAACTGTTTTACCATCATAGTCCGATGAAACAGTCAACTCAGCATTCAACTCATTTTTACCTTCATTTAACGGTGTCATAGTATCGTTTGAATAAGTGTCGAGAGTGTTCCATTCTCCCACAGTGCAAGTCTTTGAAAAATTATTATCATATTCTGTGGAAACACCCATAAACGACAGAAACTCCGTTTCAATATAAGATTGCCCACTCACCTCGACAGTTTCTTGAGAAACTCCCTTTGGTTTCACCTTAAAAACAACACTAACCCCATCAACTTTGTTTTGCATATCTGAAGACTCCCACATAGCCATTGTTCCATCAGGCTTTTCAACAACACTATAAGTTTTGGAATCTCCATCAGTCAAAACATCATTTGAACCATCTTCATACTCTACTTTAAAAACAATCGGAGAATCGGGTTCTTGATTTTGATGATTATACACCAAAAAACCACCCGAAACCAAAGCAACTGACACAACGATAACAATTCCTATCGAAAATCCCGAAAAAGACTTTGCATTTACCATGTTTCAGTCCCCACACTTATTTTTAATTCTAATTCATCACTACTTGAATCATCAGTTTCATCACTTGAATCATCAGTTTCATCACTTGAATCATCAGTTTCATCACTTGAATCCGCAAATTCATAACTTATGTTCACATTCAAATCTTTTCCATTCAATTGTTCATCCCCTGAATAATGACCTGCCCCCATATGAAGTTCGATCTCCCCACTTCCTGAATCTGTTGATTCTCCAATTTTTGATGTGAAAGGAATTTTCAAAGTTTTGACAACTTGTTTTGACGAAAAATCCGTCACTTCAGAACTAAAACTTTCCGCCCATATACTATCTCCACCATACTTTAAAATGGCATCTTCACTCGTATTTATTCTATCAGCTTTTTCAACATTACTGGAAGGTTCAACCCAATACTCAACCTCTACATCTTCAAAAGAATATGCTTCATCACTTCCTCCTACAAAAACAGAAAAAGTCTTGTCTTCATCAACATCTTCTAAATCTTGCACAACACTTCCATCAGAATCAACTAACCTTACATCCATACCCATCGTAGAATCTCCAAATTCAGCACTTGCAGTTGAACCATCAGTATTATTTACAACATCTTCCAACATTCCTGTGTCATAAACATAATAACCTCCAACAAGGACAGCTCCACCAATCATCAGCATAAATATCATAAAGACAAACATTGCACCAGCTTGACCTTCTCTATCCACTACTACCACCCATCATCATTATTACAGGCATAAACATAAATCCAACAATCGCCAACAAAACCAAAATCGCAATCACAATAGTCGATATTCCTAAAGGGCCAGAAAAGAAACTTTGAAGTGCTTGTCCAATATTTGAAACAGTTCCTTCATCTGTAACACTTTCTTTTTTCATAGATTCATAATCCGCCACGATTTCAGAATCAATTCTCCATTCCCCTAAAGTGTAAACATGTATTTCCAACTCTACACTACTTAATTGTCCTTGAATTTCTTGTTGAAACAAATTTTTTGAAATCGTGTTTGGATCTTCATCTACTCCCATACTATCAACTTTGATAGGAACATACCAACTATCTGCAAAAATCTTATTATTAGTTTGATAATCCTCTCCATTTATAGTTACAATATCTGAAGCATCTGAACTTTCAAACTCATCCGCATCTTTTGAAGGTTCAGAATAAATAGGTAAAGTTTCTTCACCTTGTAAATGTCCTAACAATGGACTTTCTGCACCGTCATAATCTTCAGTTCCATAATAATCAGTTTTCGCAAGTACAACTTGTTTTAAACCAAAATCAGGTTTATCCGTAACTGACTCCCAATTATCATTAACAGGTTCAACATAATCCCACTCCTGTGGAGAAATCTTTAACCAAACAGTAGAAGCTTTATATCCAGACCCCCGATTATACTCAGAACCAGTATGTGTCGCAATATCTACATTATTTTTCAAAATGTATTCATCAACTGTCAAAACATGAGTATCTCCATCTTCCTTCCATTCCCCCAATTGGTGAACTTTCCAAGGATTATCGATATCCTGTTTTCCTCCAGAATTAACAAATAAATCCCTATCAATTTCTGGCTGTGTCATAGCCCCTTTTAAATGACAAGATTGAGGAGAATCATGTTTACCATCTGCGGATACTAATTGGATATCAAAACCAGTAGTAGTTTTTATATCCGCCATTTCCGCTTGATACAATCCTTTTCCATCATTATAAAAATCATCCCCAGAACCACCTACAACATCATACCACTTATCTTCTCCATCAAAAACAGCTTTAGAATAATTAGTTCCAGCATCTTCAATCTCAACATCAGACCAACCACGACCTCCGAGAGTTCCAGTATCTCTAAAATTATACCTATCAATTTCTACCTGTTCTGTTTCTATATTCATTCCTTCACCACCAGACAGATAGTATCCATCAGATGACGACATTGTTGCAAATGTGAAACCTGTTACTGCGTAAGCTCCACATATGACTACTATGACTAATGCGACTAAGGAAATCGTAGTGCTTTGTTTTGAAACTCTCATCTAAATCATCCCCATTATAGACATTCCTCCGTAAGAAACACCGTAACCAAAAATTATTGCAACAGCAACAAGGGCCATTAGGGAAAGAACTTGAACTGGAGTGAAATCTACACCACTTCCTCTAAATTGAGCCACTATCACTCCAACGACAACTATTCCGAGAACTCCGAGAAGAAGACCCATTGTTAAGAGGTCAAATCCTACATAGAATCCTAATGAGAAGGTTATCACCGACATCATCAGCATTGTTAGAAATGTTACTGAAAATTCAAAATTTGCTATCTTGTTCAACATTTTTTGAACTCACCTCCTCTCTTTTTCTTTTTAATACATCATTTAAAAAATTGTTGTTTATCATTTAGAAAACCCCCAATAATACAACTAAAAAGTTCCATGTTCCATGTGCAATCATAGCAGGGGAAATTCTTTCTGAATAAATAGTTATCGTGCAAAGAACAACTGACCCCAAAAACATAGCTACAAGTGCAGAAGGCATTGTTCCATATACCCCAAGATGGTAAAGAGAAAAAAGAAGTGAAACTCCTGCAACAGATCCATACATTCCAAATCCAAAATGGATGAAAGCTAACAAGACTGCGTATCTGAAAAAGATTTCTTCTGCAAATCCAACCGATGCATAGAATAAAGAATCATTCAAAGTTGCAGTTAATGATGAAAGTCCTAATCCTGATGATAAAACTCCTGCAACAAGTTGTGACATTGCTACACCACCAAGACCTAAAACTGCAAATGTGAAAATTTTTCTCAAATCATCCTTTGTTAGAGAAACATCGACTATATCTACATTATTTTCATTCATTTTCAACATTATGCCAAAAATAAGTCCACCTATCAACATTATTGAAATCATTTGTCCATCAAGAGCAAACCCTGTTTCTTCTGCTAATACTCCTATTGCAGAACCTACTAAAAGAGATAACATAATCAACGAAATAGAAATGGGATCTTGTTTTATGTTAAAATCCCCACCAATCCTCATTTCGATAGAATCTCTCACTTTATCCCTCATAGTGTTTGGATATCAAACCATGCACAAGAAGACTTACACAAGAACCGACTAAGAAAGATATTAGGATACTCGCTTGAAGTGATGATCCAATTACTGCTTCTATTGTTGACATTGATGGCATATTTTCTAAAGCTAAAAGTGTCATTGGAAAAGAAACTACATATACGGCTACAAAGACTAACACCATAAGCATTGGTGTTGCAGTTTGTAAATCTCTCATATTTTTTCCCACCTTTTTTGTTTAATTTTTTAAATATAAAACTTCCGTCATCGGATGCGTTAATCCTCTGGAAGTGTAACCCTTTTTATCTATTTACTGATTCTAAGCAGTTGACAAAGTTATTGAAAATGTGCCGACTGACGATTTCTGAGCTCCCCACGAATCACCTTCAGTAGATTCTAATTCAGTAGCATCTGCATAGTTGTTAACTCCGATAGTTAGTGAAATGTCAGAATTATCCACATCGAGTGCAGACTGCAAATCTGTGGACAAAGTTCTGTCAAGTTCTCCTTTACTTACTACTTCGTCTGCTGAGTTGATGTCACGAGTCAACGATTCTTGAGACAATGTTTGATACCAGATTTCTGTTCCTGTTCCTGAATCGACAACACTCCAACCAGATGGAGCATCTATCTCCGCCAACATGTCTTCAGTAGTATCAACTTCTATGTAAACAACATTGTTCCAATTCAAACCTGTAATTGGACTTTGTGAATCTGCCCATCCTGTGTTATTATCGGGATTTGACACCGTCATGTTCAAGTTCAATGTGTTTTCATCCAACGAAGAATAGTTTATCGTGTCAGAATCCGAAATGTCTATCCATGCTTCGTCATCCTTAACATCCCAATTCACCGAAGATATTTCACTTCGAGTCTTTATCGTTGACATCAACTTGTCAGTGTCATCTTGAGGTCTTGAAGATTTTGGCACTTCCCAATCTTGTATCCACCTGTCAACTAATCCATCGGAATCATTCGTAATCAAGAGATTGTAAGTTTCTCCAGACTCAAACCAAGTCGAAGATTTACCCACTCCTTCTGAATCCAAAGAAATAGATTCTACCATGACACCACCTTTCCAAACTTCAACTGAAGTGTCAGAAAGGTCTGTGTGTGGTCTTACTGCTAATTCATCTCTGACATCGAATTCTACTGGGGCCTCTACTGCGTATGTGTCTTCTTGTGTGGTTGATCCTATGTTTGGTAAGACTCCTGTCATTGCTAATCCAACGATTGCTAAGACTACTACTACGACTGATGTTACCGCTATTGCGGCACCTTGGGTTATGACTCTTCCTTTTTTATCCATTTAATCACCTCCTTTTCACATTCTTTGTTTAATCCAATACCCTATTCCTACCCTATCCCTTTTTAAAACCCAATAAACTAACACCCAACTACCACCTTATTATCCCTATTTTTATTCATACAAATTGTGTAACCTTTGCAAATCTCTTCTAAATTCTCCACAAACCTTAATATCATCCAAAACTCTCTTACCCTTAACCGTTTCATCAATCCCAACATCAATTATCCCCGCTCCGTTTTTCAACTTGTCAAGAATATCAATCAACAAACCTCTTTCAAGATTTGTTTCATCCAACAATTTTTGCAAACCATTCTTACAATTCTCCTTATCAGTTAATTGTTTCATTCTTCCATATCCTAAAGAAATATACGCTAATACTTCAGGAAACAAATTCATAAATCTTAGAGAAGAAGCACTTAACGATCCTTCTCCACTTCTTGGTCTTATGGTGAAAATGTTTTCAGGTTCTATGACTGGTCTATAATGTAGAAACCATTTAGCATCTGCATTTGTCACAGCTTTTCGATTGCAAAGTTTCGCATGACCTGTTAAGGCTTTCTCTGTAAACAGATTTGCTCTTGTGTAGGAAGTCTGTTCTTGAATAAGGTCTCTAACTCTATTTTTCCATTTCTTATCAACTGTCCATTTTACATCTCCTAATTCCATATCGACTTTTGGAATTTTTGGATAATCTCTACCTCCAAAACTTTGTTCAAACAAGTTAGGTCTTTCAAAATATAACCAATGAGCTCTGAGAAAACGATCTTTTACATGGCTCTGCCAGACATCACGCCTAACGAGTTCATTAACTGTTAAGGGAGTTCCTGCTACAAATACTACCATTTCGGCATTTTCTACTTTGACATCCATAAGACTATGATCTTCCCAAGTTTCTTTGTAAATTAGTTGACTCAAAAATCGGAAAGTGTTTCCACCTGCTTCTCTTCCCATTAACGAGGAAAGGTCATCGATAAAAATATGACTTTTACTGTGGCTTAGTTCTTCTGCAAAACTCGGAGCTTTGTCTGATTCTCCAACTGATTTTCTCGCCCCTGAGGGTGTTAATGAGTCTGCCCACATTTTGTTATCAAATTCTAATGGACTGTCTTCAAGAGCTTCGAGAGAACAACTTTTTCCCATTCCTTTTGGTTGAGCAACTAAGAAACCCATTTTCCATGCTAATGCGACAGATTGTTCGAGTATGACTAATGGGGCCATTTGTGGGTGTGTTTTTTCTACTGTTTTTGCTATGTCTAATTCGTTGTCGTGTGGTTCGTAGTCTTCGATTCCGTATTCTTTTCCGTAAACTTTTGATATGTCGGTTTCTTTGTGTGCTACTTCGTGTTGTGTCATTCTTTCTTCTTCTCCGCCTCTGTCGTCTTCTTGTTCGTTTTTGATTGCTTCTGCAACGGATTTGTCTAAAACTTTATTCATATTTATCCATAACTCCTTAACAAGACTTCTTCATCTTGGTTTCTACTTTTAAGACTATTCATAACGCTACTTAGTTCGTCTTTTGATAAAACTTTTCTTAGTGATGTTACCATTCTTTTGATTGGTCTTTTTCTCATTCCTTCTTTTGGAGTGAAAGAAATGGATTCTCCTGTATCTTCGATTGGTTCTACATGAAAAGAAACACAGGAAACTGAAAAAAATAATGGACAAAAACAACTGCATTGTTTACAACTTTTAAGATATGCAATAGTTGAAGGATCTGATGGATTTTCCGACATATTATCGAGAAATTTTTGTTGTGAAGCTGATGGATATCCAAAAGTTTCTATTTCTGGTAATATTTCTTCTGTCACATAGTCAACATAGTCTTCAATTTGTGATGTTAAATAGATTGGTTCATGAGAAAGAGGAACTTCGTTATAGCCAACAACTACAATTTCATCCATACTTTCACCATATTTCCAATTCAACAAATAGACACATCCATTTTTTCCTTTTTCTTCATCAAAATAATAACCTGCCATATCAACTCCTTTTCGAGCCATTCCGAGTCTTTCACTTTCTAAAGCATCATATATCTCATCTGAATTTTCTTGCATTTCTTCACTAACCAGAGTCTTCAGAATCATTCACCCCCTCTTCAGGTGGAACAGTAGGAATATCTACATCAGAATGTTCGACAAGAACACTTGAAAGTTTGTCGGGAATATTCTTTGATGTTTGACTTTGAATCATTATCTGATTTATGTTTCTTCTCAAAAATCTTTCTAAAGTACCAACCATCCTATCTTTTCGCCTTTCAGTAAACATACCTTTTTCATAACCTCTAACTATATCCCTTTTGTAAGCAGAAATTTTGTCAACAATGGATTTCAAATATTTAAAATGTTTAATTCTAATTTCATCTCTATCTCCAACGAAACCAGCTTGAGAACTTTTGATTATTTTTTCAATCGGTTCTGACACAACATCAGATAATTCTGCGTTTTCTTTTTCTTTGGATCTCTGCATTAAATATTGAATAGCTTCTATTTGTTTACTGACTTCTTCTCTATCTTCCATAAAAATACCCCTTTTTTATTATTTCAAAGAACACTTTAATAGTTTACCCTTACTAATTTTCGTACAAGTGTTTTACTCCGTTAGCATCACCATGTCCTAAATAGGTTTTATCTTCGTGCAAATAAGGATACATAATCTGATTTGAATCATCAGTATGTGCTAAACCAAGAGCATGTCCTGATTCGTGAAGCAAAACAGATTTTAATGTTCCTACATTTGGTACTTTTTCTGAATCGTTTGAAATCCTTATTTCAAACTCGGTTATTGTATCATTTTCTGTGTAAATCGTACATCTTCCAGAAGCATCGCTATCCAGATTCTCAAACCAAACAACATTACTCCCCTGTTCATTCGTAATTCCTCCAAATTCAAATAAATTTTTATCTGTTTGTTTATCCCATTCTTCAAAGGACTCTTTCGTATATTCAACTATTTCATCTTTAGAAAAAGGCAAATCATTTTGCGGATTCACATAATATGTCATGGTGGAGTCGAAACTTGCAGAATAGACTGAATAACCATCATATTCATTTATATCTAAATCCTGTTTGAGAACAAGATCATTCGTATGCTTTCTAACTTTGGGAAATTGAAAATATAATCCAGTAAAAAGGATTAAAATCGAAATGACTAACAAAAATATTTGTGATGCTCTTACGGAAGAATCACTAAGTCTCAATTGTTTGACCCTCCTGATGTTAGAGATAAATAGAAAAGAGAAAACATTCCTAACAAAATCATTAACCAAGGAAGCATTTTAACTAAGACTTCTTCACGAGTTTCTTTAGTTTTCACTTCAACTACATATTCTCCATAGTTTGAAGGATTGACTATAACGGATCTATCTTCTATCCTTTTAGAATAAACTCTCAAAGCATAGTTTTTATCTTCTAAATTTTCAAACTGAACAAACCCTGTTGAGTCTGTTCTCTTTTTTTCATCTCCGATTTCTACTCCAACATCACTTAACCCTACACCATCTTTGTCTTCAACCTTTACATTCAAACTATATGTTGAAGCATTTGCTAAAGGTGTAAAAAATAATAGAAAAATTATTGAAAAAATTATCAAACTTTTTTTATTCATCAAAAATTCCTCCTCAAATAGTCTAAAAATAATCCAATCATTATCATTGAAAAGAAGCCGATAATGAAAAAACTTGTGTTGCTCAAATCATGTCCGACTCTTTGACTTCTTTTGTTGACATAGAATACAAATGTGTCATTTTCTGCAACATTAGCATTAAAGTTTTCATCTATTATCTCATCCCCGCTAACTTTGACATTATACTCATTTTCTGGAATTCCAGAAAAACCAACAAAACCGCTTTCTGATGTCGTTTTTTCTAATTCTGAAAGTGAAACCGAAACACCTTCGACTCCTTCACCAAGATTATCTTTAATCAGCATCGAAATATTTTTTAATTTAAGAGATGGTTTTGGTTCTGATTCAGTTT
>Ga0207714_1002638_pt1 | contig 10640 bp, 10 predicted proteins | sample PonA232FremontCA_2_FD_187270 | JGI IMG/M metagenome (GOLD analysis project Ga0207714, IMG submission 187270) | Marine sediment microbial community from Fremont, CA, USA - Pond A23 Sediment 2 (SPAdes) | ecosystem: Environmental > Aquatic > Marine > Unclassified | place: USA: Fremont, California... | reverse complement strand
AGAGGGATGCAGGCCGCGTTGGTCGCGCTCATCGGCTACGGCCTCGATGTCGGCGGCGAGGTCGTCGGCGTCATCGAAGGCGTCGGCGCGCTCGCCCATGGTGTACCACTTCTTCGCATCGCGGAGGTGGTCGCGTGCGTCCCCGATATCCAGAGCGGTCTTGAGCCCGTTGAGCACACCCAGCGTGTTGTCGGCGTCGGTCTCCCAGACGTCCACGGCGGCCGGCAGCGCCCCGCGGGCCTCCGCGAGCGAGGCCTCCACGTCCTCGCGCATCTCCGATGCCGCTTCGCCGAAGAGGTCGTCGTCGTCGAGCGTCGACTGTGACATATTCGGACTTCGCCCGCTGTGGGGTTAAATCCGCGCCCGAAACTGAAAGTGAAACCGAACGACGACGGTGACCGGCGGGCCCAGCCGTCAGTGCGCCGCCGGCGTCACTCCCGCTCGCGCACCGAGCGGACTTCCATCAGCGGGTAGCCGTCCTCCATGGCCATCCCCGCGACCACCTCGACCCCCTCGTAAGCGATGTGCATCTCGACCTCGAAGAAGCGGCCGGTGAGTTCGGTGTACGCCGCCGGCCCATCGGCGACCGCCTCCGCCAGCGCGTCCTCGCGAACGTCGACGGTGACGGACTCGCAGTGGGGCTGGTTCTCGATGGCCTCCTCCATCGCCGCGGCCAGCGAGGCGGCGCTCGCGGGGCTGACGGGCGTGCCCGCGAACTGGTGGTACAGCGAGCCGAACTTGATGCCCGCCTCGAAGCAGGCGACCTGCGGGTCCGTGGGCTCCGGGCCGGCCGCGCCGTCGGCGGTGTCGCTCATGTCCACAGCTTTCCCGGCGGACACAATTGCCCGTCGGTCGCGGCAAAGCCAGGGGCCCGGGGGAGGTGCCCGGGCGTCGGCTGCGGAAAACCGCTGGCTACTTATCGGCGGTGGACGTTGATACACCCGAATGGACGAGCCGGTTCTGCTCACGGGCGCGGGCGGCCACGTCGGCCGGGCCGTTCTGGAGGGGCTCGGCGACGCCTACGACTGGCGGTTGCTGTACCACAACCCCCCGGCCGAGGAGCCCGACCACCCCTACTGGACCGGCGAGGTCGAGGACCCGGCCGACGTCGCCCCCGCCGCCGAGGGGGTCGGCGCCATCATCCACCTCGCGGGCGACCCCCGGCCCAGCGCCCCCTGGGACAGCGTCCTCGCGAACAACATCGACGGCACTCACACCATCTACGAGGTGGCCGTCGAAGAGGGCGTCGAGAAGGTGGTCTACGCCTCCTCGAACCACGCGGTCGGCGCCTTCGAGACCGACGAGCGCACCCCGGAAATGTACCGCGACGACGACGGCTTTCTGCTCGACGGCACCGAACTCCCCCGGCCGGGCAACAAGTACGGCATCTCGAAGGTCGCGGGGGAGGTCATCGGCCGCTACTTCCACGACGCCCACGACGTCTCGGTCTGCAACATCCGGATCGGCAACCTCAACGAGGACCACCCGCCCGTCGACTACGAGCGCGGCCAGGCGATGTGGCTCTCGATGCGCGACTGCGCGCACATCCACGAGCGCGCGCTCGAAGCCGAGTACGGCTACGAGATCGTCTACGGGATCAGCGACAACGACCGGAAGTACTACTCCATCGAGCGCGCGAAGGAGGCACTCGGCTACGAACCGATGGACAACTCCGCGCACTGGGACGGCACCGAGTACGTCGGCCCGCGGGACTGAGCCGCCGCTGTTCGCCGGCGGGCGACAGTCGGACTGCACCGCCCCGCAGGTCAGACCTCGTAGGCCGCCACGCTCCCGCCGCAGGCCGGACACACGGGCCGGTGGTGCTGCAGGTTCCTCCCGCACCGTCGACACTCGTAATGGACTGACCCCCCACCCGTTGGGAGCAGGTCGAGCACCCTCATTCGGATCACCCGGGAACTGCTACCGGGCTCCCCGGTAAAGTTTGGCACCGCCTACGCCACCCTACGGACAGCTATTTGCTCCCGTCCCGCGAGTCGCCGGCATGGACACCGAAGACGAGGTCCGGCAGTTCGTCCACGACTACGGCGAGGTCTTCTCGACTGCCGACCCCGAGGCCATCGCCGCCCACTTCCACGAGCCGGCGATGCTCGTCGGCGAGCGGGTCCGCGTGCTGGAGACCCGCGAGGACGCGCAGGCACTGTTTACCGCGGTGCTGGACGGGCTGGTCGCGCGGGGCTACGACCGCTCGGTGGCCGACGAGGTAGAGGCCGAGGCGGCCGGCAAGGACCGCGCACGGGCACGGGTCCAGTGGGTTCGCTACGCCGCCGACGGGGTGCTCGAGCGACTCACCACGACCCACGTCTTCCGCCGGACGGACGACGGCTGGAAGATGGTCGTCCTCCTGCCCCACGGCTGACGGCCGGGCGCGGTCGCTGGACCGCGGTGGGGCGCCGCGGGGTTCGCTACCCGTCGCCCCGGTCGACCCGCTGGACGTCCAGCGCGTCGTCGACGACGAGCGTGCAGTCGTCGCCGTCGACGGTGTAGGTCACGGCCGCCCGGAGGGGGTCGCGCTCGCGGATTCGGGCGCGGTCCGGGTCCCAGGCGACCAGTTCCCACTGCGTGCGCTCGCGGATGTCGACCCCGCGGTCGTAGTGGAAGCTGACGACGGCCGGGTGGTCGGCCAGCACCGTGCCGAGGTCGGCCGTGGGTTCGGTCCCGCAGCGCCGACACCGGTAGGCGACCAGCGGGAACTCGTCGTACCACTCGGGATAGTCCGCGAGGTCAGCCGGGTCGTCGACGAGGGTCGCTCCGGGGACGACCGACGGGTCGACCCGCCCCTCGCAGTACCAGCAGAAGCCGTTGGCGAGCTGGCTGTAGATCGTCCGGAAGTAGCGGTCCGCGACCGCCGGTACCTCCTCGCGGTCGTAGCTGGCGAAGGCGCCCGGCGGAACGTCGGTCGTCGCGTGCAGCGCACACGAGTTACACTCGACGGTGACCCGCTCGTCCTCGTAACGCAGCCGCCGGTCGCCGCCACAGGACGGGCAGGCCTCGGGGACTTCGAGCGGGTCGAACGACCCCGTCATCGTGTACGCCCCGCCGTCGACCGCGCCATTTATCATGCGGCCGGCGAGGGTGAGCGCGTAGCCCCCCTCCCTGCGAGCGACGAAGCGGCCGGCGAGCTTGTCGAGGTGGTAGTTGAACTGTCCGGAGTCAACCATTCCGACCGCCTCCCGGAGCTCCGAGAATGCCATCGCCTCGTCGGCCTCCCACAGCGCCCGGAGGATGGCGACGCGGGTCTCGTCGGCCAGGGCGGCGAAGGCGTCCTCGGGGTCGGTCGTCTCGATGGGCTCGATACCGCTCATACCTGCGGTGTCCGTCGACAGCGGCATAGGCGTACCGACCAGGAAGGGACGAGCGTAGGAGCGTGGAGCCTGGAGGGCCGCGGCGTCAGGGGGAATCAGGGCGTCAGCAGGGGCATGGAGGGAGGGGGCACCAAAGGTCAGTCGGCGGCGTGGCCGTTCGGGTCCACGCCACGGTCCGCATCGGCGCCGACGCCAGCGGCGCGGCCGGGGGCCCGGGACCGCACCACGGCCCGCGCCAGGGAGACGACGACGGCGGCCAGGCCCGCGACTGCGAGGCCGGCACCGACGACGGCGGGGGCGGTCAGCAGGGCGAGGCCGACAGCCAGCACGGCCAGATAGCCGACGAGGCCGGCGGGCGTCGATCGACGGTCGTTCGGGCGATTCGACGGGCGAACGGTCGGGGAGCGTGTCCGGCTCATCGTATCTGTACGAAGACCCCCCATCACCATAAGTATAATCTGAAGAACATTTCTGTAGACGGAGTTACTGAAATTCTCTTCACCTGGAGAAGCTTCAGACGGGAGTCGGGAGCGGGTGCCGGTCGGCGGGCGTTCAGTAGCCGTCGGCGGTCGGGCTGTAGTCACGTACCGACACGTCTTCGAGGACGAGCGCGTCGGACTCGACGGCCCCCTTCGGCGGCCGGTAGCTGCCGGCGGCGAGCGTGGCGTCGACGAGCGCCTGCGTCTCGGCGCGGACCGCCATCACGTCGGCGACGGCGCCGACCGGATGCGTGGCACAGTAGACGCCCTCGATCTCCCAGGAGTGGTCCTCGTAGCAGGACAGCGCGACCGTCACCGGGTCACCGGCCCCGAGCTCTCTCCCGCAGGTCCGGCAGCCGACCGTCGCGGCCCCGAAGTCCTGCTTGACCGCGAGGCTCTCGACGACCAGCCCGGTGAAGGCCTCGGCAAGCGCCTCCTCGGCGAGCGGCGGCATCGGTAGCCGCTACGCACCGAGCGCTAATGACAGTCCCGGATGGGCCGTGGTTGCCGGGACCGGCTACCGCCGCTCTCACCCGTGATACGCGCAGTCAACTGCCTCGGGGTCAAGCCCCGAGGCTTGTCAGTGGACTCCCGTTCTAACCGAGTAGTTCGGCAGGCGTGTATTCGCCGTTCACCTTCAACGTCCCTGACTTCAGGGCCAGTTGACTGGTGGCCCATCCACCGCGAGACTTCTGCCCGCGATGGATATACCCGCAGTATCGGGTGGCGATATTCTTCGCCGCGTTGTAATCCGCGTTCACCTCATACCCACACGGTTGACACGCGAACGCCTTGTCGTCACGATTATCCTCGTGGGTAAACCCACAGTGCGAGCAACGCTGGCTTGTGTAGGCTGGATTCACGAAATCCACGAACAGCTCGGTGGATTCAACCTTGTACTCGACCAGCTCCACGAACTTCGAGTATGCCCATTGCTGGAACTTCGAGCCGTTAGCGATGTTTTCGCGGATGCAGTCAAGCTCCTCAAAGATGATGCCGTCCACATCTGTGCTGTTGGCCTCTTCGATGAGGTCGTTCGCTCGGTTGTGCAACCAGTCCAACGGCCACTCCGAGAACCGACTGCCGATGGATTTGATGGTGAGGTGTGCTGACCGCGTTCCTGTCTGTTGCAGTTTTGCGCGGCGTTGCTCGTACTGGTCGCGCTTGTGGTTCAGATGGTCTGCTGAACCGATGAATTTTCCCGTGGAGGTGACGGCGAACGCGCCAGTCACGTTCAGGTCAACACCGAGAACCACTCCGTTCTCGGCACCCTCACTACGTGACTCGCTTTCTTGCCGTTCCGTTCCGTCACCCTCATAGTCGGGGCTTTTCAGCGTGACGTGCAGGGAGAACGTGTCGTCCTGCTCGTCGTATTGGAGCGTGGCGCTTGATGCATCCCAATCGTCACTCTCGTAATACCTGCCAAACGGCGTATCTTCGCGTTTGTCTTCGGGAGGGAGGACGTATTCAGCGGTCACTCTGCCGTTCGGTGTGGAGAGTGTGGCGTGGTCGTCGTTGAACGACGCAGAGCGTTTGTCGTACACGACGCTCCACGAGTCGAACTCGGGTTGGCTCGTCTGTTCGCCTTGCTTCAGTTTCTCGACGCCTGCATCGACGGCTTCGATGGCGCGACGGATACCTTTCTGGACGAGGTTAGCAGTGAGGTCGGTTTCCTCGCGCAAGTCGTCGTACGGGGCATCTTCGCCTTCGCTTTTGCTTGTAATACAGTAGTCGTCGTAGCGCCACGCCCACTCGCTCGTTCGGTTGGCGCAGTACAGGAATTGGGTTTTGGTTTGATGAAGGTCGCCACGACGTTCTTCAGGAACGTCGAGTTTGATGGGCACGGTGCGTCGTGGCGGGTCGTCCATCAGTAATTCACATTTACAACTATCGCCAAATGAATATTTATGTGTACGATGAAGAGTCGGTCCGTCTATCGAGCGTGATAAGTTTCATCGAGTGTCGGCTTCCTCCACGGGGTCAAGCGCCGTGGCATCCGCCTCGTACCGCCGGTGAAACGTACGGACGGTTACTACAAGTAACCACGACGGGCGTGTGCCAGCCGTACACACGGAGCGAACCGGTATCGGCGACGGGGCGGCTCGGGGCTGGCTGGGTCACTCGAACAATCCGGAGACGTCGTCCTCGCGGTCGCGGCGCCGAGCGACGTGCTCGGAGAGGCGCTGGAAGATTATCCCGCGGTTGTCGGGGTCGCGGACGAAGTCGAACACCAGCGGCAGGAACGGGCTGCCGGTCGCCTCGCTGTCGGCGTCGGCGCGGGCATACGCGGTGGCGTCCTCGACGGTCGCCTCGTCGTACCCCTCCTCCTCGGCGAGGAGTTCGGCGGCGACGCAGGTCGCGTCCAGCCCCAGGTCCTCGGGGACGAGTCGCCGGCCACTGTGGCGGAGCGAAGGCGGGTCGCGCTCCGCGAGGAGGGCGGGGTCGGCCTCGAGGGCGGCGAGGAAGTCCCGAACCTCGCCGACGTTGATCTCGCGGTAGTCCGCGGGGAGGTCGGCGAGGTAGTCCTGGGCGCTCTCCGCGAGGCCGGTCGCCCCGGAGTCGTTGCCCTCCGTCGCGTGGTAGACGGCGGCGGTGAACTGGATCAGCCCGTGGAGAAAGCGCTCGTCGTCGGTCCCCGACTCCAGGTCGAGCCAGTGGTCCTCCCAGGCGTCGTGGGCGGCGTGGTAACCCCCGGCGTTGTAGATGGCGACGCCGGCCCGGAGGTGCGCGTCCATACCCGGCCTCGGGGCGGCGCGGGCAAAAGTCCCACTCCGGGTCGACTCCCCTCGGCCCTGCCCCCGGACCCGGAACCGCGAGGGCCAAAGAGCCGTTTGGGTGAGCGTCACCGTTATTCACCGCGGGGCACAAGCAGAGCCAACACGCCGCCCTGAACATGGCAGAGGACACAGAGTTCGGGACGGAGACGTCCCGGGAGTACGTCCGAGTGCTGCTGGTCGCCTGCTGTCTGCTCGCGGTGGTCGTCGCCGGGACGGTCGTGCCGGCGCTGTCGACCGGCGAGGGCGACGGCGTCGCCGGGAGCCCCATCGAGTCGACGTTGCCCGACGGCGCGGTCGCCGGCGGGGGCGCGGAGCTTCCGAGCGGGGGGGCCGGCGGGCCCGACTCGGGCGACGGTGCCAGTAGCCTCGGGGCACTGAGCCCCGGCGCCTTCGCCGGCATCGGCGGCCCCGTCGACGAGAACGCCTTCCGCTCGCAGGACGCGAGGACCCACTTCACCGTCCGTAGCGCCGAGCCGGCCTACTGGCGGACCGGCGCCTACGGCGAGTACGCCGGCTCCGGCTGGCGCCGCGCAGGCGAGGCCACCCCCTACGAGGGACCGGTCCCGGGGACCAGCGCGAACGGGAGCCTGACGACCTACGAAGTGACGCTGAACCGGTCGGCGACGGCGCTGCCGACGGTCTGGCGGCCCCGGACCGTCGAGGGCGTCGGTGACCTCGCCGTCACCGACCGCCGGGCACTCCTGCCGGCCGACCGGCTCGACCCGGGGGCGACCTTCACCGGCACCAGCGACCGCCCGCCCCGCGACCCGGAACTCCTCCGGTCGACCGGGCGTAGCTACCCCGACGAAATCGAGGAACGCTACGCCGCACTCCCCGACAGCGTCCCCGACCGCGTCGGCGAGTTCACCGACGAACTCACTGCCGACGCCGACAGCCCATACGAGACCGCACAGACCGTCGAGACCTGGCTGGAGGAAAACAAGGAGTACTCGCTGAACGTCTCCCGCCGGAGCGAGAACATCGCCGACACCTTCATTTTCGAGATGGAACGGGGCTACTGCGAGTACTACGCCACCTCGATGGTCGTGATGCTGCGCTCGCAGGGGGTGCCCGCCCGTTACGTCGTGGGATACTCGACGGGCCAGCAGGTCGCCGAGAACACCTACCAGGTCCGCAGCCTCAACGCCCACGCCTGGGTCGAGGTCTACTTCGAGGACGTCGGCTGGGTGAAGTTCGACCCCACGCCCGGCGGCGCCCGGCTCCAGAGCGAGCGGTCGGCCGTCGAGGACCAACAACCCGGCGCCGACTACGACCCCCAGGAGGAAGGTAGCCCCGGGGAGAGGTTCACGCCCGGCGGCATCGAGGTCGACCCCGGCCCCCCCGAGCCCGAGGGACCGACCCGCCGGACCGACAGCGGGGTGCGGGTCGCGCTGGACCGCCAGCCCGTCCCCGGTGCGACCGTCAAGGTGACCCTCACCGAAAACACGTCGGCGGTCGCTGGGGCACGGGTGTCGTTCAACGGCGAGGTCGTCGGCGTCACCGACGCGAACGGCTCGCTCATCGCGACCGTCCCCTACGCCGAGCGCCTGGAAGTCGAGGTCGAGACGCCGGACCGGAACGTGGTCTTCGCCGACCAGCCGCCGAACGCGACCAACGCGACGGCCGACGGCGGGGCCGGCGGGGACGGAACGGCCGCCAGCGGGACCGCCACCGCGCTCGGCGCCGGCCCCTCGGGCACGCCCGGGCAGCCCCTGTTCACGGTCGGGCCGGGGCTGAACGCGGTCAGCTACCCCGTCGAGACGAACGCCACGGTCCGCGTCACCGGCCAGCCCCGCACTGGGGGGACCGTCACCGTGGTCGCCACGGTCGGCCGGTTCCCCGTCCGGGACGCGGTGGTCCGCGTCGGCGGCGAGGCAATCACGCGGAGCGACCTCAACCGGACCGCCGCGGGCGATGACGTGACCCTCGTCGGCGGCGAGACCGTCGTGCGGACCGACGTCGACGGCCGCGCGGAGGTGCCCCTGCCCGAGGAGCCCGGCAACGTCACCGTCGCAGTCGAGCGCGGGCCGGTGAGCGGCGAGACGACAGTCCGCGTGCCGGCGCTGTCCGTCGACGTCGAACCGACCGCGCCGCTGGCGCTCCCGCTGACCGAGGCGACGGTCACCGCTCGGCTGGGTGGCCAGCCACTCGCCGACGCACCGGTCTCCGTCGGCGGGGAGCGGGTCGCCACCACCGACGAGAACGGGACCGCGACCGTGGCCCTCCCGGTGTCGGGCAGCGCCACTGTGACCGTCAGCGACGGGTCGCTGACCGCCCGCGAGACCGTCGACGGGCTGCTCCTGCAGCTCCTGCTCGTCCTGGCCGGGGTGGCAGCCACGGTCGGCGGGTCCGTCCTGGCCGCCAGACGGCTCGGGTACGGGCTGCGTGGCCTGCCGGCGCTTGCCTGGCGGCTCCCCGGCCTGGCGGTCAGGCACGCCCAGCTCGCGCTCGTCCTGGTGGCGACCCAGGGGGGTGAGCTGCTCCGTGCTGGGCTCGCCAGCCTCCGGCGGGTGCTGGACGCGCTGGCCGACCTCCTCGGGGGCCGGGTCAGCATCGCGGAGCTCCGGGCGCGGCTGCGGGCGTGGTACCGCGAGCGCCGGCCGGGGCGGGCACCCCACAGCGGCGCCGTCGCCGCGGGCGGCGCAGACGAGGGACGGGTGACCGTCCGGGCAGCCTGGCGGCGGCTGGTCGGGGGACTGAGCGTCCAGCGCCCGGAGACGAAGACGCCCAGCGAACTCGCCGCCCACGCGGTCGAGCGCGACGGGCTCCCGGCCGACGCCGTCCGCACGCTCCGGGACACCTTCCGGGAGGTGGAGTACGGCGCCCGCTCGGGTGACGACCGGCTCGGGCGGGTCCAGTCGGCGCTCGCGGCAGTCGAACGGGCGCGCGACCCGGACGCCGGCGTGACCGGGGATGCCGAGACGCGTGGTCCTGTCGACACTGGCGCCGAATCCGGACCGGCCGCAGACGGCGGGACGACGGCGGCCTCGCCGGCGCCCACAGGCACGCACACGACAGACAGGAACGCAGACACCGACAACACGGCCGCGGACGCGGGCCGGGAGGGAGAGTGATGCGGCTCCAAAGCCTGCTCGGGGTGGTCGGCGCGGCGCTCGCACTCGCCGGCGCCGTCGTGGTCTTTCTGTCGGATTCCGTGCTGTCGGTCGGGCCGGTCCGACGGGCTGCCGAGGCGGTCGGTGGCGTCGAGCCGACCGCCGCGGTGCTGTTGGCGAGCGGCGTGACCGGGCTATACCTCGCCGTCGCGGCACGGTCGAGCGACGCCGCCCGGAAAACGGCGCCGGAGAGGGAGTTGGACCCGGCCGACCGCCGGTTCGCGACCGTGCCGGAGACGCCGCCCGAGGCCGTGACCGCCGACCGCCGCCGGCTGGCGGGGGCCGACCTCGATGCGGTCGTCGACCGGGCAAGCGACACCGGAGGGCCCCCACTCCAGGCGGTTCGCGAGACCCTCGCCCGGACGGCGACGGACGTCTACGCCGAGTACGCGGACTGCGACCGCGAGCGGGCCCGCGATGCCGTGCGCGCGGGCGCTTGGACCGACGACCCCGTCGCCGCCACGTTCCTGGCCGGCGACGACGGGCCGGCGGCCGGACTCGACGCCAGGGTCCGGCTGTGGCTGGTTCCCGAGCGCGAGCGGGGCCGGCGGGTCGAGCGGACCGTCCGCGCCATCGAGCACGTGGGTGGGCGGGCGTGAGCCGGGTTCGCGTCCGCCGGTGGACGGTCGGGCTGGTGGCGACCCTCGCCCTCGTGAGCGTCGGCTTGCTCTATGCCTCCCCGACGCTGCTTTCCGGGGCGGCGGTCCCGCTCGCCTACGTCCTCTACGGGGCGCTATCGGGCGTCCCCGAGGGAGCAAGTGTGCGCGCGACTCGGTCGTTCGACCGTGCGGACCCGCCGCCCGGCGGGGCCGTGGCCGTCGAGTTGACCGTCACGAACACCGGCGACCGGGCGCTGCCGGACGTCCGGGTCATCGACGGCGTCCCCGAGGAGCTGGCGGTCGCGTCGGGCTCCCCGCGGCGCTGTGTCGCGCTCCCGCCGGGCGGATC
>Ga0207714_1002637_pt1 | contig 10641 bp, 11 predicted proteins | sample PonA232FremontCA_2_FD_187270 | JGI IMG/M metagenome (GOLD analysis project Ga0207714, IMG submission 187270) | Marine sediment microbial community from Fremont, CA, USA - Pond A23 Sediment 2 (SPAdes) | ecosystem: Environmental > Aquatic > Marine > Unclassified | place: USA: Fremont, California... | reverse complement strand
GGCCACGGCGACCATCCCCTCACCATCTTGCCCGATAAAGTGGAGGACGTAGGCATCGCCATAGACGGAGATGTTGGCTTCGAGTTCGCCGTAGTTGGCTTCTGTGTCCTCGACTGGACTGGTTTCGAGAATTTTCGCACGGCTGTGGAGTTCGTCGACGCGCGGGACCATGTCCTCGCTGAGCAGGTCCTCGCGCAGGAAGTTGATATTCACGTTCTCGGCGTCGTATTGGAAGACGAGCCGGAGTTCGTCCTCAGTCGTCTCCACTAACTTTCTCATCAAATCCCCGAACGGCCCCTCGGGCTCGATCATTTGCATGTCACCGACGGTGACCATGGTTGATCTACTATCGGTATGCGGAATAAGTGTTTCCCAAGCCTATCAGAAACGAGAAGCGCTCGGTTGGGCCGAAAGTAACGGTCGGGGTGATCCGGACGGGTGGGGGAACCGTCCGGTAGGGCTGTATTGATCGGACCCAGTGGGATCAAAGCGCCCGATTTTGACGGGGTGGACGTCTGTTGACAGCCCATATATGCGGTTACCGTGGGGATACTTCGTTAGGATGTGTCTTCTAGATCTCAAAACTAGTAGGAATCCCCTACTCGGAAAAAGTTCGTTCGGGCAGACCTCAGTGAGCGGCGTTTTACCCTCGAAACGGACCAGATAGCCGCAAGAATCGTGGTTTTCCTGCCCCATTTACATGTGCGTTACCAAGTACCACTGTCGGCCGAGGGAACAGGGCTGCCGCCCGCTCCGCTTGGCCGCAGCGGCCGGCACAAATGCCACCTGCCACCCACTGGGTACCACCCTGCCGGCCGCCTTTTTCTCCCAAGAGAGACCTGTTCATCCACATTGGTTTTGAGGGCCCCGACCAATGGGCTGGTATGGACGATAGCTCGATAGACCTGGAAAAGGCCCGTGGCCTCGGTTACGACGTCGCGACCGTCAGCCACGACGCTCTGCCGGCGGACCGGATCGAAGAAATCGCAGCGCTCACCGAGGATATCACCGCGTCCTTTGAAACCGATTCGACGGAAGCGGCTGCAGAGGGACTGCTCAATTTTTGGACCGGCCACGTCGCAGGTAACCTGAAAAGCGATGGGGAGCCAGCCGATTTTGAACCGACCGAGCAGTTTTTCGAGAACGGGTTCAAGTCCGGAAACCTCGGGGTCGATCTCTATCAGGCCCTCGACAAGACGACGAAGGCCACGAGAGGCGGTTCGGACACTCCGGACCTCTCCGGCTGGACTGAACGATTATTAGAGTTGACGAACCGCCACGTTGCTCACCTGAAAAGTCACGGGGACCACGCCGAGGTCTGAAACGATTCGGTCGTCGATCCGAATGTGAAATTGCAGTGGCCCTTCCAATCTCTATACTGACCAACCTATTACTTTACCAGGCGGGTCCTACGTAAGGTATGGACTGTCCGCGCTGTGGCACACAGCTCACCGAAATCGCGATCGAGGACGAGGGGTCGGCAGTCTACTGTGAGGAGTGCAATTTCGCCAATATCGAATCCGAACACACGCTAACCAAAAAATCAGGGGAAACGTGGGAGGAGGCGTTTCGGCGATTTTACGGTGGAAATCGGGAAACGGTAGACAGTGAGCCAGAGGAAACACGAACTTGAGAAACAGGTCTCACGCTGAGGAAAACACTCCCATTCCGAAGTGACCGTTTCGACAGTTACTCTTCCTGTTCGGGTTCTTGCTCCGCACTCTCCTCCGCCTCTTCGACGTCCTCTCCGTCGGTTTCTTCCTCGGATCTCGCGGCAACGAGCGCGCCACGGGCAACGCTGTACATCGGATCAGACACGCTGCGGACGTCGCTGATCGAAAACGGGAACGCCGCGTTTTCGAGGTGGTCGGCGAACAGTTCTTTGAACCCGTCCGGACTGGACGTCCCCCCAGTGACGACGACAGGCACGTCGAGTCCCTCCTCGACGTCCTCTTCGTCGACTTCTGTCGTAATGTTCTCGATGACGTAATCGAGGAGGTTCTCGTAATAGATAGAGAGGGCCCCTTCGACCCCGCCGACGTCCGTCGTGAAGTCCAGGGTGAAGTCGTCTTCCTTGATGGACGTGACTTTGTCGACCGGTTTGCCAGTCGCCTGCGCACTCTGCTTGTCGATCCAGTCCCCACCCCGTGCAATGGAGAAGGTCATGACCGGAACGGCGTAGTAGGCGAGACAGACGTTTGTCATCCCGGCACCAAACGAAATGCCGAGGCCGGTGAAGTTGTTATCCGAGAGTTCACTGTAAATAACAGCCATCCCTTCGTTGATCGGTTCGGGATCGTACCCCAGGTTTCCGAGCATCGATTCCATCGTCTTCTGGTGATACAGCGTCGTTAGTTCGGAGTCGATGGGGTCGGCCGGGGAGGCGAAGAAAATCTTTTCATCGGAAGCGGACGGTTCCCCGACCACCTGTTCGGTGATCAGTTTGATCATCGGGATGGCCGAGGCCTCCTCGCTCGAGAGGATTCCGTGTTCCATCGGCCGTCTCGTTTCCGTGTTGAAGATATTCGCAAAATTGAGTGCGTCGTCGCCGACGACATAGACCTTATCGTCCTTCCGAATGTGAAGGACTTCGCTCCGAGAGAGCATCTGCTCGGCCATATCGCTGTATTCGATTTCGACGAACGAGTTACGCTGCTGTACAAATCTGGTTTTACCGTTCTGTGGCGTCGAGGAAACGATGTTCATCGTACCGACGTCTAGACCCTTTGCCATAGAGGCCAATTCTCGGGTAAACCATAAAAGTCTTAAGTCAATTTCTGGAACGGTATAAATCCGTATTGATCTAAAGCCGAAAATCGCCTGAAGGAATCGGTATTCCGTTCCTTTTCCGCCGTAAAACGGTTTCCGAATTCGGTTTCGAGAGTGCCGTTAAATCGGCTAAAACAGCAAATTCCGGGCGTTTTACTCGTAACGGCTCCGCAGTTGTTTCACTCACACCGTTCGGCTGAAAATCTGGACTGCCTGGGGGATTTATAGGGCGAAGTTATTTTACTTCTCTCGCGGTCTGTAAATGTATGGATCAAAAACGTGGCGGATCGTTTCTCAAAGAACTTTATCGGCGGCATATCGGGCCAGTCTCGGAAAGCCAATCGCTTTACCTCGGGTTTGGGCTATTCTTCGCCGGCGTCGGGTTGGTCATCGCGTCGATTCTAACCTTTCTCTGGAGTACTGCGATTCCACAGGGTGAGGCTTTCAAATACGTGCTTCGAGAACTCGCCGTGACCACCGGTGCGTCCGGCATCCCGATCGCATTGCTTGGGATCACCGTCCTGCTTCCCGTTTCACGGCGGATCGATGCAATCGGTGGGGTGGGGGTGGCCACGGCGCTCGTTGCGACGGTGCGATTTATTCAAGTGTACCCGCAAGCGTGGTTCGCGAACAGCTCGGTTACTGTCGGCCTCTATGCCCTGGGCAGTGTTATCGTGATAGCCACGACGGGAACGGCCTTGTCCAGCTATCAGGCCGAACGGAGAGGACAGCGGATAGCCCAGCGCCACCTCGACCAAACGGATCAGACACCGACGGAGACAGATAGATCGGTGTCGAGGGAAAGAGTCGAGCAAGACATCGAGGAAGCGATGGAGGGAGTCGAATTGAGCTGGGGCGGCATCGAACGTGACGCGAATCGCGACCTCACCCTGCGAGAAACGGAAGTTGATGGGGCGTTAGGCGACGAAATGCGAAACTTCGGGACCAAAGAAACCGAAGGCGGCGGGGTCGATAGCGCTGTCGAGGGGCTCAAACATCTCCGCGGGGGCGAGAAAAAGACGGCGAGCGGTGCGGGAACAGCCGCTCAAACGAGTGCGCTGGCCGAATTACGAGAAACTCAACAACAGGAGCCAATCGGCGAGGACGGACGGCTAGCCAGGTTTAGATCTCTGATTCGATCTGTCTTCGACTGACGGGAAAATCAGGCCGGCGTGTCAGGGGGAGGTGGACACTGGCCTGTGCCGATCTCTCGATCGACGGCTAAATTATTAAGAGAAAGCCCCTAAATCATTGTCCCCAACTCTTTTGGTACCAGCTACTACGGAAGATCCCAGTAGGGAGCCTGGGCCTCGCGGACGCGCTCTAACACATCACTGACGTCCGGTGTCTCCGTCGGCGGTTCGTAGATCGCTGGCTCGCGGATGTATTTGGTCTCGAAATCCAGGAGCGTCGCGATGACAGCCAGATTCGTGTATGGAAGCCCGCCCTCGATCCCGTAACCGCCTGCCAAGGAGGCCACGATGTCCCCATCAGCGAGGCCATCGGCGACCTCGACGGCCGATTCCATCAACGCCGCGTAGCCCTGAGCGGTCACGCCCAGATCGGTGATCGGGTCAGTAAAGTGGTTGTCCTGTCCGGCCTCCACGAAGACCAGGTCAGGATCGAACTGTTCGGCGATCGGTTCGAAAATCTCCGACACGACTTCGAGGTACGCCTCGTCGTCGGTTTTTGGAGGCAGCGGCACGTTGACGTTGTACCCCTCCCCTGCCCCGGAGCCCACTTCCTCGACTTTGCCCGTCCCCGGGAACAGCGTGCGGCCGTCCTGGTGGGTCGACATGACCAGTACCGACGGGTCATCGAAGAAAATCGACTGGGTCCCGTCGCCGTGATGGGCGTCCCAGTCCCAGATGAGGACCGATTCGACGTCCGTCGTCGCCTGCAAATGGCGGATCGCGACGGCCGTGTTGTTGAGATAACAAAAACCGTGGCCGTCATCAGCAAAGGCGTGGTGACCGCCCGGCCTGGACATGACAAAGGCCGTCTCTACCTCGTCCGCAGCCACGGCTTCAAGCCCGCGCAGCACGCCACCAGCGGCCAGTTTCGCTGTCGACCAGGTGTGTTCGGAGACGTGGGTGTCAGCACTGAGTCTGCCGCTCCCGGTCGCGGACATCGACCGCAGACGCTCGATGTATTCGGGAGTGTGGACACGGTATATCTGCTCGTCGGTCACCTCGAACGGATCGAGTTCCTCCACTGCCGGATCCGAGAGCACGCCCTCCTCGCGGAGTTGATCCATCGTGTACTGAAGGCGCTCACGCCGTTCGGGATGGGTCGGCGTGTGCTCGTGGCGCAGATACGCGTCGTGATAGACAAGTCCCATCGTCATGGTGATCCCTCCTCAAACCATCGCTCGATGCCCGGCGCGACCCTGGCCCGGGCGTTGATGATCTGCCCAACGACTGTCCCGCGCTCAACCACGCTAAAGCCGTCTGTCGTCTGGATCTGAACCGGTTTGTTCGGCTCCCCGCCGGCCGCAATGGCTGCGTCCTGGGCTGCCTCCGCGACGATTTGTCGCACCTCCTTGTCGGTGAATTGCCGACCCGTCTGGACTGAATCCACGCGTTCGGAGCCGACAGCGGTGATGGTCTTGATGCCCCGATGACTGTCGATGTGAACAGCTGTATCGACGGACACCCTGGCCACACCGCACCCGACGGCACCGGCGACGTCGGCGTAGCCCGGGATTTTGGCCTCCGTGACTGCCTCATGTGCTTCGGCGAGTCGCGGACCGAGGATCGGAGCGAGGGTCCCGCCCACAGCAATTGGCGACGGGCCCTCCACCTGGATGGATTCGATGGCGGCACCGACCCGCTGCTCGAACTCCGAAAGAATGGTTTCCGCAATCGGCTCCGGCTCTCCGCCCAGGGATCGAAGCGCGGCACTCGCGTCTGCCACGTTCCCAGCCTGGAAGATCCCCAGGACGTGTAACGCGTCGGTTAGCGTCGGAACGTCTCCTCCCAAGGCTGCCGCGTCGCCAGCACGCTCGTCGGCGAGTCCAAAGCCGGAGTCCGTCGGTTCGATACTGGTATCTCCACCGATCGGCAGGCTGGTCGCCGTAATCCCGGAATAGGCCGTCTCGAGGGTGCCTTCGGAAACGTCCGGCTCCCGATCGGGGAAGCCGTTTGCAATGCGGCTAACGTCTGTCGTCGTCCCGCCGATGTCCACGACGATGCCGTCGTCCATGTCGGTCAGGGCGACCAAGCCGAGGGCGCTCGCCGCCGAGCCACTCCGGATCGTGTGTGCTGGGGTCGTCCGCATCGCCTCACTGCCCAGCATCGCGCCGTCGCCCTTGAGGTAATAGACCGGCGCTTCGAGACCCGCTTCCGCGATTGCCTGTTCGACCGCCCGCTCGTAGGCCGAAAAGACCGGCTTGGCCCTGGCGTTGGCGACCGTCGTGGCCGCCCGTTCCGGGAAGGTCAGTCCCGCGCCTGACTCGTTGCCAAGGGCGACGGCTTGCGGGTCGGTTTCGAAGTTGGCCGTGAGTTCCCGCTCCAATTCGGGGTTCCGGTCCGAGAACTTCGCCGTGACCGCGCGAACGTCGTAGGTCGGCTCCTGATCGTACTCCAGGGGTTCGGTAATCCGTCCGCGATGATCTACCGCTCCGGCGGCAACGTGGTTTTCCGCACCGAAGAAACTCCGGTCGGGGGCCAGGCCCGGGCCTGGGATCACCAGGTTCGTGCAGGGCGGCAGCCGGTTTTGAACGGCCGCGTTGACCACGAGCGTGGTCGCGACCACGACTCGATCGATCGAAAACCGGTCACACGCGTCCCTGAGGGCTTCGATAACCTCCTCGATGCTTGCCCTCGTCTCAGTGTTCGGGACTTTGGCCGTCCCACAGATCCCCGACCCATCGAGGACGACACCATCGACGTTGGTCCCGCCCGTATCGATACCGACTATCACACCACACTCTGAACGGGGCCGAACCTTAGGACTTCCGTCGCGAACAAATCTGCGAGAAGGGTGGAGGTTTAAGAGAGGGGACCGGGCAACTCCCCCTCGATGGACGTGGCCGGGGTCAGAATCGTCGCCAATCCAAACGCTGCGGCCCTGGCGCTGTCGTTCATCGGCGGCGGAATCGTCCTCGGCACGGCGAGCGGGCTGGTCCCTGGCCTGCACTTGACATCCACCCCGCCCTGAAGGGCCGAGGATTCCTCGCGTTGGGGTCTCGGCTCATGCCGAACCACCACACGAGCGAGATTCTCCTACGCCAATTGTAGGATACTGTGGTCTGTGCGCGCTTCTTTGGGACTTACACGAGAGTATGGTAGCTCCGACCACTGGTGGTCGTCCCACTCGAATCGCACGGGCCGTGCCATCGGCCGTGGTACGTCTGTTTCGTGCCGTTGACGAGACGCTTCGCGTCTCGTTCGCCATTCATAACTCTCCGACTTCTGATGACGTTTCAGGAACGTCTCCGACGCGGTGAGGTCCGCGTGACCCTCGAAGCCGCAGGTACACGTGAGCGTGTCCTGATGGCGCGTCGTGTCCTCGGTCGAACCGCACTGTGGACACGTTTGCGAGGTCCACGCTTCCGTTCGAACTTCGACGGTGATACCAAACTCCTCGGCGGTACACGCACACCGGTCGATGAACGCGCGAAACGCCCAGAAGTTGTGCGTCTTCTGGTTCACTCGCACCGACCAGTGTGTTTCCAGCACGTCGGTGAGGTCGCCGACGTAAACCGTCGAAACGCCCTCCTCATGCAGTCGCCCGAAGAGGTCGCGGGCCAGGGCGTTCATGGCGTGGTCGCGCCGCCGCGTCCGTCGGCGGTACAGACGTCGAATCCGTTTGGAACTGTTCAGTCCCTCGCGGAGTTTGGACTGTAACCGGGCGATCTCCCGCGTCGTTTCGCGGAACCGCTCGAACAGATTGTGCCCCTCGTAGAGGTACTGCTGACCGGTTGTGGTCGTACAGGCGACGATGTTGTTCGCGCCGATGTCCAGAGCGGCGGTTTCGTCCGCCAGTGGTGAATCCTGCCGAGAATCGGGCACGGTGACAGGTTGAAATGCTCTGAACCGGTCGTCCAACTCGTCGTAGTACAATTCTAACCGGCCCTGTTTTCCGTCCCACTTCAGATCGCCCGCGACTTCGAGACGCAGACGCTCTTTGTGGCCGAGGCCGTACTTTTCTTTCAGTTCGGACCCGACCGGGATTTCGAGGCGGGAGCGCTCGCCCATTTCCAGCGTGTACTGGTCGTTGCGAATGTATGTCCGCAACTCCCGGCCCTCGTCCTCGTTGCCCCAGTAGCCCGGTGGGGCGGTCTCCTCGCCGTCCTCTTGAACGGCGAAGAACGACCGCCACGCCTCGGTATTCTTGCGAATCACCTGTTGGGCGGTGCCACTTCCAAGGACGCCGACGTACTGCTTGCGGTAGTCCTCTGTGTCCCAGATGCTTTCGCCTTCGAAGTACTCTTGGCGACGTTCAAAGTTGAGTTCGTTCCAGAGACTGGCCGAAGCGTCCAACAGTTCGTCCAACAATCGCTCGTCCTGCTTGGTGCAGGGTCGGACTGTGAAGCTGTTGGTTCGCCTCATTGCCATCACATATTAGGACCGGAACAAACAAAAGTCTATGGTTTTTCTATGACCCTATGGTGACGAACATCCACATCGAAGTGCCGGACGAACAGTATGAACGCCTGAAGCAAGTGAAGGACGAAAACGGGCTGACGTGGCGGGGGATGCTCATCCACGCTGCCGACGACTTGGAGACCCCTGCCGAATAATAGTCGGTATTTGAGCGTTCTGGCCTATCGCTTGGATCCCGCCCTGAAGGACGAGGCATCCGCTTACTATCTGTCCGCCGGAGTCTGCCTGCTTTTGGGGCTGCTTTCCTGGACGTTTACGGGCACAATCGGTGTGGCAGTGCTGGTCGTGGCAGCCCTCGTCGGTGGGATTCCGATTTACTTCGACGCGAAACGCGTCCATCTGATGGGCGTGCTCTTCGTGCCGATCGCCCTCTAGAACCTGAATTCGGGGCCCGATTCGGTGTCCTGTACCTCGACGCCGAGTTCTTCGAGACGGTCCCGAATGTCGTCGGCAGTTTCGTAGTTGCCGTCCTCTCGTTCCCGCTCCCGGACAGCGAGCAGTTCCTCGATGAGTTCCGAGGCCAATTCGACCGTTCCCCCGGTTGCTTCGCCATCGAAGACAAAACCCAAGACGTCCCCGCCGAGGCGGTCGAAGGTCTCAATTGCCGAACGAAGCCCCACGAAATCACACCGGTCGTGGTCGTCGATGTGGTCGTTGACCGCGCTCGTGAGTTCGAAAAGCGCCGCCAGGGCTTCGCGGGTGTTGAAGTCGTCGTTCATCGCCGCTTCGAAGGCCTCGGTTTGGGTCTCGATCGCGTCCCGAAGGTCCTGGTCCTCGACTTTCGAGTAGGCCTGTGGCGAATCGGCGATCTCGGCGGCCCGTTCGTAGGTCCGTTCCAGTCGCTCCCAGCGTCCGATGGCCTCCTCGATGGTCGCCTCCGAATAGGTCTGGGACTGGCGATACTGTGCCGAGAGGAGGAACATCCGAACCGGATTCACGCCGAGGTCTCCCAATGCCGTTTTGACGGTGAAGAAGTTCTCAAGGCTTGTGGACATCTTCTCGCCCTCGGTCTGCAGGAGATCGACGTGCAGCCAGTACTTCGCGAAATCCCGCCCGGTCGCGGCCTCGCTCTGGGCAATTTCGTTCTCGTGATGGGGGAAGACGAGGTCTCGACCGCCAACGTGAATGTCGATTGATTCCCCGAGGTGGGTCATGCTCATGGCCGAACATTCGATGTGCCAGCCCGGACGGCCCTCGCCCCAGGGGGAGTCCCAGGTCTCGCCGGACGGGTCGATCGAATCAGGATCATCGCCGCTGTGCTCTGCTATCGCGCTCGGTTCGACCGGCCCAGCTTTCCACAGCGCGAAGTCCTGTGGGTTTTTCTTCTCCGCCCGCTCTGCTTGCGGCCCCTGGGGCTCCATCGCCTCGAGGTCCTGGTTCGAGAGTTTGCCGTAGTCCGGGAACGAATCCACGTCGAAGTACACCGATCCGTCCGAGACGTAGGCTTTCTCACGTTCCAGGAGTCGCTCAATGAGGTCGATGATCTCGGGCACGTGTTCGGAGACCCGCGGGTAGACGTCGGCCCGCAGGAGGTTCAGACCGCGCATGTCCTCGATGACAGAGGAGATGTACTCCGTGGCGACGGCGGACTCCTCGTCGCCGAGGTCCGAGGAAACGGTTCGGGCGACGATCTTCTCGTTGACGTCGGTGAAGTTCTCGACGTGCCGCACCGTGTACCCGAGGTACTCGAGCCACCGGTGCATCACGTCCACGTGGACCCACGCGCGGGCATGCCCCAAGTGGGCGTGATCGGAGACGGTCAGGCCACAGTAGTAGAGGAGAACATTGTCGGGATCTTCGGGCTCGAACAATTCCCGCTCGCCAGTGAGCGTATTCGTAAGCGAGAGCGGCATTGGCGGATACCTGTCCTTGGAGCGGTATAACTGCTGCGAGAATTACTCCGGGATTGCGGCTTCGATCGACCGGAGCGCAGTCGCACCGTCCTCGCTCGGAACGAGCACCACGCCGGTCCCCTCCACGAATCCGGCCCCAGAGACGGACACGGAAGCGGTATGCAGAGCCGAGAGCGCGCGCCCGAACAGGCCTGGATCTGGCGACCCCGAGATCGTGATGGCCGTCTGATCAGTCAAATCCGGCTCGGTCCCGACCACCGACAGACAGCCTGCTTCGGGCTGTCGCTCCATGCGGACGCTAACAGTAGACTTGCTCGCTCCCAGCGGGGGGAGCTCTTCTTCGTACCGCCGCAAGGCTGAGGCCACTGCGCCCGGTTCGGCGGCAACGTCGAGCCGGCGGGCTGCTTCCG